>X137_Gaur__coassemble_228_pt1 | contig 12067 bp, 11 predicted proteins | sample X137_Gaur__metabat2_high_PE_006 | metagenome-assembled genome bin X137_Gaur | reverse complement strand
ACTGCTGAGCAATATGCTAAATTTACAGAAGATATTACAAAAAGTATGCAAAGAGTAAAAGGCGATAGAAAGCCACATCAAGGTAAAGATAAAGCCCATAAAGGCAATGCTGAAAATAAAGGTAAAGCTTATGGCAAAGATAATGTAAAAGGAAAAGCTGAAGGTAAGGGTCAAGGCAAAGATAATGCTAAAGGCAAACCTCAAGGTAAAGGTAAAAATGGCTTTGATGCAGAAAAAGCAGCCAATAGACCATTAAATGTTTATCGTATGTTGGGCGAAAAAGGACAGCGACCTAATGCTGAACAAAAAGCAGTAACCCCACAATCTAATAAAGGCGATAAAATGAAATAATCCCATTAAGAAATGATTGAGATTTAGATAAATTTAAGCTAAGATTCTATATTTTTGAGTCTTAGCTTTTTTTATTTTTTATCTTTGTTCTTCGATTTATTTGTTAATTTTAAAATAGAATTTTATGTCTAAAATCCTGAAATATATTGCCTATGTAATTATTGCTATTATTGGCTTTTTCTTTATGAAAAATAAAGATGAAAAAGTAGTGGATAATACTACTAATCATCGCACTATTGAAGATAAAAATAAAGATAAAGGAAATAGTAGTGCAGAGGAATTAGAAATTCCAGATAATATGCCTTTGTCTTATAAAGGTAAATCTGTACAAGTGACCAAACATGCACAGTGTAGAATGGATTGTCGTCATATCAATAATAAAGAAATTATGGAAGTTTTATTACAAGACAATATTAACCATAATAAAACACAAGCCGCTACAGGCAATAAATGTCCAAGTTATGCTTATGAAGGGCAAACTACTACAGGCAAAAAATTACGCATTGTCATGGCTGATTGCGATAAAAATGGCAAATTAGTCACAGTAATTGATTTGAAAAATGATTTTAATTGTACTTGTGATTAATTTGATGATAAATACTTTAGAGTATCAATTTTTAAATCGATATTTTAAATTTTAAGATTTAAATGTTTTTTATTTGTATTGATTTTGTTTATATTTGCACTATGTTGGGAGAACATAATATTGACGGAAAAGATTGTACTAATGATATCCTTTTATAAATGACATATAAAATTTTATAAGTCTAGTTTATGAAGTGTGATTAAATTAGTTTTTATAAAGTGATTATCAAGCTATGAAGCTTAGATTTTATCTTTAAACACGAATCAAAATAAAAAGCATTTATGCTAAAGCAGCTCTTTGGGAAAAGAGCTGCTTTTTTTATGGCAAAAAGTCATAACTTTGTTGCATATAAAAAATATAATGCCTTAAATTCTAATTTATTTTCTCTATATGATAGCAGCACTAAAAAAACGTTTGCAATCGCCATTACCAGGGATGGCTGTACAATATGAAATGAGTATAAGACCTTTTCCTATAGAACAATGGCAAGCACTTTTAGCTAATTTGCCTGAGCATACAAGAAAGGCAGCTGTTACTATTCTTTTACATCAACAAAAAGATGGTTGGTATACTTATTTAATGCAAAGACCTATACGTGGTTTAATCCATAGCGGAGAAATAAGTTTGCCAGGTGGGGGAGTAGAACCACAAGATGAAAATTTACAAGCTACAGCTTTGAGAGAAATGCAAGAAGAATTTGGTATAGATATAAATGCAGTAGAATATTTAGGCAAATTATCACCTATTTATATTCCTGTAAGTAATAGTTATGTGCAGCCTTTTGTAGCTTATTATAATGCTGAAAATATTCACTTTCAGCCCGATGTACATGAAGTATCAGAAATATTACCTACACCTATAGCTTGGCTTTTTGAAAAAGAACGTATAAAAACTACTACTATTACTCGTGCTAATGGTTTGAGATTAAATAATGTGCCCTATTTCGATATGCATAATAGAGTTGTTTGGGGCGCTACGGCTATGATGTTGTATGAGTTTTTACATTGTATAGACCAAGCTTGGTTGGAAGCATAAATGTCCTAAAAAAGAAAAGGAATAAAGTACTATATAAGTTACTTTATTCCTTTTTATATTTTACATAGAAAGAGGTGCTGTTGGCACTTCTATAGCTTTTATATTATGCTTAAGTTGAATTTCTAATTGATAATAAGTATTACTTTTTATAGGCGTTTTGTCCTTATTAATCATAGCTAAATATTGAGGTTCTTGATTTTTAGTTTTTTGCAAACCTATTAATCTATGTAATACATCAAAATACATATCCATTTTATTGGCAATTTCTAAAGGAGAAGGATAAAGCTCATATTGTTTTTTCTCTACAGCGGCTATAGGCTTCAATACAAAATCTATAGCAACTTCTTTTTCTTTGATTTTATCTTGCAAATCTAAAGGTAAATGTGTCCACCAATATTGTAAAGTTTGTAGATTCTCATTATCATTTTTAGCTGTTAAAAAATTAGCGATATTCAAATCAAATTGGCTAAGTTTTACAGCTATATTTTCTGAAAGAATAATATCTGTTTTAGCAATAGTATCGGCATGAAGATTGGCAGATTTTTTGTTTTCCATTTTTTCTATTACAGTAGTATTGACCATATAAGTCATTTCTGTTGGGCTGCCAATTACTTTTTCTAAAGCTGCTCCTGTTTGTTCAATTTGAGAACTAGTAGCAGCTTCACTAATGGCTTTATTATTCGTAATAATACTAGAAACTACTGCAATATCAACTTCTTGATTTTGGACTTTAGTTTGAACATTTTTAGGCAAACTTTCCCACCAATCTTGAATTTCTTCTAAATGTTCTTCACTCAAATTTCTCATTTTAAAATCCGCTGCATTTAAAACTAATTGCTTGCTATGCATAGGAATTTTTAATGAAATCATTTCCTCTTTTTCTTCTTCAGTTGTATGAGCTTGAGCTGTATTTTCTATATTGGCAACGCTCAAAGAGGGTGCACATAGCGCATGCTTTTCTATAGTATTTGGAGTGCAACTATAGAAAGAAATAAACAATACGCCAAAAAAATAAACTATATTTTGCTGCTTCATAAATGAAAGAATAGACTAGTCTAAAATAAGAAAATGGAAAATTTAAAATGCAGTTTTTCTTTTTTGGGAAAGGGAGTATGGCATTTGTTTTTTTATAATCCCTTTTTATGAAAGTAAAAAACTTTACTTATTGATTTTAAAACATCAAGATAAATAAAAAAAATGAAGCTTAATAATATTTTACTGCTTTTCAATAAAACGTTAAAATATATTAAATAGTACAGAGGAGATTAGAAAATAACTAAAAATAAAAAACAAATGCCTTACTCCCTTTCCAAACTAAAACCTACACTAATAGGATAATGATCTGAAGCTTTAGCTGTTTTTATCACTTTATGCCAATGAATTTTGAGCATAGGAGTAGCCATAATATAATCAATTCTAAGCCAAGGCAAATTCCCTGCATAAGTGCTACCAAAACCCCAACCACCTTGTACGAAACTATCATAAAAATACTTACTCATCATATTATAAGTATAAGAAATTGGTGTATCATTGAAGTCGCCTGCCAAAATAGTAGTATGTGTATCTTGTACAAATAATTGGTCTAATGTTTTGACTTGTTCTGTACGCAAAATAAAGGCTTTACGCAATTTGCCACCAATACGCCAATATTTTTCTTTGGTAGCATCGGCTTGTTTTTTAGATAAATCTTGTTTCTCTAAAATATGTTCTGCATCTTCTCCTAATTTGATAGATTGCAAATGTACATTATAGATTTTTACTTCTGTTTTGCCAATAGTAGCTATAGCACTAATGCCACCATTAAAACTATTTTCAAAATGTATAGTCTTGCCTGCTTTAAGCGGAAATTTAGAGTAAATTGCTAAAGAACTTTTACCACCTTTATAAAAATAAGGATATTTTAAAGTCTGCAACATATATTCGTGTGCACTTTGGGTAAGCGCTTTAGTGGCACCAGAAAATTCTTGCAAACAGAGTATATCTGCATTTTCTTGCGCTAATTCATCTAATACAATTTTTAAATTTTCTGTTCTATCTTTTACCAATTTATTTCTAAATAAATAATCGAAATAATGCACATTATAGCTCAATACTTTAAAGTCCTCTTTTTGGAAAGAAGTAGTAGAAATTTGCAAATAATTTCGCATATTGGCAAAGGAAATAATAAGCATAGCTAAGGCACAATATAAAAGTCCTTTATATTGCTTTTTCCAAAAAATAAGTAGGAAAATAACTTGTATAATAAATAAATAAGGAAAGCAAAAACCTAATAAAGCCATAATAAAACCCGAGAAACTAGCTGGGGGAATATGCGGACATAGCAAAGCTAATATTAGGGCTATTGTTGCTAAACCATAGGATAAACTCCAGAAATAGAGTTTTATTTGGTCGAAAATTTTAGAAAACACAGTTATGATAATTAGAATGCTTCTAAATAGAAGAGAATTTTAAAATAGACAGCTTCAAAGTTGCCTTTTTTCTTCGAAAAAAGATAATTTTGCAAGGTTTTGATAAGTCAAAGATAAAATTTTAAGCTGTTATGAAGATAACTCATAAAATTTTTTGTTTTTTTGCAGCTTATTTATATCCTCACATTCTTTCACTAATAAATATTGTACCCTCAGAATGAATTGGCTATTAAAGTTCTTTACCTCTTCGATTGGTAACAAACTCTTGATGAGTTTGACAGGACTCTTCTTATGTACATTTTTGCTTGTCCACATGGTGGGTAACTTGCAGTTGTTCCAACAAGATGGCGGCGAAAGTTTCAACTTGTATGCAAAATTCATGACAACAAACCCATTAATTAAATTTACTTCTTATGGCTTATATGCAACTTTCATTTTGCATGCTATAAAAGGTATTTTATTATGGTCATATAATAGAAGTGCACGTGGCGGTAGTTATGCAGGTAAAGATAAACCAGCAACTCGTCATAGTTTTGCAGCTTACAATATGGCTACATGGGGGATTATCATTTTTGCATTTTTAGGTTTACACTTAGCTCAATTCTGGGCTAAAATGCATTTCTTCAATATGCCTATGGCTACTTACGGTGTAGGTGAAAATGCAGTTGAAGTAAAAGATTTATATGCAATCGTTAAAGAAGCCTTCTCTCAACCATGGGTGGTGGTAGTTTACTTAATTTCTTTAGCAGCACTTGCATTACACTTATTGCATGGTTTTGCTTCAGCATTCCAAAGTTTAGGTCTTAATCACAAAAAGTATACACCTATTATCCAAGGTTTAGGTACTGCTTTTTCTATTTTAGTACCTTTAGCTTATGCTGCTATGCCTGTTTATTTCTTTATTCTTTCAATGAAAGGTTTATAATAGAATAGCGGGTTTTCGTTTTTTCTTTATCCACAAGCAAAACTATCTTTATTGCTAATATTTATCCAATATATAATATGAAAAAGTTAGATGCCAAAATACCAAGCGGCGAACTTTCACAAAAATGGTCGCAATATCGCTCTAAAATGCCTTTAGTGGCACCACACAACAAACGTAATTTAGAAATTATCGTGGTGGGTACAGGTTTGGCAGGTGCTTCAGCAGCTGCAACTTTAGGCGAACTTGGTTATAGTGTAAAAGCATTCTGCTTCCACGATAGTCCACGTCGTGCGCACTCTATTGCGGCGCAAGGTGGTATTAATGCTGCTAAAAACTATCGTAATGATGGTGACAGCGTTTACCGTTTATTCTACGATACTATCAAAGGTGGTGACTACCGTGCACGTGAAGCAAACGTTCACCGTTTAGCGGAAGTTTCTGGCAATATTATTGACCAATGTGTAGCGCAAGGTGTGCCTTTCGCTCGTGAATACGGTGGAAATCTTGATACACGTTCATTCGGTGGTACTCAAGTACAACGTACATTCTATGCACGTGGTCAAACTGGTCAACAATTATTATTAGGTGCTTACTCTGCTTTATCTCGTCAAATTTCTTTGGGTACAGTAAAAATGTACAATCGCCATGAAATGTTAGACTTAGTAGTAGTAGATGGCAAAGCTCGTGGTATCATTGCACGTAATTTATTAAATGGTAAATTAGAGCGCTTTGGTGCACATGCAGTAGTTTTAGCAACTGGCGGTTATGGTAATGTTTATTACCTTTCTACAAATGCTATGGGTTCTAATGCTACAGCAGCTTGGACAGCTCACAAACGTGGTGCTTTCTTCGCTAACCCTTGTTTCTGTCAAATTCACCCTACTTGTATTCCTGTTTCTGGTGACCACCAATCAAAATTAACTTTGATGTCTGAGTCATTACGTAACGATGGTCGTGTTTGGGTGCCTAAACATATGGAAGATGTAAAAGCTATTCGCTCTGGTGCGAAAAAAGCAAATCAAATTCCTGAAGCAGATCGCGATTACTATTTAGAGCGTATGTATCCTGCTTTCGGTAACTTAGTACCTCGTGATGTGGCTTCTCGTGCAGCAAAAGTAGTTTGTGATGAAGGACGTGGTGTTGGTTCATCTGGTTTAGCAGTTTATTTAGATTTTGGTTCTGCTATTGTGCGTTACGGTAAATCTGCGGCTAACTCTAGAGGACATCACAATGCTTCTGAATCAGAAATTATTGCTTTAGGTAAAGAAGTAGTGAAATCTAAATATGGTAACCTTTTCGATATGTATCAAAAAATTACTAACGAAAATCCATATGATGTACCAATGCGTATTTATCCTGCTATCCACTATACTATGGGTGGTATTTGGGTAGATTACAACTTGGAAACTACTATCCCTAACTTATATGCTGCTGGTGAAGCAAACTTCTCTGATCATGGTGCAAACCGCTTAGGTGCTTCTGCATTAATGCAAGGTTTAGCAGATGGTTATTTCGTATTACCTTATACAATTGGCGTTACACTTTCTCAAGAAATTAGAACACCAAAAATTAGCACAGACTTACCAGAGTTTGCGCAAGCTGAAAAAGATGTTCAAGAGCGTATTAATAAACTCTTAAGCATTAAAGGTAATCGTTCTGTAGAATCTTTCCATCGCGAATTAGGTGTTAAGATTATGTGGGAATACTGCGGTATGGAGCGTAACGAAGAAGGTCTTAAAACTGCATTGGTGAAAATCCGCGAATTGCGTGAACAATTCTGGAAAGACGTTTATGTACCTGGTACAGACCGCGAATTCAACCCAGAATTAGAAAAAGCTTTACGCGTAGCAGACTTTATGGAATTAGGTGAGTTAATGATCATTGATGCTTTACATCGTAGAGAATCTTGTGGTGGTCACTTCCGCGCTGAATCTAAAACTGATAAAGGTGAAGCTAAACGTAACGATGCTGAATTTAGCTATGTAGCGGCTTGGGAATTCAAAGGTGTAGGTGTACAACCAGAATTACACAAAGAAGAGCTTGTTTACGAATACGTTAAATTAGCAGAACGTAATTACGAATAGTAGTTACTCCTTTTCTAACTTTAGTACATATTACTGTACTATGATTCTCGGCACATTTGTTCTTGCTTTTTTCTCTTTTTTTTGAGAAAGGGAGTATGGCATTTGTTGCTACAAACCTTATTCTAATAAAAATATTTAGACCTAAATATAGTATTGTATTATGGGACATACAACAATTAATCTGAAGCTTCATATCTGGCGTCAGAAAGATGCAGCACAACAAGGTCATTTCGAGACACATGCTGTAAGTGATATTTCTACTGAAATGTCATTCTTAGAAATGCTTGACGTGTTGAACGAAAAATTAATTTCTGAGAAAAAAGATCCTGTGGCTTTCTCTCACGACTGTCGTGAAGGTATCTGCGGTGCTTGCGGTTTAGTAATCAATGGTCGCCCACATGGTTCTTTAAAAGGTACAACTACATGTCAATTACACATGTATAATTTCTCTGATGGCGAAGAGCTTTATATTGAGCCTTACAAAGCAAAAGCTTTCCCTGTTATCAAAGACTTAGTAGTAGATAGAAGTGCTTTCGAACGCATTATTCAAGCTGGTGGTTATGTTTCTGTAAACACTGGTGGTGTAGTAGACGGTAACGTTATTCCTATTGCTAAAGATATTGCAGAAGAAGCTTTCGAATCTGCTGCTTGTATTGGTTGTGGTGCTTGTGTAGCTTCTTGCCCTAATGCTGCTGCTATGCTTTTCACTTCTGCTAAAGTTTCTCAATTAGCTTTATTACCTCAAGGTAAAGTAGAAGCACACACACGTGTACAACGTATGGTTGCTCAAATGGATATTGAAGGTTTCGGTAGATGTTCTAACATTGGTGCTTGTGAAGCTCAATGTCCTAAAGAAATCTCTTTAACAAATATCGCTCGTATGAATCGTGAATACATTGCAGCAGCTTTCTGTGCTGATGTTGATGCTATTGAATAATCAATCTTTGATTCATTTCATATTCGCTTATAAATAAAAAACCTCTTTACAATTACTGTAAAGAGGTTTTTTTTATTTGTTGTAGATATAAAGAAGATTAATACTATTATAAATGCTATAGATTAATCGAAATGTAGATTAGGGGTTAATGATCGCTTTGTATAAAACTCATTTATAATGTGTACTACTTCTTCAGGATCATCCGTAATTGGTAATAAATCAGCATCGCCTGGGCTAATGTTATGGAATTTCTCATACATTACTTCCTCAATCCATGCTTTCATACCACCCCAGAATTCCTTACCCATAAGGATAACAGGAATAGGTGTAATTTTCTTCGTTTGTACCAATGTTAATACTTCGAATAATTCATCTAATGTACCAAAGCCACCAGGTAAAACTACAAATGCTTGTGCATATTTTACGAACATTACTTTACGCACAAAGAAATAGTTAAAGTTGAATACTTTATCTATATCAATATATTGGTTGAAACCTTGTTCGAAAGGTAAATCAATATTAAGACCAACTGAAGGACCTTGTGCCTCACGAGCACCTTTATTACCTGCCTCCATAATACCAGGACCACCACCAGTGATGATACCATAACCAGCATCTACTAATTTCGCTGCTACATCAGTAGCTAATTGATAATATTTATTATCTGGTTTTGTACGAGCAGAACCAAAAATAGACACACATGGACCTATTTTATTAAGACGATCATAACCTTCTACAAATTCAGCAAGAATTTTGAACATTGTCCACGAGTTCTCTGCTTTTAATTCTGTCCAACTACGTCTAGGACGTTTTACATGTGGAGTTTTTACTGTTGCATTTTTGTTATCCATGAATATATATGGTTTTGATTATTCTGTAAAATGGAAAATAAAAAAATAAAAAGTAGTTTGATATAAGGGGATAAGGTAAGCTTAAATAAGCTTTCATCTATTATAAGCCACCAATGGAAAGCGATAAGCAAAATACTAATTAATTTTTAATTTACCAAAAAAAAACAATTTTTTAATAAACTATTAGCCTGTTTAAAGTATAATATTTCTAAGAATACCACATTTTGCAATATTCCATTATCCCTAATCCTATGTAATTAGCTATAATGAAACCTAATATGCCTGCTGCTATACCAGCTGCTAATAGACGTGTATGTCCTAATACATAAGAAATCTGTGGCAAAAAACCTGGTCCAAAAATTGAAGCTACTGAGCTAATAATAAGTATATCTACACGTATTCTAAATATAATCCCTAATATCAAATGTAACACTAAAGCTAAGACAAATAATAAAGCATTGAATCCTAAATAATCAGCCCCTTTATCCAATATCATTCCAAAATCAGATATACTGCCTGCTGCTACTGCAAATATCAATAAAATATAATTTGCTGAGCTAGTAGTTGTAATCCATTGGCTAGTGCGATTGCCCCAAACACCACAAACAATTACACTTAAAGTAGTGAGCGTAATCATTAATATAATTTGATTCATACCTCCAAATTCATTGGGGATAACTAGTGCAGAAAGTACGGATAAAATAATAATAACTATAGAAATAGCCGCACTTTTCAATAATTCTTTAGTTCTTCTGCTTATACTAGCTTGACTTATTTCTTTTTCCAATAAAGCATATTCATCTATTTCTCCATCCTTTACTTCATGCGGAATATAAGGCGGTAAAAACCATCCATATACTTTGCGTGCTATAGAGGTAAGAAACAATATATAAATCCCACTACAAAATAAATCTGTAGCTTGCATAATTGGAAATAAAGTATCGGTCAGATTAAACGCTTTCGATAAACTAATCATATTAGGCGTACCACCTATATATACAGCTCCCATCATACCTGCTACTTTATGTCCATTTTCTATAGCATCTCTATAATAATATGCCGTAAATACACTGGCACAAACTACACAAGCTACTACTAGAAAGAAGGATAAAAATATAGGACGTATATTCTTAATGATATCGCTAATTTTTGTCGATATTATTAGAATAGGTAGCGCTAATAAAACAGCATAATTGGCAACTTGTTCTCCAAAATTTGTGAATTGTTCATTTATTTCGGGCGAAAATATTTTTCCTTTACAATTGCCTATAACCATGCCTGCCAAATAACAAATAATTACATCGCTTAATATAGCTTCTAATTTAAATTTTTTGGTGGCTTTCGTTAGAAAATAAGGACTAACTATATAAAATATTAGCGCTATGCCACAGATGAGCTCTATCATAAAAAGAGATTTAAAATGTAAGTTCAAAACATAGTATAAACCTTACTTTTAGCGTCTTGGCTTATAATGTTTGAAAAAGATTTGAGGGTTGTTTTCTTGCAGAATTATTTGCATAATTTCGCTATCTGATTTTTGAGTTGTCTTACGTAAATGTGCAGCATATTGCCCAACAATTTCACCCCCTAACCAAGTTCCTGAATTGCCATATAAAGCATTTGCAGGATTAAAAGGTCCTATTTCTACATACTTCTGAAATTCTTTATATTTATCCGAATAGAATAGTTTTTCCTTCAATAAATAATCATATAAACTTCGCTCTCCTTGTATACAATGCGCCATTTGCTCTCTTGTAAAAGCATAAACTATTGAGTCTGCTGTTTGCGGTAAAAAAGATTTTGTTAAGAAGAATTTTTTTCCTTCATACAACATATAATCTATCATTTTACTGCCGCCTCTGCTAGCCATTTCCTCTACTAATAAAGTAGCTTGTGCATAAGCTAAAGCACGAGTAATATGAGCTTTATTTAAAGTTCTTCTAATATATAAAGGCGCTATTTGTTCTATAGCCTGATAAGCCATATGATTTTCTCCTAAAAAATAATCTAAACCCAAAATGGCATAATTATCGAAAAAGCCAGCCCCATAATTATACAAAGAAATATAAGTGAAAAGTGTATCTATTGGACTAGCATTCGGGAAATAATAATTTCTATAGCGTACCATTTCAGATATTTCTAATTGCAAATCATCCAAATTCGAATAAGTTTGCATGACTGTATCCAAAAGCGGTTTTACAGGTTCAAAACTCAATAAAGCTTTCAAATTATCTGCCAAATTGCCATTCGGTACATTATAAATCATATGCTCTGTATACAATTCCGTAAATTTCGGATAAGCACTATGCAATTGCTCAAATAAAGCTAAGGCTTTACTAGTATCTGCTTTATGAAGTTTTTCATCAAAGCGCACTATAGGTAATTTTACTTTTGGCGTATTTTCTATATTAGGAATATAATTTGAACTTGCTTGTCCATCTCCACAAGCATATAAGCCTAAAATTAAACAAGTGAATAAAAACCAATTTTGAAATTTCATATTCTTAAGCCTTTAATACAATTAATAGATTTTGCATTCTTATTTGCAAACAAGCAAAGTTAATAAAAAAAACAAATTGTGCTAAGATTGCCTTGATCATTCTAATTTTCTCTTTTTATTTATTTTTGAAAAAGGGATTATGGCATTTGTCTTTTTTTATCACTAACTAAACCTTTTTTAGATTTTTATACGTAATTTGTCGTTTTTTATGGAACCTTTCTATTTTTTATTAGTCAAATTATATATAAATATTCTTTTATTTTTGCCAAAAGTCATCTAAAAACAACCAATATAGTAGAAATACCTATTATATTTGTACGACATTTAAAAACCTATAATTAATTACCATTAAATTAAAAATTACTAATACAGCTATTGTTAAACATCTCC
>X137_Gaur__coassemble_225_pt1 | contig 12317 bp, 10 predicted proteins | sample X137_Gaur__metabat2_high_PE_006 | metagenome-assembled genome bin X137_Gaur | reverse complement strand
AATAAAAAAGCCTTATACAGTAATGAATGCTGCATAAGGCTAGGTGTTAATTAAGAACCTGTAGTTTCTTTTCCATTGTTAGGAAAATGTTTTTTGATGAAGTTTAAGGCATTTTTATACATTATTTTCTCAACTAATTCTTCGGGTTTGAAGTTGTATAAAAATTGTTTTATTTCTCGCTCTGTATAGAGTCCGTCTATAGGACGAGGATTAGAGAAAAACTCATGTAAATCTTTAGCAAGTAATGGTAATTCGCTAGTAGAGTCATAAGGCTCTAAATAACGACCATATAAATCGAAGTTGGTAGAAATAGAAATCATATCCCAAGCTTCTCTAGTTTGTGCTACTTGAATGAAACGACAAATATTGGCAACAATAGCTTCTAGAACAACTCTTCTTCTATTGGCAGAACCAGGAACAGTATTATTGTAGCGCATTCTGAAAATAGCACCCATTAATTTGTCTCTTTCTAAAGATAGCCCTACTAAACCATGTGATTGAACGATTTGTAGAATATCTTCACGATTAAGATTAGCATGTCTATTATTGAGTAAAGTAGCTGGTGTTTCTTTAATGAGTTCATCATTATTGCCATAGTCATTATCAGAAGTTTTTAGCCCACTAATACCTACAGATAAAGCCAAAATAGGAATAGTATCTTTCATATATCTTTTTTCTTTGATATAGCTATAATACCATTCTCTACTTTTTACATTCATGCCATTAACATCAATGAGAATGCGGTCTTGTAAATTATCTTTTTTTAGTAGTTTTTCAATGACTTCTTTACCAACATCAGTAACACCAGATTTTAAATCTTGAGCTAAGAATGCATCTCTTTCTACAGGTAAGAATTTAGCAGATTTGCCTGTAATGCCATCGCCAAAATAAGAATCAAAACTAATAGAGAAAATAGGGAATTTGTTGAGCGTCATAGGGTCTTTACCTGGTCTAGGAATAGGCTTAAGCCCTTTGAGTTTGTCTACATTATCTAATACTACTTGTTTGAATTCGGGGGTATCTTTTTGGTCTTGATAAAGATAAGTACCAGTGGAGAAAATATGCCCCCCTTTAATGCTGACTAACCAAAGATTTTTGTTGGTATTTTTAAGTAAGCTATCAATATTATCTTTGCGCTGTAGAATATAAGTTTCGAAGTGATTGCCATCTTTATTGAGAGGATATTTTACTTCATTGAGCATATATTCAATATGGTCTACAAAAGTAGTAGACATATAATCAATATTTAAATTGACTAATGCTTCTTTAGGCATATTAATGCCAGTAAAACATTTAAATACTTCAATAGGCTCAACAGCACTATTAGTATATAATACCCCTTTAAGGAAAGGATATTCAATAGGATAAATATATTGATTACTGATACGAATATTAGATTCTGCTTGGCTGAGGGCAGAGGCTTGATTATGTCTTGCTACATCTTGAACAATGTCCCAACGACCACCATTGCCAGAAGCATTAGATAATACATTTAAGCTTGTATTACATTCGCAATCTATATTTTTCCATATACTTAGTTTAGGGTCATTATTGACTCTAAAGCCATGAAAAGGTCGTTGAGTAGAGGCTACGCCCATGTCTATAATAGGATAATTGACATGATATTGCGCCAAGCTATATTCAGAGCAAGAGAGTAAAGAAATAATAGAGCAGAATAGTAACTTTTTATACATAAGTGATAAAGAATATACCTAAGGTGATTGAGCCAAAGCTCAAATACATTTGATTTAGATAAAAAGCGTTATTAGAAAAGCAATAGCGCTTATTATAAGTCCTATGAAAAATATACCATAAGAAATACACAAAAGACGATATTTAGTCGCCAGTTCTTTGCCAAGGGTAAAAAGGTGCGTATTCAAACTATTGTAAAAGATAGTATTATTTTCAAATAGTTTGTGCATTTCTTTTATATATTCTTCTTCCGAATGTTGTACAAAATTACCAAAGAAGAATAACTTTTGTAAAGTTTTTTCCTCTTTTTGTGCATTGTTTTTGTGCAATAATTTGGGTAGGACAGATAAAACCGCTATTAGTAAAGAGGAAAGCGCAGTAAAAATTAAAAAAAGCATAGGTAGTAAGAAACTTCCTGCTTTGATTTCATTCACATTGGTAAGTCCAATAGAAAAGCTAGCCAAAATTAGCGTAAGTAGTATAGAATTAATACTAATCATCATATTGGCTTTATTATCAGCTATACTATTGAGTTGAATATGCATAGGATAGACTGTTCGCCAAAAGGTTTGTAAACCTTTATTGGGTAGCAGACTTTGTTCTAGCTTATCATAAATAGGACGTTCTGGTTCATCGAGCCATAAGTCTTTTGCTTTTTTATTGCTTTTTTTGTCTAGCTGTGTAAGGGCTAATCTTTGTTCTTGCAATAAGTCATTTAATATAAACTCTCTTTTAGCGGCATAAGTTTTTTGAAGTGCAGTATGATGCCAAATTTTATGAGCCATTAAATAATCAATTTGCCAAGCGCGCCAAGCATCTGGTGCAATATCTTGCTTTTTTATTAATTCTAATTCAGAACGTAATAATAAAATACAGTCTTTAAAATTATTTAATAAAGGATATAACCATAAAATTTCTTTAAAGAGCAAGGCGTGATGTTGAGCAGGTATAGTGTTATCGGCTAATTGTTGTAAACAGGAGCGTGTAAGCACTATAATGTTGTTCTCAAGCTTATGCAATTGGGCGAAATCTTCAAAGGCTGCTAAGCTATGTGGTAGGGGGTTATTATATTGAATGTGGAAACCCACAGGATAGAAATAAGCTACAAGTACTAATACATTCAAATCAATAGGCGCATGAAAAAGCAAAGCTGTATTTTGAATACAAAATTGCGCTAGATGCTCAGCTAAAGTGAAAGAATGATATAATAGTTTTGCACTTTCAGGTCGATTGAGTAAAGGCAGTATAAACTGTCCAACTTGTGCAATCTCAGGCTTTAATGCTTGTGGAGAATAAATAGATGTCGCCAAAATAAATACTTTGAGTATTAGATAAGAATGCTGAATCAACTGTATCTAAGCGCTAAAAATACGTTTTTTTAAAAAGGAATGTTTATTTTTTAATAAAAAAAGCACAAAACTCCCTTTATAAAAATAAAAGCGAATAGATATGCCACTGCTAATATAAGTTTATTATTACTTTTATATGTTCTTTCTTTTAAATAGGGAATATTGCTTTTTATTTATTCAAAATATTATGACCGTCTTTTTTCAAATTCTTATAGATAGTTTTCAGCAAGCCTTACATCAATTGTGGGGACATAAATTGCGTACTTTCCTTTCTCTATTGGGTATAACTATAGGGATAGGTTGTGTTATTATGGTGTTTTCTGTAGTAGATTCTTTAGCGCATAATATAAAAGAGATGTTTAGAACTTTAGGTGAAGATGTAGTATATATAGACCCTATGCCTTGGGGAGAAGATCCTAGAGAAAACTATTGGAAATATGTAAAGAGACCAAAGTCTAATTATAAAGATTATAAAGCCATTAGAGAGAAAGCCAAAACAGTGGATTATGTATCTTATACAGTTTTTTTATCTAATGTTAATTTGGATAGTAAATATGGGGCTATAAAAGGCGTATTTTCTATGTTTACTACAGAAGAGTATAATTATGTTTATACTTTGCATTTTGATAAAGGTAGATATTTTTCTTCACAAGAATTTCAGCGTGGTACGAATAGTGTAATTATAGGATATAATGTATATGAAACGCTTTTTCCTAATGGGCAAAATCCTTTAGGGGAAGTAGTAAAAATTAAAGGGCAACCTTTGAGAATTTCAGGTGTATTGAGAAAACAAGGCAATGATATGCTTTCGCCTATGAATTATGATGAAATAGTGATTATGCCTTATATAGTAGCTTCAAAATTCATCAATATAAATCAGCCACAAGGCAGTATGCTTATGGTAAAAGCTAAATCAGGGGTAGCTTTAACCGCTATGCAAAATGAATTGACTAAAATATTGCGTTCGGCACGTTATTTGAAAACAAGTGAGGAAAATAATTTTGAATTTAATAATATGTCTATACTTTCTGGTATGGTAGATAATGTAGTTGGGGTAGTGCGTGCTGCTGGTTTATTGATAGGTATTTTCTCTATAATAGTAGGGGGCTTTAGTGTAGCAAATATTATGTTTGTTTCTGTAAAGGAAAGAACAAGTTTAATAGGTATAAAAAAGGCTTTAGGCGCAAAAAGATATATTATATTGATGGAGTTTTTGATAGAAGCAATTTTACTATGTTTGATAGGAGGGGGATTAGGCTTAGTTATTGTTGCTTTATTGACTATGGCGGCTAGTACTATATCTACATTCCCTATATTTTTATCTTTAGAGAATATAATTTTAGGCTTATTAATTTCTACTTTAATTGGATTGGTATCAGGTTTGTTGCCAGCTTATTTTGCATCAAAAATGCAACCTGTAGAAGCTATTCGTGCTTAAGAAAAAAGGTATATGTTCATAATGAAACATATACCTTTTTTGTTTTTTATATATTGAAACCTAAGCCGAAAGAAGCATATTCGGCAGTAATCATATGTGTTTTTAAGCCTATAGTTAAATAAGGATTAAATTGTCTTTTGGTACTTAATGGAGAATTGAAAGGATATACACGCACCAATAAGCGTATATAAAAAGGTCTAGGTTGTAATTCGTTTTGAGTAAGATAAATACCTACTTGTGTAGAAAGTGAAACTCTATTCCACACATATTCTAAGCCACCAGATATAGCAAAACGCATGGCTTGCCATTTCGCTTCCCTTGGGTCATAATTGGCTTTATTGTTGAGAAAGGCTTCTATACTAGTAATATAGTCATAATCCAAACCAGCACGCCAACGCACTAAATTACTTAAAAATTTGGCTACTTCTATATTGGCATAATAAAGCGGATAACGTGGACCTCTATCGGTCATAGTTTCACGCATACCCATACCAAAATTCATAGATAATACATATCTATTTCTATGAATAGGTTTTTCTTCTACTGCACCTTTTTCTATATTATAATTGGGTTTTTGGGGTAAAGCAGTAAGCGCAGTGCTATTGGGTGTATATAGTAAACCAATTTGTAAAGCTAAAACATTAATACCATAATTAGGAATTTTCCAACTACCACTAGAATAATGTGTAAAACTAATACTAGGACGCAAACGCCATTGAGGATATAATCTAATATCAGCTCCGATTTTGAAAATAGAACAATTGCTAAAGTGTGTACCTATAAAATTATTGCGTGGATTGGTAGCTACATCATAATGTTCAGTTACATAACCAAAACCTAAAGATAAGCGACCAAAAATTCTGACTTTATCTGTTTTGCTACGCCAAAAATCTGTGCCTATATAAGGGACTATACCAAAGCCCAAACCTAATTCTTGTGCATTGCCAAAATCTTGAAAAGAAAAGGCTATACCTAAGCGAGGATATTGCGCCCAACGATGCCATTGTTTTTGTCCAAAGGTTTGATATTCTAATGCATATTCTAAACCCCAAGAATTATGGTCTATAGGTAATGTAAGTCTTTGATTATGTCTTACGATTCTGCCTATATGTGTACTGATTTCATGCGAAAAGGTTTGTGCAAAAATATTGGTACTAAAGGTCAATAAAAAAAGAATAAAGGTGAGGCGCATAATTTAAATAAGAGGCTTAAAATTTTTTATACTTTTTACTGATTTTCATCAATGGAAGCTCTGGCGATTGTTCTACCAAAATTTCTTGGTTTTCATTGTAAAACTTGCAAGCAGAACTATAGTGTTCGGGATGAAAAAACATGTTTATAAACATAAATTTACAAGCATATTGCGAATTTAGATTATATACTCCATTTTCTCTAGCTTTTAGTTGAAAACCTGTGCCTTGTGAGATAATATCGCATACAGCAAAAAAATTTTCTTCTGTGCGTACTTCAGCAGGAACTATATTATCAAATGGCTTATCTTTCAACCATTCTTGAGCATCTTCTTTTTTAGCTTTTAGCGGCAATTGATACCATTCGGCTATAGTATTACCATCTTCATTGTCTATAATTCTAATGAACATTTCTTCTAAAGCATTAAGCTTATCTAAAGGCGAAAACCAACCAAAATAAAGCCAATTTTCATCTTTTAAATCTTCCCAAATAGGATAACAAAGAATAGTTTGAGGATGTAATTTTTGCGGTAGATTGCCTATAGTTTGTAAAGAATCTATTAGTTTTTGATTGTCATAAACGCCTGTAGCTAAGCGCATGAAATTGTTTACCGTTGGAGAAGGAATGCTAGTAGATTTGTATTGATTTTGCCCTTCTAAATGGCTTATACTAAAGGTAAAGCAGCAAAGGCTAAAGAGACTAAAGCAAAGTTTTTGAAGCATAAATTAGTTGGGTATTTAGAATGTGTTAAAAATAAACATTAACTATAAAAATACATAAAAAAAACAAGCCTGCTCAAAAAAATAAGGCATATATTATAAGAATCAATACTTTAAATTTTGTTTTTTTGGGAAAGGGGATATGGCATTTGTTTTATAAAAAAATAAAAATGCGCTTTAGCGCACCATACTCCCTTTTTCTAAAACTTACCCTGAAAAATAGAATTAATATTATAGCCTAAAGAAATTTAATTATATTTGTTGCTCATTGATTAAAAATAATGTTCTATTCATAGATAGTAATATTAAAAACGTATATATGGCAACTTCTACAGTAATTTATAAGGGGCAATTAAGAACAGAAGCCCTACATTTAGCCTCAAATAATAGCATTATTAGCGATGCGCCAAAAGATAATCATGGTAAAGGAGAAGCATTTTCGCCTACAGATTTGGTGGCTACAGCTTTGGCATCTTGTTTATTGACTATTATGGGTATTGTGGCGCAAAGAAATGATTGGAATATAGAAAATACCAAAGCCGATGTAACAAAAATCATGGCTGAAAATCCACGTCGTATAGCTAGTATTCAAATTATAATAACTATGCCTATACAAAGCCAAGATTTTGATACAAAAACAAGACAAATTTTGGAAAATGCTGCTCGTACTTGCCCAGTAGCACAGAGTTTGCATCCTGATTTGCAACAAGATATTCAATTTGTTTATCCAGCTTAAAAAAGGTAAATTATGTTTCGTATTTATATATTCATGTTGGCAGCCATGAGCTGCTTTTTTTTACCTCAGCTCAAAGCACAAAGCATAGATACAACAGTTAGCCCTAATAATAATTTATTGCCAAATACTACAGTGGTTAAATATCCTGCCAATATAGTAGTAGATGTTTCTTATGGTGTGCATATGGTAGTAGCGGATTTGAAAGAACGCTTTTCACATGCTTTTGATGTAGGTTTGAAAGTAAATTATATGACTCCGAAAGGATGGATGTTTTCTGTATCGGGCGATTATTTATTTGCAGAAAGAATTAATGAAGATGTATTATCGAATTTGCGAGAGCAAAGCGGTTATATTATAGATAGACAAGGCGCATTAACCTTTGTAAAGCAGCATATGCGTGGTTTTATGATACAAGGTGGTGTAAGCAAATTTATTCCTTTTGTAGCAAATAAGAAAAAACGTTTTGGGGTTGAATTAAGATTGCAAGGTGGCTATATTCAGCATTGGGTACGTTTGAAATTTGGCGGCGAAGAATTATTACAATTAATGGGTGATTATAAAAAAGGCTATGATAGAAAAACCTCTGGTTTTGTGACACAACAATATTTAGGGTTACGTTATATGTCAACGAATCGCAGATATAATTTCTTTGCTGGTGTAGAAGTTACAGAAGGTTTTACTCGCAATCGTCGTGCATGGAATTATGACCAAATGCGTGCCGATAATGACCCTAAACTTGATATTATGGTTGGTTTTAGAGCAGGAGTTTCTATTCCTTTTCCAATTTACAACTACAGAAAACAAACACTGGAAGACGTTATTTATTATTAATAGCTGTAGGCTAGAAGTAAAGCAAGATATTATGAAAAATATCTAGTATATTAATTTTCATAACTTTCAATATTTTTTGAAAACTAATCGCTAACTTTGACCGTTATACAGACAGTGTTTTATATAAACTATGTAAACAATGAACGATATTATTTCTATATATAAATGGGGATTTTCTCAAAAGATAAATAGTCTGCAAAACGCCAAAGATTTATTTTTGATTTCAGGTCCTTGTTCTGCCGAAACTCAACAGCAAGTAATAGATACTGCTTTGGAAGTGGCTCAAACTAATGCTGATGTGTTTCGTGCAGGTGTTTGGAAACCACGCACTAGACCAGGTGGTTTTGAAGGTGCAGGAGAAGCGGCTTTGAAATGGCTACAAACGGCAAAACAACTTACAGGTTTGCCTATTTGTGTAGAAGTAGCTACAGCAGAGCATGTGAGTTTGGCTTTGGCTTATAATGTAGATATTTTATGGATAGGTGCGCGTACTACTGTAAATCCATTTTCTGTACAAGAAATTGCAGATGCTTTGAAAGGTATAGATATTCCCGTATTAGTAAAAAATCCTGTGAATGCTGATGTTGAATTATGGCGTGGGGCTATAGAGCGTTTATATGGTGCAGGATTGCGTCGTATAGCAGCGGTACATCGTGGTTTTTCGGTTTATCCTAAAGATAAATATAGAAACCAACCTTATTGGGATTTAGTACAAGAATTTAGAAAAGCAATTCCTGAAATTTCTGTAATTACAGATCCTAGCCATATAGCAGGCGATACCCAATATTTGGCAGAAATTGCTCAAAATGCTTTCGACAAACAAACAGATGGTTTTATGTTTGAAACGCATTGCAACCCTAAAGCAGCTTGGACAGATGCCAAACAACAATTGCAACCTAATGAATTGACTAAATTATTAGAACAATTGGCGCATAAAACAATAGATAAGGACGAAGCTTTATTTAAACAACATTTGGCAGATTTACGTACAGAGATTTCTAAATTAGATTTGCAGACACTAGATATTATTAGCAAACGTATGGCTTTAGTGCGTATTATTAATGATTTTAGAAAGGCAAATAATATGGCAATTTCTCAATTGGAACATTGGGCTGATATGTTTAGAGCTAGAATTAATAAAGTAGATAGTATTCAAATAGGACAAGAATTTATTACAGAATTACTTTCAGCGATTAATAAAGAATCTTTAAGCCAACAAAGTGCCATTTTACAAGGTTTTGTAGAAGTTGCCCGAAAATAGTTGAATGGACTATATTAATAAAAAAACTGCTAGTACTATAAAGAAAATAGTGCTAGCAGTTTTTATTTTTAACTTAATGCTATATTGCATTGTGGCAAAGCTGCCTCCAATTGCGCCAATTCATCATCGCTAATATAATAGAAATCTGTAAGGATTATATGCGATAGAGGTTTGAGTTTTCTTGATTTTTGCAAGTGTGGTATTTCATCCAAAATATTAATTTTTTCACAATTGCTTAAAAAGAGATTATGCAATTTTGGCGATTTGTGTACGCCTTTGAGACTTTCCAATTGTTTGCAATGATTAATATTGAGTAAAGATAAATCCGCTATATGTTTAATAGCAGTAATTTTAGTCAAATTCGGACAATTGTCAATATGCAAAGTCACTAAATTTTCAATTTGATATAAGCCTTTTAGATTTTTAATACCACAATTGATTATGTGAATATTATAAATTTGTTTATAACAATTGAGTGTACGGAAATCTTCCAAATAAAGACAATCTTTAATAATTAAAAGCATTACTTTTTTGATAAAAGCAGTATTGCTTAAATTTAAACTAGAGCAATTAATAAGTTCTACTCTTTGTAGAGGGTGTTGCTTATTAATATTGTTGAAAATACTTAAATCTTTGAAATTTTTTAGGCTTAAGTTTTCTAATTTTAATTTATTCAAGCCCTGAATATCATTAAGTTTAGGACAATTATCTAAAGATAAATAAACTAGTTTTTTGCATTTGCCTAATCCATAAAGATATTCTAAATTAGGGCAATTGCCTAAATGTAAATATTCTAGATGTTTTAAGAATTTGAATATGTCTATTTGTCCTAGTTTTTCTACATCTTCTATGCTAAGTTTTATAAGTTTTTTAGCTGCAATTAAGGCAAAAGTATCTAAGAAAAATGGACAGCCTTTTATATTGATTTCTAAAGTATGATAGAGATTTAGTCCTTGTAAATTATTAATTTCTGGGCAATTAATAATAGAAATAGATTCTAAAATGACTATATCTTGCATATCGCCCAAATGAGAGAGCTTAGGACAATTTTCAAAGACAAATTTTTCTGCACCTGTATTTTGAATACCTTTTAAATTCGACAGGTTGGGACAGTTCTTAAATTTTAAAACTTCAACAGTTGCCAAATGGTTAATTTCGCTTAATTTGCTTAATCGCTCAGATTGAATTTCTAAATCTACGAAACTAGTAATTTCGTCTAAGAATTTCATATTAAAATCCATAAGACTTAAATCATTAATAACTAAAGATTTTAATTGTGAAAAGGGCGATAAAACTAAGGCTAAATTTATACCATGTACTGGTGGCGTATTGCCTATATAATTTAAATTAAGATGTTCTAATTGAATAAGTGGTAAAAAACTCGCTATATTTTGTTCATCCAAACTATGGATTTTGATATGTTTCAGTTGTATATTATCAATAGGCGCTGCACTAGGGGCTTGTAAATTGATAAGCAGCAGTTTTTTTTCGAAAACTGATAAATTAGACCACCACTGTTGTAGTTGGTAATGGTTATTATTCATATACTAAAAGGATGGCTTATTGATAGTGTAAAATCACAATAATTGGTTATGCGCTTATGAATAAGCCTGCTAAAATATAAAAAAATAATGAAAAAACTAAGTCTTTGAGTAGCGAATATGATTTTCTTTACATTAAGAGCAATATAGCCAAGTAATAGCTTATATGAATATTTTTTTTGGGAAAGGGAGTATGGCTTTTGTTTTATAAATAAAGTCATTTTTTTTCGTTTATATCATGACTTTCAAATTAAACTAATGCAATACTTCCTTGTCTAATACAAAATTTATACCCTGCATTTATATTTGAATTAGTATAGACCTAATTTTAGTCATTTTATTGTCTAAGGCTTAAGCATTTAAACTTTAATACTCGTTTTTTAATTTCCTTTTTTATTATGATGAAACAATTACTATTTGCATTTTTTTCTCTTAGTGTTTTAGCATTCCATACAGATCTTATGGCGCAAAATACAAAAAGCTCTTCTAATGTAATTAAAACTGCTACACTTACAGCTAGTGAAGAAAAAATGGCAAAAAATGTCACTACACAAATGACACAACGCTATAATTTAACAGCTTTGCAAGTAACTAAAGTACAGGCCATTAATATACAATTTGTGCAAGAGGCAAAAACTTTGAAAACACAATATAATAATGCTAATACTTCAGGGTTACGCACTATTTATAAAAATGGAATTAAAGGCGTATTGACAGCAGCACAATATAATGATTTTATAAAGGATATAGAAAATGCTGAAAAAGGTATAGCCACTACTGCTACTGTAGCACAACCTCATAAACAACAAACAACAACAACAACAACTACTACTACTACTACCACTATTACCAAAAAAGATGATAAACACGATCATCATGGTAAAGGACATCATGGCAAAGGAAAAGGACATGAACATGGAAAAGGACATCATAAACATGATCATAAGCATGATCACAAAGGTCCTAAGCATGACCATAAACATGATCATAAAAAACATGATAAAACCACAACTACAGTAACTACTACAACCACTACAACTACAGTTCCTACTAATAAAACTACAGCAAAAACGACTAATAATAATGTCGTTGTTTTCGATGTATTTAAACTATTAGGGGATAAATAATAACCTATTTGAAAAAATAGTGTTATATTTTTATAAAGATTAGATTTTAAATAAAGTTTAGGCTAAGCCCTCTAAATAAGAGGAGGTTAGCCTTTTTTTATGCCCAAAAATATGGCGTATTTTTTTAAAGTATTGTATTTTTTTTAATTTGGTTTTAAACCTAAAGTTTAGATATTGGTCTATGAATACAAAGCAAGCAATATTATAAATAATCATCATTTTATAAAAAGCAACTATATTTTTGAAAGTAAGGTGTGGGCTAATTTTTAAACAAAAGCCATACTCCCTTTCTCAAAAAAGCTTTATATAAATACCTTTTTTATTTTTATTAAAAGGGGATATTGCTGTATTTTATTTCACCTTTCTGTTCTTTAATTTAATACAATCAACTGATTATGAATAAATTATTTTTATCTCTTGCTTTTGCAGGTG
>X137_Gaur__coassemble_224_pt1 | contig 12360 bp, 9 predicted proteins | sample X137_Gaur__metabat2_high_PE_006 | metagenome-assembled genome bin X137_Gaur | reverse complement strand
GCTTTATAAATTTCTTCAATCGATTGGAGCTCCTTTTCTGATACAGATTTGCTTAGTGACAGGATAGAAAGGTATAGTATAGATTATATATAAAATATGACCTTGCAATCTAGAAAAAAAATATATAAATAACAAGTGTTTGCTATAAAAAGATAACCCTTTTTAATTATAATTTTTATACCCTTTTTTTTAGTAAATCTTAAGGGAATTAACCCCCGTTTTTATTTGGTTGTTGTATAGATATATATTATCTTTGTAGGCTTAGCTTATTACAAATTTATTTCTATTTTAGAATCTTATGGAGTTTGTTGAACAACACAATATAGAGGCGTTAGTACAATTATTAGCGCTAGGTAAGAAACGCATTATTATTACTTCTCATACAAATCCTGATGCTGATGCAGTAGGGTCTTCTTTAGGCTTGCAACATGTATTGGAAGCTATGGGACATAGTGTAAGTGTTGTTTTGCCAACAGAGGTACCAAGTTTTTTGCATTGGATGCCAAAATTTGAGCGTATAGTTATTGCAGAAACACATGCACATAGAGCACAAGAATTCATCAAAAATGCAGATATTATTTTCTCATTAGATTATAGTGCTTTATCTAGAGTGCATGAAGTAGGTAATTGGATAGGTGCGAGTAAAGCATTTAAGGTAATGATAGATCATCATTTGGATCCACAACCTTTTGCTGATGCACATTATTGGCGTACTTCCGCTAGTTCTGCTTCGGAATTAGTATATGAATTATTGGTACAATTGAATTATATTCAATATATGCCTTTGGCAGGATTGGATTGTTTGTATGTAGGTATTTTATCTGATACAGGTGGTTTTAGATATGCTACTAATGCACGTTTATTTGCTAGTGTTGCTGCTATGATTGCAAGTGGTGTAGACAATAATAAATTGATGGATTTGGTATTTAATACTTATACTTATAAGCGATTTAAATTATTGACTTATGCTACTTCGCAAGCAGCTGATATAATGGAAGATATAGGTGCGGCAATTATTGTATTGACGCAAAAAGACCATGAAGAATTAGATATTAGAAGAGGGGATACGGAAGGTATTCCTAATTTTATGTTGGGGATAAAAGAATTGAAAGCTGCTATTTTAGTATCAGAGCGTAAAGATGAAATTAAGTTTTCTATGCGCTCTAAAGGTGATTTTTCAGTGCAATCTATTTGTGCAGAATATTTCAATGGTGGAGGTCATTTTAATGCTTCAGGAGGTAGTTCTAAATTGCCATTAGCAGATGCAGTAAAACTATTGAAAGAGATTTTGTACGAAAGATTAGAACCAAAAAAAATAAACTAAAAACCATACTCCCTTTCCCAAAAAAAATCTATACAATTTGTTGCCCCTTTTTATGAAAAAAATATTTGCTATTTGTTGGCTTTCTTTGGCTTTGTATGCTTGTGAAAGTGCAGATAAAGATGGTTGGTTGAAAGATGCTAATTCTGCTTATAAATATAAATTCTTGACAGCTAAAAATAATGCTTTAGCTATAGATTATGGAGATGAGTTGACTTTATCTTATACTATTTTGAAAGCAGATTCAGTTTTGGAGCGTAATGCACCGAATGAATTTTTGAAAATTCCTATGCCCACCACAGAACATAGAAATGCTTGGGAAAATGCTTTAATGCATGCTACTTTGGGCGATAGTATAGCGGTAAGTGCTATTTATAAAACGGTTTATAATTCTATGTCTCGCTTTCAAGATATGTTTGCAGCGCAGGATTGGATTACTTGTCATTTTAAAGTACATGCTATAGCAAAAAGAGCAGAGATTGAAAGAGCATTGGAAGATGATTTTTTTAAGCAAGCGCGTTATTCTTCGCATGCAGCCATGAAAAAAGAATTGGAAATAGTGCAAACAGACAGTGATATAGTGGCTAAGGATTTGATGAATTGGGTAATAGATTATAGTGTAGGGAAAAAGGCAGAGATTTTAAAAGATGAAGCTACTCAAATTCGTTATCAATTGGTACCTAATAATGGACAGTATGAATTAATCAATAGAGGTGTTGTGCCTAAAAGTGGTGATACTGTTTTGGTGCATTATATGACTATGAAAATGAGCGATAGAGAAATCTTTGATAATAGTTTGGCACGCCGACATCGTTTTGAATTTGTAGTAGATAAAGATCAACAATATATACCTGCATTTCATTATGCAGCAAAGCGTTTGGCAGTAGGAGAAAGTGCTTATTTTTTGATGCCCGCAGATTTATGTTATGGTGAAGAAGGAAGTTTACCTATAGTGCCACCGCATACGCCTTTAGTATTTTATGTACATTTGTTGGGTGTATTAGCGAAATAAGTTTTAATTTTATTGCAAACCCCTATAACCTTTATAGTAAGTATATAGAAAATGTATTTTATATAGTGAAGGTTGTAGGGGTTTATATGTATTAAAAATATTCTTTAAACATTTTAAGCAAATTATAAATGTTCTTGAAAAAAAGCTTATTCTTGATTTTGATATGGGGATTGTTGCCAATGGCATTATCCGCACAGTCGTGGAAGAAAGCCGTAAAGCAAATGGAATTATCAAAAAGTCCATTCTTCTATTATCAATTTGTAGAAAAAACAGATAATCCTTTGCCTAAAACTGGAGACCAAGTGCGTATTCAATATACTATTAGTACTTATGGTAAAAAGTCTCAAGTTTTATTATCTTCTTATGAGCAAGCAGAACCTGTTTTTGTACAATTGCCAGCAGAAAGATATGATAATTATTTTACGGCAGCAGTAAGAATGATGTCGGAAAATGATAGCTTAAAAGTAATGATACCAGCAGATAGTATTCGCAATTCTTTAGGGGAAATTACTAAGTTTTTTAAGTCTAAAGATATAGTAGTATTTACTTTCAAAACCTTGAATATTTTATCGGCTGAAGATTTTGAAAAATTTAGAACAGAGGAAGAATTGAGAGCAGATAGTATTCGAAATTTTATGCAAGAACAAGTAAAATTGTATGCTAAAAATCAAGATTCATTTGCAATAACAGCAGAAGGCTTAAAGTATAAAGTTTTTAGTGAAGGGGATTTGAAAAAGCCTACTAAAGATGCTAAAAGTGTACAAGTACATTATTTATGCTATGATTTGGAGGGGAATTTATTAGATGATTCTTATAAAACTTCATTACCTATTTACTTGAGCAATAATACAGTGAATCAATATATCAAAGGTATAGAACAAGGCATACGTTTATGTGCTCAAAATACTAAAGCTATGTTGGTTATACCGCCGCATTTAGCTTATGGCAGTGTAGGTGTGCCCGGTCAAATTAAGCCTAATGCTACTTTGATTTTTTGGGTAGAAATATTAAACGTTTCTTTATAAGATTTATATACAACTTAATTTAAAGCTTTATTTTAATATGCTTCGCTATCTTCTTTTTTTATTACTTACTTGTCAATTAGTGGCTTGTTCTAATCAAGAGCAAGAATTAATAGAACAAATCACTACTTTAGAAAATAAAACACAAAAAGTAGCTACAGACAGTCGATATACAGATGATCAATTGCGTAGTTTACTTACTTTATATGTGCAATATATTCAATCCAATCCAGGCAAAGAGCGTTCTGCACTATATACTTATAGAATAGCTGAAGTATATTATCGCGTCAGTGGATGGTTAGAGTGTGTACGTCATTTGCATATGGTAGAAGATCAATATCCTAATTCTCCTATTAAAGAACAAGCTTTAGCTTTAGCAGGTATTGTATATGATGAACGTTTGCATAATGAAGCTAAAGCTAAAGAAGTATATGAAAAATATTTGCAATTGTATCCTAATGGACAACATATAGAGCAAGCAAAAAATTTCTTTAGATCTCCTATAGAAAAGCTTACCAATCGCATAGAGCAATTGGAAATGCAAATGCAAAAAGAAGGCGGTGATGCTAGAACAGCTGCTTTATTATTGCATGTATATAAAAGCTTCGCTTTAACTAATCCTACAGATTCACGTACACCAGATTATTGTATGAAAGGGGCAAAATTAGCTTCTGGTATGGGCGAGTCTTTTGCTGCATTAGAACTGTATAATATTATAGAAACTAATTTTCCTAATTTTGGAGATATGCCTTATGTATATTTCCTTAGTGCTATGGAATATAGCGATAGAGCCCCTTTACAATGGCAACAATATTTAGCGGCTCAAAGACCTTTTAATAATTTTGCAGCACAATTCAGAAATGTAGATCGCTCTCATTTCTTAAAACAAGCTGAAAAATACTATAAATTATTTTTACAAAAATTTCCTAATCATGCTTTAGCACAAGATGTAAAATTGTCATTAGCAAATTTAGGAAAATCAGACAATGAGATTGTCAACAGCTTCTTACAAAAGGAGCAAAAAATGAATTCGAAATCCCAATAAGCTGCCCAGTTTAAGAGACTAATTTTATTCCCTATGTTTTACCTTTTATCAATGTAAGTAAAAATGGCAGATATACTTTCAACACCAAATTCCCTTTCCCCAACTCCTTTGCATACTGCACAATCTATTCAGGCTTTGCGTCAGAATTTAGAAACTACTTTGGCTAAACGCATTTTAGTGTTAGATGGAGGTATGGGCACCATGATTCAGCGTTACAAATTAAAAGAGGCTGATTATCGTGGTGTAGAGTTTGCTAATTTTCATAAAGATTTGCGCGGTAATAATGACCTTTTATGTATTACGCAACCGCATATTATAGAAGAAGTTCATAAGGCTTATTTAGCTGCTGGTGCAGATATTATAGAGACTAATAGTTTTAATGCCACTACAGTTTCTATGGCAGATTATGAAATGGAATTTTTGGTAGAGCGATTGAATATTGCTGCTGCTCAAGCTGCTCGCCGTGCTGCTGATTTTTATACCAAAGAAAATCCTCAAAAGCCGCGTTTTGTAGCTGGTGCTATAGGTCCAACTAGCAAAACAACTTCTATTTCTCCTGATGTAAATAATCCAGGTTTTAGAGCCATTACTTATGATGAATTAGTAGCTGCTTATTATCAGCAAGCTAAAGCTTTGGCTATGGGTGGCGTGGATTTATTTTTGATAGAAACTGCTTTCGATACGCTCAATTGCAAGGCTGCTATTTTTGCTGTGCAACAAGTAAATGAAGACTTAGGTATTGATTATCCAATTATGGTTTCTGCTACTATTACAGATGCTAGTGGTAGAACACTTTCTGGGCAAACAATTGAAGCTTTTTGGATTTCTGTTTCGCATGCTAATTTGTTTAGTGTTGGTTTGAATTGTGCTTTAGGTGCAAAAGAAATGCGTCCACATTTAGAAGTACTTTCTAAAATTTCAAATTGCTATATTAGTGCTTATCCTAATGCTGGTTTGCCTAATGAATTTGGCGAATATGACCAAAGCGGTTTGCAAATGGGCGATTATATAGAAGACTTTGCAAAAAGTGGTTTTATTAATATAGTTGGTGGCTGTTGTGGTACACGTCCAGAGCATATTGAAGTAATGGCAAATCTTGTTACTAAATATGTCCCACGTCAAAGAAGTGAAAGCATAGCTTTGAGCATGTATTCGGGCTTAGAACCGCTTATAGTGCGCAAGGATTTGAACTTTATAAATATAGGCGAACGCACCAATGTTACAGGCTCTAAACAATTTGCTAGATTAATCAAAAATGGCAATTATGAAGAGGCTTTGGTAGTAGCGCGCCAACAAGTAGAAAATGGTGCTCAAATCATCGATATTAATATGGATGAAGCTATGTTGGATAGCAAAGCTGCTATGATTACTTTTTTGAATTTAATTGGTGCAGAACCAGATATTGCACGTGTTCCTATTATGCTAGATTCTTCAAAATTTGAGGTAATTGAAGCAGGTTTGAAATGTGTGCAAGGTAAGTCTATTGTAAACTCTATTTCTTTGAAAGAAGGGGAAGCGGCTTTCCGTCATCATGCTAAATTAGTGCATCGTTATGGTGCTGCTATGATAGTAATGGCTTTTGACGAAAAAGGACAAGCTGATACTAAAGAAAGAAAAGTAGAAATATGCCATAGAGCTTATAAAATATTATTAGAAGAAGGTATTCCTGCCGAAGATATTATTTTCGACCCTAATATTTTTGCTATAGGTACAGGTATAGAAGAACATGCCAATTATGCTATAGATTTTATAGAAGCTACTAGAGAAATAAAAAGGCTTATGCCTAAAGTAAAAGTAAGTGGTGGTGTATCGAATTTATCTTTTGCTTTTCGTGGCAATGACCATATTCGCGAAGCTATACATGCTGTGTTTTTGTACTATGCTATTCAAGCAGGTATGGACATGGGTATTGTAAACGCAGGTATGATAGAAATCTATGAAAACATACCTAAAGATTTATTGGAAAGGGTAGAAGACTTGATTTTCAATAAACGACAAGATGCTACAGAACGCTTAATGGAATATGCGCAAAATCATCAAAGCCAAGGCAAAGAAAAGGTACAAGATTTATCTTGGAGAAAAGCGAATATTGAAGATAGATTAGCGCATGCTTTAGTAAAAGGGATTACTACTTTTATTGAAGAAGATACAGAGGAAGCAAGACAAAAATATGCTAAAGCTTTAGATGTTATTGAGCAGCCATTAATGCGTGGTATGTCTATAGTTGGCGACCTTTTCGGTGCTGGCAAAATGTTCTTGCCACAAGTAGTAAAGTCTGCTCGTGTAATGAAGCAAGCAGTAGCTTATCTTAAGCCTTTTATTGAAGCTGAAAAATCAAAAGCTGGTAATAAAACAAAAGGTAAAGTTTTGATGGCTACAGTGAAAGGAGATGTACACGATATTGGTAAAAATATTGTTGGCGTTGTATTGGCTTGCAACAATTATGAAATCATAGATTTGGGGGTAATGGTTTCTTGCGAAACTATTTTGAAAGCTGCTAAAGAACACAATGTTGATGTCATTGGTTTGAGCGGTTTGATAACGCCTTCTTTAGATGAAATGGTTTATGTAGCCAAAGAAATGCAAAGACAAGGTTTTACTATTCCGCTTATGATTGGTGGCGCTACTACTTCTAAAACGCATACAGCTGTAAAAATAGAACCACAATATAACAATGCGCCTGTAGTACATGTTTTAGATGCTTCTAGAAGTGTTACTGTAGTGAGTTCTTTGCTTACAGAAAACAAAGCTGAAAAAGAACGTTTTATTGAAGAAAATAAAGCGGATTTTGAGCGTATAAGAACACAGCGTTTGCAACGTCAGTCCGACAAAAATTATATTACTTTAGCGCAAGCACGCAAAAATGCTTTTACACCAGATTGGTCAAATTATACGCCAACAGTGCCAGCGTTTTTAGGTACTAAAGTATTTGAAAATTTGGATTTAGCAACTTTACGCAATTATATAGACTGGACACCATTTTTCCAAACTTGGCAATTGGCTGGCAAATATCCTGCAATTTTAGAAGATGAAATTATTGGTACTGTAGCGCAAAAATTATATCACGAAGCACAAGAAATGTTGGATAAAATTATTGCAGAAAATTGGTTGCAAGCCAAAGCAGTAATTGGTTTTTATGCAGTTAATCAAATAGAGCATGATGATATAATTTTATATACAGATGATAGCAGAGAAAATCAATTAATGCGTCTTCATCATTTGCGCCAACAAAGACAAAAAGCAGCAACTTTGCCTAATTTATGCTTGTCTGATTTTATTGCGCCTATAGAAAGCAAAAAAGCGGATTATTTAGGTGCTTTTGCAGTGGCTACTGGTTTCGGTATCGAAAAATATATTGAAGCTTTTGAAGCCAAAAATGATGACTATTCTGTTATCTTGCTCAAAGCCTTGGCAGACCGTTTGGCAGAAGCGGCGGCTGAGTATATGCATGCCCAAGTGCGCACCAAATATTGGGGCTATGCTAAAGATGAAAACTTAGATAATGAAGCTTTAATTGAAGAAAAATATCAAGGTATTCGTCCTGCCCCTGGTTATCCTGCTTGCCCAGACCATACGGAAAAAGCACTTTTATGGCAATTGTTGGACGTGAAAAATAATGTTAATATAGAATTGACTGAAAGTTTCGCTATGTATCCAGTTTCTGCTGTAAGTGGCTGGTATTTTTCGCATCCTGAGGCTAAATATTTTGGTTTAGGCAATATTGAAAAAGACCAAGTTCAGTCTTATGCAAGCCGAAAAGGGCTATCAATTGAAGAAACTGAGCGTTGGTTAATGCCAATTTTGAATTATGATATATAAAAATTGAACAAAAAGGTTTAATTTTGCTTTTATAACTATTAATCTTCTGATGGTGAGCCGCAAATCGGAGGCTGTTTGAGCCTCCAATTTGCGTCGGGCTATGCGCTCCAGCCCCTTCGGGGCGTCCGCTACTATCCCTCTCACTCAGACTTTATTTTTAAACAAATGCCATACTCCCTTTCCCAAAAAAATAAAAAAAATAAGGCAGTAAAAGGACAAGTTTAAAAATAGTTCATTCACATTTATTCTTACTCATTTAAGATATAGCATTTCATTGTGTCAACTCCACGTACAGTAGCTTTCCATACCTTAGGCTGCAAATTAAATTTTTCTGAAACTTCTAGCATAGGGCGTTTATTTGAAGACGCTGGTTATGCAGAAATAGATTTCGAAGCAGCAGCTGATATTTACGTTATTAATACTTGTTCAGTGACTGATTTTGCAGACCGCAAATGTCGTCAAATTGTGCGCCGTGCTTTGCGCCATAATCCTAATGCATTTATTGTAGTAGTGGGTTGTTATGCGCAATTAAAACCAGATGAAATTGCCGAAATTGAAGGCGTAGATTTGGTATTAGGTGCAGCGCAAAAATTCCGTATTTTAGATTATATAGACCAATTGAGTAAAGCTCAAGGTAAAGGCATGGTGCGCGCTGGCGAAGTGAATGAAGCTAAAGATTTCGTTCAATCTTTTTCATTTGGCGACCGTACGCGTTCTTTCCTAAAAATTCAAGATGGTTGCGACTATAAATGTACTTTCTGTACTATACCAAAAGCAAGGGGCAAAAGCCGCAGTGATACTGTAGAAAGTGTTGTGGCAAATGCGCATAAAATTGCTGAAATGGGTGTAAAAGAAATTGTACTCACTGGCGTAAATATTGGCGACTTTGGCAATGGCACAGAAGTAATCGAAGGGACTAGACCGAAGAAAGAAGCTATGCTTATTGATTTAGTAAAAGAGTTGGATAATGTAGAAGGTATTGACCGTTTCCGTATCTCTTCTATTGAGCCTAATTTATTAACTACAGAGATTATAGATTTTGTAGCGGAATCTAAGCGTTTTGCGCCACATTTCCACATGCCTTTGCAGTCTGGTAATGATAAACAATTGCGTGCTATGCGTCGTCGTTATACTAGAGACTTGTATGCGGCTAGAGTAGCAGCAATTAGAGAAAAAATGCCACATGCTTGTATTGGTGTAGACGTTATTGTTGGTTTCCCTGGCGAAACAGATGAAGACTTTTTAGAGACATATAATTTCATCAATAGTTTAGATATCTCTTACTTACATGTTTTTACTTATTCTGAGCGTGCTAATACGCCAGCTGCTGAAATGGAAGAAGTCGTGCCGATGAATGTAAGAAGAGACCGCAATGAAATGTTGCGTATTTTATCAGACAAAAAGCAAAGATTTTTCTATCAACAAAATTTAGGTACTACACGTCCTGTTTTAGTTGAATCTAAAAATCAAGAAGGTAGAATGTTTGGTTTTACAGACAATTATATCAAAGTGCAATTGCCTTATGATGAAAGTAAAATTAATACTATTCAATCTTTAGAATTAAAGACTATTGAATATGTAAACGAAAGTGAAATTTCTACTACTTCTACGCTTATAGAAAGTCAAGATGCGTTACCTATAGATTAAAAAATAGTGACCTTTTGTATTTTTATATACATGATATCAAAATAAATTTTAGATTTGTGCTAACTTATCGTAAATTAGATAGGTTAGCATATTTTTTATCCTCAACTTTATACATTAATCATGTCTCAAAAAGCATATTTATTATTCTTAGAGCTTCCAGAAGGCGCTATATGTGCAGGTGTTTATGATAGTGTTGAGCGTTGCGAAGCTGCGCTTGAAGCTATTGGTCAACAAATGGGCGGCGAACTTACAGAAGACGAATATCAAATCGTTGAAACAGAAGTTAACAAATTAGTTAGCCACCCTGTAGTAGAGTATGATATAGACGAAGAAGACGAAGAATAATTCTTTGCATTCATAAGCTATATACACACTCTTCCATTTTTATTTTTTTTCAACACTTTTCACTATTTCACCACATCATGGCAGGAAAATTATATTCACTTTTCGTGTTTTTAGCTGATGCAGATTATTTTGCAGGCGTTTATGACAGCGAACAAGGTTATAAAGATGCAATCAAAGAAATCGAAAAACAAATCGAGACAACTTTGGAAGATTACGAATACACAGTAATGGAAACTGAAATGAACAAATTAGAAGGTTTCATGGTTACTGAATTCGAATCTGACGAGGACGAAGAATAACTATAAAATTTCTTTTAAATAAGATATTGAAGTGTATTAGGCTTTTTTGGCTTAATGCACTTTTTTTATTTGGTTGATAAAGGGAGTATGGTATTGAAAACAAATAAAAAGATAAAAAAACTATAAAAGGCAAACAAGTATATTGTTTTTTGTGTATTTTTGGCGAAGATTTCAGCGATAGGAAGCTTTAATTTTAAGCGTCTTATCCCTATGATAAACATTAATGAATTTTATTCTATAAAATTTTAAGCAAAGTTATTATTATGAATTTTGACCTTATCGTAATCGGGAGTGGTCCTGGCGGTTATGTAGCAGCTATCCGCGCTTCTCAATTAGGCATGAAAGTTGCAATTGTTGAACGCGAATCTTTAGGCGGTATTTGTCTAAACTGGGGCTGTATCCCAACGAAGGCTCTTTTGAAAAGTGCGCAAGTTTTTGAATATATTCAACATGCCAAAGAATATGGCATCACTATAAATGGCGAAGCAACTGCTAATTTTACAGAAATTGTACAACGTAGCCGTGGTGTAGCTGGCAAAATGTCTAAAGGCGTTAATTTCTTACTTTCTAAAAATAAAATTACTGTTATTGAAGGTCACGCTTCTCTTACAGCTGATAAAAAAGTAAGTGTAAAAGACGCTAAAGGTCAAGTTACTACTTATACAGCAAAAAATATTATGATTGCTACAGGCGCACGCGCTCGTCAATTACCTAACTTACCAATCGATGGCAAAAAAATCATTGACTATCGCAAAGCTATGTCTTTAGAGACTCAACCTAAAAGCATGGTTGTTGTAGGTTCTGGTGCAATTGGTATGGAATTTGCTTATTTCTACAATAGTTTAGGTACTAAAGTAACTGTAGTAGAATATTTAGATAATATTTTACCAAGAGAAGATGTAGAAGTTTCTAAAGAAGTAACTAAATCTTTCAAAAAATCTGGTATTAGCATTGTAACTGGTACTACAGTAGAAAATGTTGATACTACAGGTGCTGGCTGCAAAGTGCGCACAGTAAACAACAAAACTAAAAAAGAAGAATTCATCGAATGCGATGTTGTGCTTTCTGCTGTTGGTATTCAGCCAAATACTGAAAACTTAGGTTTAGAAAACTTAGGCATTAAAACAGATAAAGGCTTTATTGTTGTTGATGAATTCTACAAAACAAATGTAGCTGGTATTTATGCAATTGGCGACGTTATTCCTACAGCTGCTTTAGCACACGTAGCAAGTGCTGAAGGTATTATTTGCGTAGAGAAAATCGCTGGTCATCATCCACAACCTTTAGATTATAACAACATTCCTTCTTGTACTTATTGCTCTCCTGAAGTAGCTTCTGTAGGTTATACTGAAGAACAAGCAAAAGCAAAAGGTTATCAAGTGAAAGTTGGTAAATTCCCATTCTCTGCTTCTGGTAAAGCTTCTGCTGCTGGCGCAAATGCTGGTTTTGTAAAAGTTATTTTCGATGCAAAATATGGCGAATTTTTAGGTGCTCACATGGTTGGTGCTAATGTAACTGAAATGATTGCTGAAGTTGTAGTCGCTCGCAAATTAGAAACTACTGGTATGGAAATCGTTAAAGCTGTACATCCACACCCAACTATGAGTGAAGCAATTATGGAAGCAGCTGCGGCAGCTTATGATGAAGTAATTCACTTATAATATACACGTCCTAATTTAAACTAGGCGCACAGCAAAAGGCAGTACTAAAATTTTATAGTTTTAGTGCTGTCTTTTTTTATTTTTATAAACAAAAACCATACTCCCTTTCTCAATAAAAAAATGCTTTTCTATATGTAGTTTTTTTTGGAAAAGGGGATATGGTTTTTGTTGTTTTTTTGTTTATACTTC
>X137_Gaur__coassemble_223_pt1 | contig 12418 bp, 10 predicted proteins | sample X137_Gaur__metabat2_high_PE_006 | metagenome-assembled genome bin X137_Gaur | reverse complement strand
ATGCTATATTTATATGTGTAAATTTAAATGTTATTACATTAAATTACTTTAGATATTATAATATGATGTCTATTTATTGAATAGCTAAAAAAGAGATCTTGTTATAATATAGCCTTTTAAAATACTTCTCAAAATCTAAAATGTTTCAAATTAAATTATGAAAAACTTATTCAAATTATTCACAATTGGTTTATTAGCTTCTGCTACTTTTTCTGCTTGTAGTGATAAAGATGCTTGTAAAGACGTAATCTGTGGTGACTATGGTCAATGTATAGATGGTTCTTGTCTTTGTAATGCAGGTTATGAAAAAGGCGCAGATGGTCTTTGCTCTGTTGAAGAACGTCAAAAATTCTTAGGTTCTTTCACAGGTACAGAAAGCTGTAATAACTCTGCTACATCAACTTATACTATGACTATTATTAGAGGTTCTGGTATTAGCCAAGTACGCATTGCAAATATGTGGAATAAATTTGTAAATGGTGTACTTGCAGAAATTGATGGTGATGAAATTACTATTGGTAATCAAGAGCCAGATAATGATGGTTTCACTATTTCTGGTTCTGGTCGTATTGATGGTAATACAATAAAACTTACTTATGTAGTAACTGCACCTGATGGCGAAACAGATAACTGTATAGATAGCCAATTCATTAAATTATAAGATTAAAATAGCAATCTATTAGGGCGCTATAAGCTTTTATAAGTTTATAGCGTTCTTTTTTTTACTTTATTTATTCGGTAAAAAATTGTATATTTGAAAATACAAAAGCTATGTTTGAAAGCATGGCTTATTTTTTGATTTATATGCTTAATATATGCAAGTAAAAAAGTATTGGCGTTTGCTAAGTACTGATGAAAAAGTAGTGGAAGATTTGCACCAAGAGTTGAAAATCAATAAACATTTGTGCAAATTATTAGTGCAAAGAGGCATTACTAATTTTCAACAAGCTGAGGCTTTCTTTAGACCTAAAAGCGAACATTTACACGACCCTTTCTCAATGCTCAATATGCAAAAAGCATTGAGGAGATTAGAACAAGCTATTATTAAAAGAGAAAAAATACTTTTATATGGCGATTATGATGTAGATGGTACTACTGCCATTGCTTTAATGCTCAATTTTTTGGGGAAATATACAGAATCTATAGATTATTATATTCCCGATAGATATAAAGAAGGGTATGGTGTTTCGGCACAAGGTATAGCCTATGCTATTAGTGAAGGTTATACTTTACTTATTACTTTAGATTGTGGTATTGCTGCTGTGCAATATATAGAACAAGCCAATGCAGCCAATATAGATGTAATTATTTGCGATCATCATTTGCCTGGGGAAGAATTACCTAATGCTTTAGCTATACTCAACCCTAAACAAGTCAATTGTACTTATCCATTTAAAGAATTGACAGCTTGTGGAGTAGCTTTTAAGTTTTTACAAGCCTTTTGTGTGAATAATAATATTCCACAAAAAGAATTATTATTATTTACAGATTTGGTAGCTTTAAGTAGTATTTGTGATGTAGTGCCATTGCAGGGTGAAAATAGAGTATTAACCTCTTTAGGCTTACAAAAATTTAATGAAAAGGCTTGCTTTGGTTTAGAAGCCTTGAAATTATTAATTCAAAAATCTTCAGATACACCTATTTATACAGCTGAAGATATAGCTTATTTAATAGGACCTATTATTAATGCAGCAGGACGTATGACACATGCTAAAGAAGCGGTTCGATTACTAATTAGCCAAACTAAAACTACAGCTAATTTGCATGCTCAGCATTTGATAGATAAAAATATACAACGCAAAGAAATTGAAAATAAAATGCTTTATCAAGCAGAAGTAATTTTGCAAGATAAAAGATTAATAGAGAAAAATATATTAGCCTTATATCATGAAACTTGGCATAAAGGTATTATTGGTATAGTAGCAGGTAGATTAATGCATCAATATGGTAAACCTACTATTATTCTTTGCAAAAGCGGAGAGGAATGGGTTGCTTCTTTGCGCAGTATAGCAGGTTTTAATGTTTATGAAGCATTGAAAGCTTGCAAACATTATTTGAAAAAATTTGGCGGACATGCCCAAGCAGCAGGTTGCGCTTTAGATAAAGATAATTTAATTCCTTTTTTGGAGGCTTTTGAAGCTTATGCAAAAGATTTCTTTGATAAAAATCCTTTGAAGTGGGAAGAAATTGTACATGAAGAAATTTCATTCAAACAACTTGATACTAAGTTTTGGCATATTTTGAAACAATTTGAGCCTTTTGGTTATGGTAACGAAAAACCTGTTTTTATGAGTAAAATGGTGCATGATACAGGTTATTCTAAAATTGTAAAAGATAAACATTTGCGTTTATCGCTTAGACAAGATGATTCAGACATTATGGAAGGTATAGCTTTTGATATGGCTGATATTTATGAAAAGGTACATTCGAGAACACCTTTTCATGTGTATTATCTTTTAGATGAAAATCATTTTCAAGGCAAACAAAATTTGCAAATGCAGGTAAAACACATTAAGTTTTAGATTTTTGAAAAGGGAAAAGGCTTGACGTTAAAATTAACGTTCAAGCCTTTTTTTATGCCTTTTTTGGCTGAGGGATAGCAGCGAAAGCCCAAAGGGCTGTAGCGTATAGCCCGACCCTTTAGGGGCAGCCCCCAATTTTTATTAAGTTATGTATGCTATAAAATAATGCTTTATTATTTGGCATTATTCGCCCAAATATGGAAAACATACATGCACCATAAACGATGCGTATGGTCTTTTCCTTCAGCATGCTCGTCTAAAAGTTGAGCTATATAATCGTAATTGAGCGGAATAAGTGTTTGTTTTTGCTCTAAAACACTAGCTTCGAAAGTAGCACGCAATTCATTTTTGAACCATGATGCAATAGGTAGTTCGAAACCTTGTTTTTTGCGATAAATCAAATCATGAGGCAAATGTTTTTCAGCCAAGGATTTTAAAATACTTTTATTACCATGTGGCGTCATTAATTGATTAGGCGCTAAAGTAAAAGCAAATTCTGCTAAATCTTTATCGAGGAAAGGCGAGCGCATTTCTAAAGAAGCATACATGGAGGCACGGTCAACTTTTACCAAATAATCGTTGAGCAAACGTGTATCTAAAGAAGCATGTAAAACTTTTTTGAGTAAAGGCGCAGTACTATTTTCATAGTTTTTCCATATTTTTTTATGTTCTTTATCTAAAGCTTGTTGCACTTCCAATAAATCAGGCGCTAATTCTTGCATTTGAGCTGTATTGAAACCCATATTGCGATTGAGCAACATATATTGTGGCTGTTTGGCTAAACGCAATAATTTAGATAAAAGCTCTGTATGATAACGAGGCAAAACTCTTGCCGCCACATCTGCTACTGGCGCTAAAAGATGAAAAGATTGCACTTTAGTGAGTTTATCCACTAAATAATAACTATGATAACCTGCAAATAATTCGTCGCCACCATCGCCACCACAAACTACTTTTTCGGTTTTAGAAATATACTTGGCAACCATATAAGAAGGTAACATAGAAGCATCTGCAAAAGGCTCGCCATATTCTAAAATTAAATCATTGGAAAGGGAAATATCTTTAGCATTAATGATTAATTCGTGATGATTAGTTTTATATTTTTCGGCTACTTGTCGAGCATAAGGCAGTTCATTGAATTGATTATTATTGAAACCTACAGAATAAGTAGATACAGGTTTTTCTTGTACGCCAGCCATTAAAGCCACTACTAAAGAAGAATCAATACCACCACTTAATTGAGCTGCTACATTAACATCAGCTACTAAACGTTTGGCTATAGATTTTTGGAGTAAATCCTCTGTTTGGTCTACAATTTCTTGATGCGATAAAGTACAAGTGGCTTCATAATTCATACCCCAATAAGGAATAATATTATAATCCTTACCATTACTTTCCAAATAATGTGCAGGTTCTAGCTTTTTGATTTCTTGCCAAATACTATTGGTTTTTGGCGTACCTAATTCTGCAAAATAATAGCCTAAAGCATGCAAATCTATAGAATAGGCATTGGACGTAGCTTTGAAAGAACGAATATCAGAACTGAAAATAATTTCATTATTTAAGAGCTGATAATATAAAGGTTTTTTGCCAAAGCGGTCTCTAGCTAAAAAGAGCTTATTGGTCTTTCTGCAAAATAAAGCAAAGGCAAACATACCATCCAATTTTTCTAATAATTTGGGTAAACCCCAAGCTTCATAACCTTCTAAAATTACGGCAGTATCTGAACCACTAGTGAAAATATGTCCTTTAGCTTCTAATTCTTGTTTGAGGGCTTTATAATTATAGATTTCTCCATTAAAAACTATAGTAGTATTTTGACTATAGCTATGCATAGGTTGCGCACCGCCTGCACTCAAATCAATAATAGAAAGCCTTTTATGCGCAAAAGCAATTTGTGTATCTTGAAAATTTTGAAGATAATAACCGCTGGCATCAGGTCCTCTAAAATTTAAAGGCGCAGCCATATTTTCTAAAAGCTCTCTAGTATAAACGGAAGGCGAACCTTGCCAAACTATAGCACCAGCTATTCCACACATGGTATTAGGATTGAAGTAGGATGATAGAATAATCTAAGATTTAATAATTTTTTGTAGCGTAGTGGTACGCAAACAACTAATATAAGTACGATAATTTACGATTTTATTCGGAGCTGTGCAAATGCTTTGCCAAGCAGCCCAAAGGGCATTGGCATGTAAGCGATGTTGCAAATAATCTTCAGCATATTTTCTATAAATTAAAGAGGGGTCTTTTTGAAAGGGATTAAGGAGTTTTTGTATATGCATATTGAGTGCATGATATTGATTATTTTGTAAATCATCTTTTCCTTTTTCTCTTCTTTGTACAGCCAAATATTGTACAATTTTATTGCCTATGAAAATATTAGGACGCATATCTTTATTTTTCTTTTCGTCTATGCGTGCATAATATAAAGGCGTTTGCAAATTCATACATTCATATTTTTCGGACAGGAGATAAATCCAATCATATTCGGCTTTGGCATAAGCTTTGAAAAATAAACGCAACCCACCTAAACGCTGAACAATTTCACGTTTCAACATAATAGTATTGAAAAGCATAGCACAAGATTTGGGCATTTGCGCTTGAATTTCTTTATAGGATAAAGGCATAATCTGGGTATGTTGATGTGTATTTTCAGTATTGATTTTATAGTAAGCAGTACCTAATACGCCCAATTGCACTTGATCCATAAAAGTAGATAATTGTAAGGCTAAACGCTGTGGATGTGCATAATCTTCTGGCATTTGGAAACAAATATAGCTGCCTAAAGCCTCATTTAATAGTAAATTAATGGATTTTAGTAAGCCTAATGTTTTGTTTTGTCTGAAAATTTTGATGCGTTTGTCATAAATGTATTTTTCTATTTTATCCAAAGTGTCATCTTGAGAAGCATCTTCTACAATAAGTAATTCCCAATTTTCATGTGTTTGTGCTAAAATACTTTCAATAGCTTGTGTAATGTAAGCAGCTGCATTATAAGCAGGCATTATAATAGAAATGAGGATAGGAGACATAGGCAGATAGTTTTGAGCGCATACAAAAAAATAGTATACGTAAGCTGCCTAATTATGGATATTTAAATTAGAAAAAAAAATTAAAGAGCACCGCTTTTAGCGGTGGCAAAACTCCCTTTCCTCAAACAATATAAAAATGTTCTATAATTATCTAATTTGAGAGGATTGTGTTTAATGGCTTGCCAAGAAGCATGAATAGCAGATTTATAGAGTTTGGCATACATAAAATAGCCAGCATATTTTCTATAAATGAGGGAAGAATCTAGATTGTAAGGTTGTTTGAGTTCTTCAAATTTAGCTTCTAGTGCAGCTATATTATTATTATCTAAATCGTCTTTACCAAATTGAGCTCTTTGTTGGGCTAAATATTGTACAATTTGTGCACATAAATAATTAGAAAGGGAAATGCGTTTGGAAATACTGCTTATATTTTGTCTATAGCTATAAAGCGGTTCTTCTAGATTGAAACATTCATATTTATCACAAATACGATAAGCCAAATCATAGTCTTCATAAGCATATTTTTGAAAGAAAGCTCTATAGCCGCCAAATTCATTGTATATAGCTCTAGTAAACATCATTGTTGCACCACAAAAAGCATTTTCATTAGGCATAGTGGCTAAGACTTCAGCATAAGAAGTAGGTTTCTTTTTGTAATGAATGAAATTACCTTCCATATCTACAGCTTCATAGGAAGTGCCAACCATGCCTAAATTAGGATTATTTTCGAAGGCTTGCAATTGTAATCTTAGTCTATTGTTGGGACAATAGTCATCTGCATCTAAAAAAGTAAGATAATCGCCTTTACACAAAGCTAAAAGCTTATTACAAGTATTATGATAGCCTATATTTTTTTCATTATGAAAAGTTTTAATTCTGCTATCATAATTGTATTGGGCTATAATGGCTTTAGTATTGTCTTTGGAGCCATCATCTGCAATTAATAATTCCCAATTGGTATGAGTTTGGGCAATAATGCTTTCAATAGCTTGCGCTATATACAATTCGGTATTGTAGGCAGGCATCACTATAGATATTAATGGAATAGACATATTTATAAAATAGAAAATAATAATTATACGAATAGAAATAAAAAAGTGTATATACAAATGAATACAAAAACTATAATTATTTTTGTCAGTATTAAGCGCTATTAACTTATAATCATGTGGTATAATTATTTATTAAAACTTATAGTACTGGCATTTTTATTACAGTCTTGTGTAGGTAATGAAGCAGCATTAACTGTTGGTAAAACACAAGTCAATTTATTGGATAGTAGTAAAGCCGCTATGAAAATAGCGATAGATACCACCGATAGATTTTTTGATTTATTGCAATCTTTAGAAATGTGTATTCAAATGCAAAAAAATGCAAATGATTGTGAGGATTTTAAGGCTTTGCCTAGAAATCAGCAAATAGCAATGTATACACAATATATTAAAGAAGATGTAAAGAATTTTACCTTAGAAGAAAAACAATTATTGTTTAGAGAAATGAAAATAGCTTTAGATATGGTTTATAGTGTTTTTCCTAAAATTCCTTTACCTAGAGAGATTAATTTAATTAAAACGGAAAGCAAATATTATGGCAAAAGTGTATTTTTTACACGAGAAGAAAATATAGTTATTCCTGCGCCACAAATTTATATTGGCAATGAAAAACTATTGAGAGCTGTTCTAATACATGAAATTTTCCATATTTATTCTCGTTATAATCCACAAAAGAAAAATGAACTATTTGCTTTAATTGGTTTTACGCCAATTGATAGTATAGAGTTGTCTTCTTTTGTAAAAGAACGTGTATTATATAATCCTGATGCTACAGACTATAGATATATTATAGATTTAGCAATAGGCGAAGAAAAAATCCAAGCTATTCCTATAATTTATAGCAATTATAAAAGCTATGAAAAGGATAGACCTTTTTTTCAATATATAGTTTTCCAACTTTTTCCTGTAGTGCAAAAAGAGAATCAACCCAATATTTATACTATTAATGTACCGAATATAGGATTAGACCCTGCACAAATTCCAGATTTTAAGCGCAAAATCGGAGAGAATACTACCTATTTTATTCATCCAGAAGAAGTTCTAGCCGATAATTTTAAATTATTAGTCATGGCTAAAGGTAAAACAAATAAATTTCCTAATCCTGAAATTATGCAAGCTATGTTTAGCGTAATTTCTACATTCAGTGGAAATTAACTGACTTAAATTTATAGAATTAAATGCAATATCCTCTTTTTTTTTTGATACTCTCTTGTTTTAATTTTTTCGGACAAGTAATTTATGCACAAAAGGATACTTTAATGCATGATGAAGGTCCTATAATTTATGTATTATCTGATTTTATAAAATTAACCGATAAAACAGAAAAAAACATAACCATATCCCCTTTACAAAAAAGTATGTCTTTGGCTCAAATACTGCAAAATCAAAGTAGTTTTTATATTAAAAAGTATGGTTTGGGGGGTGCCGCTACTATATCGCATCAAGGTAATACAGCTTCTCAAACAGAATTATTATGGGAAGGTATACCTATTCAAAATCCAATGCTAGGACAAACAGATTTAAATTTACAAGCCTTATTCTTAGTAGATAAAGTAAGTTTACAATTCCAAGATACTGAAAGCCTTTTTGCAGGCAATGGTCTGAATACTAGCGTGAATCTTTCTTCAAAAAAAATATTACAAAATCAATATTCCCTTTTATACCAAATTGCACAATTCAATCAACATAGACTTGGCTTAGATTTGAATTTTGTAAAAGGGAGTATGGTATCGCGTACGCGATTCTTTTTTATTCATGCTGAAAATGACTTTAAATATAAAGATCTCAATGCTTTTGGGCGTATAAAACCTATGGTTAGAATGCCTAACAATAGTCAAAAACAAATAGGTTTAGCTCAAGATTTTTATTATGATTTTACGCCATATGCTCAGCTTTCCCTTAAGTTTTTTGGACAAATTGCAGCAAGACAATTGCCCCCTACTTTATTGCAAAGTACTAGCGACGAATTACAAAAAGATAGTACGCTGAGAGTTGTATTAGCTTATGAAAAATATAGTATAGACCAAAGTAATTATTTCAAATTATCGCAAGCCTTTGCTACTGAATCAATTTTATATCAAAATGCAGGTGTATTCAGTTATAGTGCTTATTTACAATCCAATACTTTGGCTTTATGGAAATACAAAATTAATGCTAAAAATACTATTCAAGCGCAAGGACAATATCAATATTTAAAGGCAAGAAATGAAAGCGCTTATTTAAATCCCCCTTTTCAAAATAGATTTTCTTTAGCGGCTTTATATAAATATCAAAGTGCGCAATGGATGTTTGAATTGGCAAGCCGTAGCGATATAGTACAATCATATAAAGGTTTATATGCCTTTAGTGCCAATCTTACTTATCATTTGAGCAATAAAGCAAATATTAGTGTTTATTTGGCGCGTCAATATCGTTTGCCTACTTTTAATGATATGTATTGGTCTATAGGTGGCAATTTGAATTTGAAACCAGAAACTTCTTATCATAGTAATATAGCTTTCAATTATAAACCAATACAAAACTCCCTGCATCAAATATCTTTGGGCTTTATGCCTTATTTGTCTTATACTCAAAATCAATTGGTTTGGCTACCGGGTACAAATTCTGCGCTTTGGGAAGCTATGAACCTAGAATCTGTAAAAAGTATTGGTTTTCATGCAAATATTGACTATAATTTCAAGCCAAATCCTTATTTTATTGTTTCTCTATTAGGACAATATTCTTTTATGCGTGTAGCACAAGAGCTATATGCAGATAAACAATTTTTTTATACGCCAAAGCACAATGGCGTAGTGGCTTTACGTTTGCAATATAAAGACAGAATTGCTTTAGATTATACACATCAAAGTACTAGTGCGCGCTATATAGATGATTTGAATATTAATTTTTTGGCACCTTATCATATAGCTAATCTAAGTATTAGTTATATTTATAAAAGAATTGCACAAGAATATCATTTTGGCTTAGTGCTTAATAATGTATATAATTCTAATTATCAAATTATGGCTAATCGTCCTATGCCACGTGCATGGCTATCTTTTCAGCTACAGGCTACGTTTTTAGGAAAGAAAAAATAAAACAATGGAAAATACTTTAGTATATGAAAATCTCACTTGCAAGGTTTGCGGTTTAGTAAAAAGCGTAGGCGAGTGGATTAAAATGCAATTAGGTGCAGTAGAAGAAAAGGATATAGATACTAAATCTTTAAATAGTCTCGTTTCTTATGTAGACAAACAAGCTGAAGCCAAATTGCTAGAAGGTTTATTGCAGGCTTTGCCCCATTCTAAAACTTTAGCCGAAGAATCTAACCCTGAAGCACAGTTGAATGATGAGGATTATTTTTGGATTATAGACCCACTTGATGGCACTACTAATTTTTTACATCAATTACCTTTTTTCTCTATTAGTGTAGCTTTGTACAAAGGAGGAGAAATTCTTTTAGGTGTAGTTTTTGAAGTAAATCGTGCAGAATTATTTTATGCTTGGAAAGGGAGTAAGGCAGCTTATTTGAATGGCAAAGAAATACATGTAGCACAAAGAGAACATTTTTCTCAAACTTTATTAGCAACTGGTTTTCCTTATTATGATTTTGCTTATCAAACACATTATATGAAGCTATTTGCTGCATTAATGCCACAGGTTAGAGGTTTGCGCCGATTGGGGTCTGCTGCTTTAGATTTGGCTTATACAGCTTGTGGTCGTTTTGATGGTTTTTTCGAATATAGTTTATCTCCTTGGGACGTTGCGGCTGGTGCTTTTTTAGTTCAACAAGCAGGTGGCACAGTAACAGATTTTGAAGGCGGTAAAAATTATTTATTGGGTAAAACTATAGTGGCAGGAAGTGCTTACACACATCCTAAATTGCAAGCAGAAATTGCTTTATATTTTTCAAAATAATACTTCAATAGTATAAAAATTAAATTCTAATATATGCTTCGTATTTGTTTTTTATCCTTTGCATTATTCTGCCTTTCGCTTAGCACTAAAGCACAAGAATTTAAATGCGAAGTGACTATTAATACGCCAAAATTACAAACGGCAGATCCTAAGATTTTCAAAAGCTTGAAAACCTCTATTACAGAATTTGTCAATAATCGAAAATGGTCGAATAGAGAATTGGAGCTAGAAGAAAAAATTGATTTCAATATAGTGATTACTATAGATGAAGAAGCTTCTGGTAATACTTTTAAAGGGCAAATTATGATTCAGGGGGCAAGACCTGTATATGGTTCTTCTTATAATTCTGTACTCATTCAGCATTTGGATAAAGATTTTACTTTCACTTATCAAGAGAATGAATATTTAGAGTTTACAGAAAATACTTATACTTCTAATCTTCCTTGTGTTATTGCTTTTTATGCTTATGTAATTTTAGGTTTAGATGCAGATTCTTTCTCAGAATTGGGTGGAGAGGTACATTTACAAAAAGCACAAGATATAGCCAATTCTGCGCCTTCTGGTGCTTTGAATGGCTGGAAACTTACAGACCGTGTCGCTGTAGATGGTCGTTCTCGTCATTATTTGATTAGTAATTTATTGAATCCTCGTGCTCAAGCTATGCGCCGTGGTTTTTATCAATATCATTTATTGGGTTTAGACCGTTTGTATAAACCTGATACACGTGCAGAAGGCTTAATTTCTATGTTACAAGCCTTAGAAACTGTGGGAAAATTAAATTTAGAATTGCCATCTTCAATGATTGTACATACTTTTGCTGCTAGTAAAAAAGATGAAGTAATTCAGGCTTTTGCTATTGCTGATATGAATACAAGAAGAAAGGTTTATGATATTATGTCTAAAATAGACCCACTCAAAATTGAAGATTACAAACAACTTTTAAAATAAAACGAAACGAATTCAAACTTATGGTTGATATTCTTGCTATAGGCGTACATCCTGACGATGTGGAGATTTCTTGTTGTGGTACGCTTTTACATCATATTGCTTTAGGACATAAAGTGGCTGTAGTGGATTTAACACAAGGCGAATTAGGGACACGTGGTTCTGGTTCTTTGCGTTTGCAAGAGGCGCAAGCCGCAGCCGATATGATGCAATTGACGGCTAGAGAAAATTTAGGTATGGCAGATGGCTTTTTCAGAAATACAGAAGAGAATGTTTTAGCTATTGTGCAACAAATCCGTAGATTTCAACCTAAAATTGTTTTATCTAATGCAGTACGTGACCGCCATCCTGACCATGGTCGTGCAGCTCAACTGATTAATGATGCTTGTTTTTATGCAGGTTTGCGCAAAATAGAAACTACTTATAATGGCGAAGTACAAGCAGCACATCGTCCGCAAGTAGTGTATAATTATATTCAAGATTATAATTTAGAAGCAGACTTTGTATTTGATATTACACCATACATGGAACAAAAAATTCAAGTCCTAAAATGCTATGGTTCACAATTCTTCGACCCTAATTCTTTAGAGCCTAAAACGCCTATTTCTGGCGAAGATTTCTTAGATTTTATTCGTGCTAAAGCTCGTTCTTATGGTCGTGCAGCTGGTTTTACTTTTGCAGAAGGCTATACTGTTTCACGCAATATTGGTGTCAATAATCTTTTTAATATTTTGTAAAAGGGAGTATGGCATTTGTTTTTTCAATATAAAATCCTAAGCTAGTAATATACTAGCTTAGGATTTTTTTTGACTTGCATTTTGTCATATAAATGTCAAAATAAAAAAGACCTATTGTGCTATTTATAAATTATGCTTTACTTTGTATTATTAATTAGACTAAATAAAAATAAAGGTCTATTAATAGTTTGAGTTATCATAGTATATATATGTAAAAGGTTGTATTAAGT
>X137_Gaur__coassemble_222_pt1 | contig 12436 bp, 10 predicted proteins | sample X137_Gaur__metabat2_high_PE_006 | metagenome-assembled genome bin X137_Gaur | reverse complement strand
GCTTTTAACTTATTTTTGCTAGATTGCTTTATTCATTAGTTTTTATAGAGGTCAAGCTAGCAATGAAAGATTTAAGATTTTTATTTCAATATTTTTTTAAATATAAATGGCTCGTATTTTTTGGTATAATTTTCGTGCTTTTATCGAATTACTTTAAAATATTACAGCCACAAGCCATAAGACAAGCCTTAGATTTGATTATGGAGCATTTGCATTTGTATAGAACTTTTGATGGTTTTGAATTGCAAAATGAGCTTTATAGTCATATTATGCTTTTACTTTTATACTTTGGTATTTCGATTATTATATTTGCTTGTTTGATGGGTTTATTTATGTATTGGATGCGTCAGACGATTATTGTTATGTCGCATTATACGATTCGAGATATACGCCAAAGAATGTATAATCATTATCAAAGTTTAAGTACTGCTTTTTATAAAAAGAATAAGACAGGTGATTTGATGGCACGTATTACAGAAGATGTAAACAAAGTGCGCATGTTTGTTGGTCCAATTATTATGTATACGACCAATTTAGTCGGTCTTTTTATTTTAGTACTTTATTCTATGTTTTCTGTAAGTGTAGAATTGAGTTTGTATGCGCTTATTCCTATACCAATTTTAATTTTTTCTATTTATAAAGTAGAAAATAAAATCAATACAAGAAGTCGTAGAATACAAGAACAACTTTCTCATTTGAGTAGTGTGGCGCAAGAGGCATATTCTGGTGTGCGTTTAGTAAAATCTTATGCACATGAAGAGGCTATGATTGAAGTTTTTACGAAAGATGCTCTGGAGTATAAAAAACGTAGTTTAGCTTTAACACAAATAGATGCTTTTTTCCGTCCTTTAACACTTATTTTGACAGGAGCCAGTACAATTATTACCATTTATGTAGGTGGTCTTTTAGTCATTAGAGGAGAATTAACGCAAGGACATATAGCAGAGTTTATTATTTATATTAATATGCTTACTTGGCCTATTAGTTCTATAGGTTGGATTGCTTCTATGACGCAACAAGCAGCAGCATCACAAAGACGTATTAATGAATTTTTGGCAGAAAAACCTGCTATTGAAAATAATACTAATAATGGTTCTTTAATGGATAAAGCTATAAAAGGGGATATTCTTTTTAATGAAGTTAGTTTTGTATATCCTGATACAGGCATTCTAGCATTGGATAAAGTTTCTTTCCATATTAAAGCAGGAGAGAAAGTAGCCATTGTGGGCAGAACTGGCGCAGGTAAAACTTCTATAGCAGAATTATTATTGCGTTTGTATGATAAAAATAATGGTGAAATTTTAATTGATAATGAACCTATTCAATCTTATGATTTATATGCATTAAGAAATCAAATAGGTTATGTACCTCAAGATGTTTTTCTATTTTCTGATACTATAGCAAGTAATCTTAATTTTGCTGGCATAGCAGAGGAAAAAGATGAAGCTACATTATTGCAATATGCCCGATATGCAGCTATAGAAAAAGAAATTCTAGCCTTACCTAAAGGATTGCAAACAATGGTAGGTGAAAGAGGGGTTTCGCTATCAGGCGGACAAAAACAAAGAATTTCTATAGCTCGTGCTTTGATGAAGTCGCCAAATTTGATTATATTGGATGATAGTTTATCTGCTGTCGATAATATTACTGAATCCACTATTGGACAAAGCTTAAATGAAGTTTGTGCTAATAAAACAGCTATTATTATTACACATCGCTTATACTCTTCTATAAAATATGATAAAATCATTGTTATGGAAGCTGGTAGAATTGTACAAATGGGTACTCATGAAGAGCTTATTAATATTCCTAATACTTATTATGCGGATATTTATGAGCAACAAAAACAGCAAGCTACACAAGAAAATTTAGAATTATAATTTATCTTTTAAGCCTATATCTATCCTCCCCTATATAGCCTAATTATTTATGAAATCATATATGTCGTTTTTCCGTAAATTACGTAAAGCGGAAGATATTTACCAGCTTAGCGATGCTCTTAGTGAAACATTGCTCAGCCAAAACATTTGCGAATATATAAAAATTGCTTACTATAATTTTTATACTCACAAATGGCAAAAAGTAAGAGAACACCCTACTGAATTTAGCAGCAATACAGCCAATCATAAATTTATTCGTAGAAAGCAATTTTTTAGTCCAGACAATATTCCCTTTCTAAATATTTATATAGGTAAAACAACTTTACCTACTAGAAAAGAGAAAGCGCTTTTAAAAGAATATTTAGAAACCTATAGAATTTGTTTCAGCAATTTCCTTTTGAAAGAACAAATTACTGTTCATTATTTAGAATTAAGACGTTATCAAACGCTTTTAGATTCTATTAAAGAAGGTATTGTCATTGCAGATATTAACGATAATATGTATTATCTCAATACTGCTATTAGAAGCATGATGGGACTAGAAAACGAAGAAATTCATAATTTCTCTCAACTCAAAGGCAGTATTTTTGATGCAGCAGCATGGGATGAAGTACAAGCTCAACTAAGATTAAGAGCACAAGGACAAACCACTACTTATAAAGTAAAAACCATTAATAAAAAAGGCGAATTAAAATATCTTTCTATTAGAGGCATGCCTTTGAAAGACCATGAAGATGTGCCTTTAGTTTTTTTAGCTGTAATTAGAGATATTACAGATGAAGAATTAATTAAAATTGATTTAGAGAAAAGCCAACAAGAAGCAGACCAAGCACGTGCTGCTGAACGCTTATTTTTGGCGAATATGAGTCATGAAATTCGCACGCCTATTAATGCCGTAATTGGTATGATTCATTTACTTTTACAAACACATCCTACACCAGAACAATTGGAGTATTTACAAGGTATTAAATTCTCTGCGGATACTTTATTGCAATTAGTGACTAATATTTTAGATATTTCTAAAATAGAAGCTAGCGAATTACATTTAGAAAAAACCACTTTCTCGCTCAATAACCTATTACTCACTTTACAACAATTCTATCAACAACAAATACGCACTCAAAAAGCTATTTCTATCATTGTTTGTACAGATGAAAATATACAACAGCAAATCATAGGTGATTCTATTCGCTTACATCAAGTTTTAGCTAATTTAATTACTAATGCTTGTAAATTCACTGATAATGGTACAGTAGGTATTAATGTAAAGTTATTAGCTGAAACAGCTAAAGATTATACTATTGAAATTTCTATTCGAGATAGCGGCATTGGTATTGCGCCTGAAAATATTGATAGAATTTTTCATTCTTTCAAACAATCTTCTCAACAATCTTATCGAAAATTTGGTGGTACAGGTTTAGGACTTGCTATTGTTAAACAATTGGTAGAATTGCAAGGCGGAAGCATTCGTGTAGAAAGTACTTTAGGCAAAGGCACGACTTTCTTTATTGTCATTACTTTCGAAAAATCTGAATTAGCAGAAATTAATTTAGAAACACTATTGAATGATACGCAAATTCCTAATATACAAATTGAAAATAGAGACAATAACCTTTCCTCACTTAATATTTTAGTAGCAGAAGATAATGAATTAAATCAAAAACTAATGTCTCGTTTATTAGACAATTGGCGCGCTAAAGCCACTTTCGTCAGTAATGGACAATTAGCCCTCGATGCTTTACAAAATAAAGCCCAAACTTTCGATTTAATTCTTATGGATATACATATGCCTTTGCTCGATGGTTATCAAACTACCGAAGCCATTCGCAACTTGGAAGACGATGAGCTTAAAAACATTCCTATTATTGCGCTTACTGCGGCAGCATTGGTAGAAGAAAAACAAAAAGCCATGCAAATTGGTATGAATGATTTTTTGACTAAACCTTTCAATCCTCAACAGCTATATCAACTATTAACCCAATATAAGAAATCTCATTCTGAAAAAACAACGCATACAGCGCAAGAAGCCCTTATAACTATGTTCGACTTAACTTACTTAAGTAATCTCTGTGGTAATGATACTAATTTTATTAGTGAAATTTTACAAAACTTCCTCAACGAAAGTCCTAAAGATTTAGCACAATTGCAACAACTTTTAGACAGTCAAAATATAGATGGTACTACTGCTCTATTGCATAAAGTAAAATCTACTTATTCGCTTGTCGGTTTCCAATATCTCAACGAAAAAGCTTCTAATATAGAAAGCAATATCAAAAAAGAAGGTTTTATACCGCAACATATACAAAGTTTACAAGCACTTATACACGAAATTCCCAATACTTATCCTATTCTTGAACAATGGTTATTAGAAAATAATCTTTAATTTTTTTTTGAGAAAGGGAGTATGGCATTTTTCTTTTTCTATTAAAAAAAGCGAAATAGTATTTAAAATACTATTTCGCTTTTTTCTGCTAGATCTTTTATAATTTTGATTGTTGATTATCTGGACTTGCTATAGGTGTTTGGGGTTTATTATTATTTAAACCTTGTACACTTTTCTTTGGATAAGCGGTCAAATATTGCACCTTTATTGGCAATCTCTCATCTGCTCCGCCCAAAGCTAAAGCTACATTTTCAGAAAGCATTATAATAGTACCTTCCGTCACTTCATTAATGGGCAATGGTCCTACAACTTTTGCATAAACAAAAATATTAGGATTCATTTCATTTTCCAAACGCACTATACTATTAATAGGTGCACCAGAATATAATACATTCAATTGTACATTAGTGGTAAATTTCTCCCCTTTCAACCAACAAGCCAAACCAGCTTGCTCATGTTCAAAATTTTTCATTTTCTTTACATCTCTTAGCTCTGTTATATTGGCTTCATAAATAGACTTTAATTTAAAGTTTGCTTCTCCCAATGCGCCTGAAGAACCCATATATTTTTGCAACGTATCTGGAATACCAAATCTAGGAATCCAACCTATATGCAAGCACATATCTTTATAAACATATTCATCTTGCATATTATTGCGCATCTTTATTACATCCATAGGCACTGCAAAATAATATTTAGCAATTCTATACAAATTATCGCCTATATTCACGCTATAATAAACCGGTGCATACATACTACGGTCAAAGTCAGGACCTGTATATTTTCTAATAGCTCTATTACTAATAGGAATACGTAATATTTGTCCTACTTTTAAGGAAGCATTCAATGTTTCAGGATTATGAAAATATAAATCATTTAGTGTAAGCCCATAGAAACGACAAATCATCATTGGTGCTTGTCCTGGCTTTACTGTATGAGCAATATATTTTTGTTGATTCTCTATTTTTATCCAAATAGAATCATTTACTTCATAACTAAATGAAGGCAAGGTTGTTGTACTATTAGTATTCGGTAAAGTATGTTGATTTATAGTGGTATTGGGGCTTATATTAGCACTATTTGCCATATTCCCTTTCAAAACTTGTTGTACACTAGGCGCAGGTGCTACTGTATTTTTGGGTGCTTTACTAGATGGCTTTGGCGCTGCAACACTAGGCTGCGTAGCAGTAATACTTTTACCACTTGTTGTACCAATAATACTTATTGTTTTTCTTTCTTGTGCATGTACTGTATTCAAGTAAAAGGCAAGAATAAAAAATATAAATGAGATAATTCTGAACATACTTATTTGTTAATATACATCAATATTAAATAGCTAAAATAAAAGAATACGCTTGTATTTATTATACAATAATAGCGAAGATTTTATTTTAAATAAAATAATTTCAACCTATGAAAAAAATTATTTCTTTCTGTATAAGTGCATTTACTTTAGTGGGTTTTGTTGAGGCTCAATTTTTCAACAATGATAATGAAATCATTAAAAATTTAGGCTTAAATACAATTCCTAACACCATACAAGAACAAACTTTCAATACCAAAGGAACGCTTAAAAATTTTCAAATTATAGGACCTAATACTAAAGCCCGTTGCTTTCATCTTACCTTCAATGAAAAAGGTAATTTAATAGAAGAAAAACAACTTAATCCTAAAAATTTAGAAGAAATTATAGCTACACATACATTCCAATTCGCTATAGAAAAAGACTATAAAAAAAGTGAAAATATTCCTAATAGCGAAGCGCAATATGATGAAAAAGGAAATTGTATAAGTCGTACTTTTTTCAATGATGATAAAATATTATTGAGTAAAAGTATTTATACTTATGATGCGCAAAACAATCTATTGAGCGAAGAAATTTTCGATAGTAATCTTCGTCCTTTTATCCAACATTTATACAAATACAATGAAAAAAATCATTGTATAGAAATACATAAAAAAACTGCTGATAATAGCATTAATATTCTGCTCAAATATCAATATACTTATGATGAAAGAGACAATTGGATAGAACGTATAGAAATCGAAAAAGGATTTGTATACACACTTACCAAACGTTCTTATACTTATCACTAAATAAAAAATGTTGTCTATGTATTTTACTATATAGACAACATTTTTTTATGAAAGTTTACCAACCCGTTTTTTGTTCCCAAGTATTTTGATCGCTTACCTCCTGATAAATACTAACATAACTTTGATAGCGTGTATCGCTAATTTCTCCGCTACGAACAGCATCTTTTACAGCGCAATGAGGTTCACCCAAATGATGACAATCTTTATATTTACATTCGCTACTTTTTTCAAAAATTTCTTTGAAATTATGTGCTACATCTTGTTTCGTTAAATGAATAAAACCTAGTTCTTTAATACCTGGTGTATCTATCAAAAGAGAACCTTCACCTAAATCATACATTTGTGCAAAAGTAGTAGTATGTGTACCTTTTTCCGAATAATCCGATACCTCTTGTGTACGCAAATCTAAACTCGGTTCTATAGCATTAATTAATGAAGATTTTCCTACGCCAGAATGCCCAGAAACTAAAGTAGTTTTGCCTTTCAGCAACTCTTTTAATTTATCAATATTTTTTCCCGTATTGGCAGATACTAATAAAGCACCATAACCAATATTTTTATAAATACCATAAATATCCGCCAATTCATTCAAATCTTCATCTGTATAAATATCCGCTTTATTAAATACTATTGTAGTGGGAATATCGTAAGTTGCTGTTGTTAATAAAAACCTATCTATAAAACCCAATTTTATATTCGGCTGTCGTAAAGTCACTACCACTAAAGCTTGGTCTACATTAGCAGCTATCAAATGCAAATTATTGCGTTGACGTGTAGATTGGCGCACTACATAATTGCGTCTTGGCGCCACTTTATTTATAGTTCCTGTAAAAGGATCGGCTGAGGCTTTGCTCTCTGGTTCAAAAAATACTTTATCCCCTACGGCTATAGGATTAGTGGTCGGTAATTGCGCCAAACGCATTTTTCCTTTGGCTCTACAACGCCACATTTCTCCTGCTGCTGTGCGCACATCATACCAACTTCCTGTCGATTTATATACTATTCCTTCCAATTAGGCTATCAAATTTAATGTCTATGAATAAAACTGTTGAAATTAGAAATTACATGCAAAGATAAGGCTTATTTTTTATTCTAGCTTGCTTTATTTTTTTTTTGAAAAAGGGACTATGGTGCTTTGCGTTGCAAAGCTTGTTTTCTATAAAAATTAGCATTCGTTTCATCTTGCAATAATGTATATATTTCTACCAAATCCAAACATGGTTGCAATACTTCCATATCTCTCGCCAATATTCTTTTTAGCAAATTAATTGCTATATCATAGTTGTTATAACCTTTCCAAGCTACTAAAGCTAATTCATAAGCAATAGGCATTATGCCCCATTGTTTTTCCAAATTTTTCAATAAATAATTAGCTTTTTCATATTGACTTTCAAGTATATATACTTGCGCTAATTTAAAGGCAATTTGATTGTAATTTTCCCCTTTTATCCCTAAATCTAAAGCTTGCTGATAATAATGAATTATTTTAGCATTATCCTTAAACACTAACTCATATACTAATCCTAAACGATAAGCAGCAAGTGGCGCAATATGCGGCGCTTTTAAAGCTATAGTTTGAATACTTTTAATAACTTCATGAGCTTGCTCTAGTTGCATTCTTTTAGGAAAATAATAAAACAAGTAGGCGTCTATCCAATATAAACGTGCCTCTAAACCAGTTGTTTCACAATTCAAAAGGCAATTTAAATAAGGCATAGCTATAGCCCATTGTTTATATTCTAAAATACAAATTTTTGCAATTTGCAAATACCATTTTAAGTATTGTTTATCTGCCAAGATAAAAGGTTCATACTCTGCTTTATATTGCTCAAAAAGTTGCAATCTTTTGCTATAATGCAACCAAGTCATTGTTTGGGCAGGCACTGGATCAAATACTTGTAAAGGCATTAAAAGCTGTTGTAGAAATGAAGCAGATAAATAAGTATGTAATAAAATTTGTGCTTTTTCTTTTAGCGCAGCTTGTCTGAATTTATAAATTAAAACTAAAGGAATAGCCACCTGTTTTATGGCTTTAGGATAAGACTGCAATAAAGTTAATCCTAATTCTATATTTGTAATTTCTGCACTACTCAATAAATCTTTAATATTTTGTATTTCTTCGGCTTGCAAGCTTTCAGAATTACTATAAAATACTTCCATAATATTTAATATTAAGGTATAAAAAAACGCAAACAAAGCTACACTATTTCATCTACAGTTACACTCTGTTTGCGTTTTTACTAAAAGAAATTAGTCGATTTTGGCTTCGTGAGTTTCTGAGCTTTTTATAGACTTCAGCCATACTCCCTCTTCCAAATATCTTTGCGCAGCCTCCCATTTTTCATCAGAGACTACTTTTGCTTTAGTTTGTATTAAATCCATATTTTCATTTTGTTTTAAGCTAGGCGTATTATCCGTTGGCTGTTTGAAAATACTAGATTTAAAATTATTATATTTAATCTCCGCTATACCTTTACTTTCCTCTTGTGTTACAAAAGTTCTAGCATCATTTTTAGCAGGAGATTTACTATTTTTCTTACCTTTTTGCGCATTTGCTTTTTGCGCTGCTTCTGCGGCTTTTTTATCTTCTTCAGCTTTTTGTGCAGCTGCTTCTGCGGCTAATGCCTCTGCATCAACACCTGCTGCTTCTAATGCTGCGGCTTGTGCTTTTGCTTCTTCTTCTTTAGCTTTCATTGCTGTAATTGAAACTTTTACATCCCAATGATCAACCATACTAATCATGCAATATTCTCCTGTATTTTTGAATAAAATACCTGCATAATAAATGGGCATTCTCAACATATGTAAAGGTTGTAAAAATGACAAATCTTCTCTAAAACGAGTATATCGACAAATAGTATTGAAAGCATGAACTACATTAGAACGTACACTCAAATCTCCCCATACCTCTACTTTATAATCATCATTTTCAGCTATATGTTTAGTCAATAAAATAGAATCTGTTTGCCAACCTTTAAAGTGCTGAAAAATATCAGGTGTATATACTAAAGAATCATTATCTGTAAAGCAAGAACTATACTTTAAATATTTAAATTCATTGCTTTTATGATTGATAAAATTAAATGACCAAAAATCTTTAGGAAATCTTTCATATTCTTGGGTTCGAGGATTCTGAATCTCTTCAAACCCTGGGTCATGATAAACCAAATAAGAATACTCAATTTCCTTAGCTCCTTTCTTGGCTGATTGTAAAGCTATAGCCCCTTCTTCACCATAAAAAGTTAAAGTATAATTTTTATTAGGAATAGGAATTAAAGTATCTACTCCTGCTTTTGTTTTCTGAATATTAAAGTATTCTACATTCCAAATAAAAGCCCCTTCAAAATTATTATAATAAGAATTTGCAGCTAATTTGCTATTCATTTCATAATGTTTTTGCAAACTATCACGCCTTGCAATAAATGCCAATTCTTCAGGACTTTTCTCCAAAGGGTCTATATATTTTATACCTTTTTTCTTGGCATATTTTTCATATTTTTGACGCTCTTTATATTCCTGTTTTTCAGCCTTTACTTTTTGTTTTTCAGCCTTTACAGTATTCTTTTTCTGAGTTTTATAACTTTTAGGATCAAGAAAAGAATCTACTGTTTTATCCACAGCTTCATTTAATTTCCTTTCTCCTTTTCTTTGAATTTTCCCAGGCTGACTTAAGATTTTATTATTAATCTTAGTATCTATTTTTCTAGTCACTCTTTCTCCAATTTTATTCAATTGGGCATAATTGTCACTAATAGGCAAAGCAGCAAAAAATAAGAAAGCGAAACAGCTCAAGGATAATGAATGAGAACAATGCTTTAATAAAGGCAACATATACAAGAAGATATCTTTATTTAAAATATAGATTAAAACTTTAATTCTGCAAGTTAATTATTTTTGCTGATATTCGCTATAATCGAAGGCAGAAGATTTTGGTGTTTTACTTTCCAAATTTTGTAGATTAATTTCTACACGTTCATTGAGTTTTTTATTTTCAAAAACTACTTTATAAGCAGGCGTTTTCAAATGTGCTATATAAGGTAGCACTTGAAATTTTTTATCTATAGTACCTATACCATTTTTTAAGCTATATAAATGTGGTACTCTTTGAGAATCATCCACCCATAAAGTTAATTGTATATCGCCTTCTTCAGCAGTATATTTTACACAAGAAACACCATTTACTTTTTCGTATTCATCAGTATTTCTGAATGCTAAAAGATAATTAGCAATACCTTTACTAGCTTTTACTGTTGCTGTTTTTTTAGCATCATCTAATATAGCTACAGTACCTTTTTCTCTATGCAAAACATAAGCATTTTGACGTGCTTTAGTAGTAGGGTGTAATATATGTGCAGCTATATCAAATTCCTTTACAAAAAAGTCTATAATATAATGCCCATTGGCTACTAATTTATCGCTTTTATATTCTTTTACTTCCCATCGAAAAACACCTATAAAATCGCTAGCTTTTTCACTATCAATAATAGCAGCGCCTGTAGCAGTTGCGGCTATAGTAGCAGTTGTTTTTGATGAATTATTTGTAGTTGTAGAGGTTTTATCTTTGCTATTTTTATCCTTAGCTTTATTGACTTGATTTTTTACCCCTTTTTCTAAACTACGTTCTGTATTATCAACTGCTTTATCTACTTTTCTATTAATATTATTTTCAATCTTACGTTCTACACGATTCGTTGTTCTATCTATCAAACGATCCAAATATTGTGCATGCGTAGAAGCTAAAAAAAGAGTATTAGCCACTACTAAAGAAAGAGATATTTTAGTAAATTTTCGCATATTATAATATCAGTTTAATTTATTTCAAGAAAAGGGTTTATACTAAGGATTTTTCTTTTAATAATACATTTTGCCATTGCCAAGCAGTTTGCATAATATCATGAATAGTATATTGTGGCGCCCAATTCAAAAGAGTTTTAGCTTTTTCATAATTTGCATAAATTGCAATTACATCTCCCGCTCTTCTTTCCCCTATTACATAATTCAATGGCTTTTCTAATATTTTTTCTAATGTTTGTACAGCTTCCAAAACTGTTACGCCTTGTCCTATACCAACATTAATGGCTTCACATAAACTTTGCTTTTGTTTTACTAAAAAATCTATACACAAAGTATGCGCTTTGGCTAAATCACAAATATGAATATAATCACGAATACAAGAGCCATCACGTGTAGGATAATCGCCACCCATTACTATAAAAGTATTGCGTAAGCCTGCTGCCGTTTCCGTTAAAATTGGCACCATATTATATGCACCTATTTGCGGATACTCTCCTATTTTTATACTATGATGTGCACCTGCTGGATTAAAATAACGCAATAAAACAACTTTCAAATTGCTGCCAGATTTTACTGTATCTTGTAAAATTTGTTCACAAATTTGTTTAGTTCTTGCATAAGGACTTTGCGCTTCCAACATAGGCGTATTTTCAGTAACAGGTAGTTCTTGCGTATTACCATACACAGAGCAAGAAGATGAAAAGATAAAATTTTCAACTTTATTTTCTTTTGCGTATTTTAGAATATTCAACAAACTATTAATATTATTTTGATAATATTTTATAGGTTCATTTACAGATTCAGGTACGCTTTTAAGTGCTGCAAAATGTATTATCGTATCAATATCTTGATGTTGATCAAAAAAAGATTTTACTGCTTTTTCATCACATAAATCAATAGCATAATTTACGACTTTTTTATTGGTAATTGATGCTATTCCTTCCAACACTTTTGGAGATGAACGCACATAGCTATCTATACTCACTACTTCATGTCCTGAAGTAAGCAAATCTACTATAGTATGACTACCAATATAACCGCAACCACCTGTTACTAAAACCTTTGCCATAATCTTCTTTTATTGTATATTTATTGATACAGTATCGATTGAAAAAGTTGGACAACCTTGTTGTTTTCTGCAACTAGCAAAACCTAAAGCAAATACAACTACTACCGCCACTAAAATAGCCTTTTGTTTAACTTGAGTCTTCATATAATTAATAAAGCAAAATATTAGATATGAAATTTATTTTTGTATAGAAAATTTAGGGCAACCACAACC
>X137_Gaur__coassemble_221_pt1 | contig 12493 bp, 10 predicted proteins | sample X137_Gaur__metabat2_high_PE_006 | metagenome-assembled genome bin X137_Gaur | reverse complement strand
CTATATAGCTCAGGACGAAATTTTTCAATTGAAAAAATACCATACTCCCTTTTTTTATTTAGATAAACTTTTATTAGAAAAGACTATAAATAGACATTTAGATATGAAAATAGGGGATTGGCAAGCTTATAAAGTAGGTTTTTATTTTGGGAAAGGGAGTTCGGCAATTTTTCCTTTTGATTTATTTGCTTGGTCTTTTTATTTATTAAGTCGTTATGAAGAATATACAAATGAAAAAAGAGATATACATCAGCGATTTTCAGCCAAAGAATCTATAGCTTATCAATATGATTTTTTGCATTTACCTATGATTAATATATTGGCTCAAAGTCTAGGAGATTTTATTTATAAAAGTCTTGATTTAGCGTTGCCTAATTATAGTCAAAATTATCAATTTCAAGCTAGTTATGATATAGATTATATGTTTGCTTTTAGTGCAAAGGGCTGGAAAAGACAAATTGCTGCATTAGTTAAAAATGCATTACAATTAGATTTTGCTCAAATTATTTTTAAAATAAAAGTCTTTTTGGGTAAAGCAAAAGACCCTTTTAATACTTTTGATTATATAGACCAACAACATAAAAATTATCAAAATAAGCCTGCTTTTCAAAAGCCTATTTATTTTATGCTTATTGGCAATTGGGGACCTTATGATAAAAATATAGATTGGAAAAAAAGAGATTATCAGACTATTCTTAATAAAATTGCAGCTCAATATACAGTAGGTCTGCATCCTTCTTATCAAAGTAATTATCTTGCTTTAGAACAAGGGCTTTTGATGGAGCAAAAACGTTTAGCCCATTTTATAGTAGCACCTTATAATAGTAGACAGCATTTTTTAAAATTGAATTTTCCTCAAACCTATCAAAATCTATTAAAAGCCAATATGCAAGCCGATTATTCTATGGGTTATGCAGATGCTTTAGGATTTAGAGCCAGTATAGCTACGCCTTTTTATTGGTATGATTTGAGTAAAGAAGAAATTACACATTTGAAAGTTTATCCTTTTGCTATAATGGATGTAACGCTTAAAAATTATTTGAAATTAAGCCCAGAAGCAGCCAAAGCGGAAATTTTAAAATATATTAATATTTATAAATCAAATGGAGGGTTATTTATTCCTCTTTGGCATAATAGTTCATTAGGCGATTGGGAAGGCTGGGGTAAAGAATGGCGTGCAGTATATGAATATTTATTTGAAAAAGGTTTAGATTAAATATGTTTATTTAACTCTAATCTCAATTGAATATGATACATTTCCTCTTCTTCCAATATATCTAATTCATAAGCATTAGGATATAATAAAGCTAATCTCTTTTGTATATTTTCTAAGCCTATACCGCCAGAATAATTTGCTGATTTAGGTATATTATGTTTTTGATTAGAAATATTAAACTCTAAAATATTGTTTTCTACAGATAAGTAAATGACAATTTCGCCACCTTTTTCTAATTGATGTGAAACACCATGTTTAAAACTATTTTCTAAAAAAGTAATAAAAAGTAATGGCGCAATTTCATAATTTTCAATAGCATCTATATCATGGTCAAAAACTATATTTACTTTCTGCCCAAAGCGTAATTTTTCTAATGCTAAATAATTTTCTATATAATTTAATTCTTTTTGCAAAGACACATATTTTTCATTACATTCATAAAGCATATAACGCATAATTTGCGATAATTTTAGAATTAATTGAGGTGTATCATCTGACTTACGCAAACTCAATGCATATAAACTATTTAGTGTATTAAATAAGAAATGCGGATTGATTTGAGAGCGTAAAAAGCTCAATTCTGATACTAAATTTTTATGCTCCAAATCTCTCCTAATTCTATCTTGTATATACCAAGATTTTACTATATATAGTAAGGTTACTACAGTATTAATAAATATTAACTTTTGCGTTTGCATTCTCACTATATTCTCTTGAAAATTTTCAAAGATGAATTCTGATGAAAAGATAAAATATGTCACTACTATTTCTATAGGACTAATGATAAAAGCCAAAGCAATTATGCTAAAAAAATATAATAGTATTTTCTTTCGTTGTAAAAATCTCGGTATTAAAAAACGCAAATTATAATATACCACAATTGACAAGAAGAATAGGTGAATCAATAAATTCTTACAAGTATCAATTAACGATAATTCATTATAATAGATATTAAATATTGCCACCAAAAGTGCATAAGTAGCCCACAATAAAAAGTGATATACGGGACGTTTGGCTAGTATCTTAAATATATTTTCAATCCGCATGAAAAAGCTGTATTTTTTTTAAAATGATGTCTTAATTAAAAACTTCCATAAACGTTCTGGTAATTCTCCTTCTTTAGTTTGTATATAGTCCATTTCGCTGCAAGGAATAAGGAATGGATTATGTTGATCTTTTTCTATAAACTCCCATTCAGCCATAGCAAACCACCATTTATCACTACGTTTATTTTTGAAAAAGCTAATTGGAAACTCTATATCTTTACACAAAACAATATGCTCTTGCAAATGTGTTATAAGTACAGGATAATCTTCACTTTTTTGCAAATTACTACTTACTATAAACCATAGCATTTTTGCTAAAACTCCAGCTGTTATATCTAAATTATACGACATTTCTTTAGGAGGCACATAACCATGAATATTTATAACTTGTAAACTATTAGATAAAGCTGCATATCGTACAATTTGACAAGCATTTACAGCACTTAATCCTATAGCTTTAGGAAAGTAACTTTGTGGCGCTTCACTATGTTTTATACTTGCAATATCGAAAGAAAGTAAATTCGTTCCTCTTAGTAAGTGTTCTATATTTTGAATATTGGCTTGTACTTGTCCTATGCGCAAAAGTTCACTACCTTTTTTATCCATTTGCGCTAAAACTAATTTATCTATATAATAAGTTTGAAAGCCAAATGCATTAATTTGAAATTTGGGATTAATATGCCAAAGGTGATTAATTAATGTTTTTTTATGGAAAGGGAGTTCGGCTTTTGTTTTATAATTTAATATATAAGGAATATGTGAACTAATAACAGAAATAATAGGTGCAGTATATTCGCAAGCCGATTCTAAAAATGGCGCAATTTCTAAACTAGGTAAAGCATCTGGCGACAAGATAATTGGTAGAATTTTGTGTTCTTTTAGTATTCTAATTATATCTTTTAAAAGATTAATATCTTCATAAAAATGACCACAATCTATACAATTCCCTTGATTAAAATTTGCCGCTAGTTCATACCAAGACAAACGAATATTATCAAAATAACTAGGCATATTTTCTGCCTCTGAAAAAGAAAGTATAGCTACTGCGCAATTACTGTGTTTTTGTAAAATACTATGAATATCTTGAGGCTTATTCAAGAAAATTAAATGCTCTGCTACTTGAAATGGAAAAGTTTCTATTTTCTCCTTTAGCTTTAAGGTTGAAATATGCATGAGTGAAAAATATAAAAAACATAAAACCATAAAAAAAAGCTTTCTCCCTGTTCTTATCAGAGAGAAAGCTGCGAATATATCATTTATTTATTATAAAACATTCAATCACTAACTATTGAAGCTTATTCTTGATGATTATCTAGCAATGTTTGTGCTTGTTCTTTCCAATTGAAAGTAAGCATCTTTTTTGAAAACCCTTTTATCTGCGTATTGATTTCATTTTCTTGACTTTCAGATAAAGCCAATAAATCTTCAATATTTTTCACGCCTAGGTTTTCTAATTTTGAAGCTAATGTATCACCAATACCATTAAGATTACGTAAATCATTGATATTGGATACTTCTTGTTTTACTTTAGGCGTTCTACCCTTAGGTTTTGTCGTTTTTTCTTTAGCGACATTCTCGATTGGTGCCATACCATGATTCGGTAAAATAGTATTCGCATCGGATTCCTCTTCCGCTTCTATTTCTTCTTCCTCCTCATCTTCCTCCTCCTCATCATCATCATACTTATCTTCGTCCTTTTTAGACTTTTTCTTCTTCTTTTTATCTTTTTTATTTTTCTTCTTTTTATCTTTTTTATTTACCTCTTCTTCTTCCGCTTCTTCCTCAGCGGTGAATAAAAAATCATCCTCCTCAAAGTCTAATTCATCCTCATTATCATAGGTTTCACAATTTTCATTTTCACTTTGTATATTTTTAAAGTGCTCATTATAGGCCTCCATGTTTTCTTCAAACATAGCTGAAAATCCTTTAGAAATAATATTAGTAAGTAAATCTTCTAAAGAGCTTATACGCGTACTCAAATCATCAATTTGTCTTTGAAGCGCCTTAATTTTTTTATTTTTTTTAGACATAATATATTTGGTAAAATAGAAAGTTATAAGTGGAAAGCTTAATTATAAATTAACATCATCAAAGTTAAAATAAAAAACTAATTAATACAAGAAAAAAACCAAAGTAAAACTTGAATTATATTAAGAATTACTTTGGCTTATTTATTTATAGCGTCCAGTCAAAAATAACCTTTAACCATTTTTTATCTAGTTTATTATAGGGTGCATATCTTATAGGTTCTTCTATTAGGAAAGAACGATGCAATACAGGTTTAATATGAGAGAATGTATCAAAAGAATGCTTACCATGATAAGCACCAATACCACTATCACCTACACCACCAAAAGGCAAAGCATCATTTACTATATGCATTAAGGTATCATTGACTGTAACACCACCTGATGAAGTTTGAGATAATACTTTATCTACAAATTTATTATTCTTACTAAATACATACAAAGCTAAAGGCTTAGCATTTTTATTAATATATTCTATAGCTTCTTCAATTCTATCATAAGCTATAATAGGTAAAATAGGACCAAAGATTTCGTCCTTCATCAATGAGCTATTTATATTTACATGATCTACTAAAGTAGGGGCTATATATAAATCATCTTTGTCATGTGTGCCACCAAAAACAACTTCACCGCCATCTTTCAAATAGCCTACCAAACGTTCCCAATGTTTTTCATTGATAATGCGTCCATAAGAATCACTTGTTTGCGGATTTTGACCATATGATTTTATAATGCATTCTTTAATTTTTGCAATCAATCGATCTTTAATTTTTCTATCTACAAGCACATAATCAGGTGCTATACAAGTTTGACCAACATTTGTCAATTTACCCCAAACAAGTCTTTTAGCAGTATAAGTTAAATGTGTATCATTATCTACAATACAAGGGCTTTTGCCACCTAATTCTAGTGTAACAGGAGTAAGATGTTCTGCTGCTGCTTTATATACTATTTTGCCTACACCAACACTACCAGTAAAGAAAATATAATCAAACTTTTCTTTCAATAAAATTTGTGTTTCTTCTACAGCACCTTCTATTACATGTATATATTTAGCATCAAAATTTTTATTAATAATATTCGCTATAAGTTTACTAGTAGACACTGCAAATTCTGAAGGTTTTATAATAGCTGTATTGCCTGCTGCTATAGCACCAACTAAAGGCATAAAAACTAATTGCAATGGATAATTCCAAGGTCCTACAATTAATGTATTACCATAAGGCTCTGGACATAAATAACTATTCGCTTTCATTTGAAATAAAGGCGTTTTTACTTCCCTTGGCTTGGCCCAATTAGCTACGTTTTTATAGGTCTTTTTTATATCATGCAATACCAACCCTAATTCTGTGGAATATGCTTCAAATTCATGCTTGCGCAAATCTTTATACAAAGCTTCCAATAAAGGTTCTTGATGTTTTTCTATCAATTTAAAAAGCTTCATCAATTGTGTTTTTCTAAACTCAATAGACTTTGTAGCTTGCGTTGCAAAATAAGCACGTTGGTGTTGAATAATATCTAAAATATATTGTGCTGAAGTTGATTTTTCTTGGAGTATTTCATCCTCATTAAAGTGGTCTTTCATGATATTGATGTATTGTTTTTTTGGGGAAAGGGAGTATGGTATTTTTATAGATTAAAAGTCATAATCCTTACAGTTTTCAGTCCATTCTCCAACTACAGGTTTATAGTTGGTTTGAAGATTTCTATATTCATACTTTTCATACAAATCTTTATCATCATAAAGTAATTGTACTAAAGGCAAGAAATTTTGTTTATCTACATAAAAAATTACCTTTTTGGCATATGAAGTAGGTACTATCAATTCTTTGCCAGCTTTCACTATACCAAAAGAAATATTATTTCTTTCTTTTACCCAATATTCTGGTACACATAAATCCAAACACAATTGAGTTAAATCTATATCTTTGGTTACTTTATGTTTTTTAGTACTATATTCTTTGTATTCCATATTTACTTTATAGCAAGCTCTACCATCAAAAGTTGTTTCGCCCTGAATAGATAAAAAATCTTCTACTTTTTCTCCTCTAGCCAAAACCATTTTTTCTGTTTTTTGCAACAACTCCTTTGTAAAAGCAAAACCACTAGTAGTTACCATATGATGGTTATCTTTTCTAGCCTGAGAACCATTGGGTGCTACACTCACATTAAACCAAGGTGCGCCATTAGTATTTACATATAGTTTATTATTATTCCAACCTTGAGCATAAAGAATTTCTAATCCCGTTTTCAAATCTTTAGCATAGATTTTTTTTGGACTTTCATTAATTCTAAAATGCATATTCGTTTCAACATATTTACCATGAAAACGCTCTTTAGAAGTCATATCAAAAGCATAAGTTTTGGTATTACTTATGCTCTTATACATATTGTCTAATAATTGACGTATAGTAATATTTTGTTGTGCCTGAGCAGAGTAGTTATTCACCATGCTAAACAAAAATAAAGCTGCTAAAACCTTAGCACTTTTCGATAAAAAAGCAATCTGTTTAATCATAAAAAATACAGGAGTATAAGATAATTATAAAAACAAAGAAATAATTGTTTTAGACTGAATAAAAGTACAAATGTTTAGTTTTTTTGGAAAAGGGAGTATGGTATTTTTATTTTATAATAAAAGTCCGAATAACTCGCTTAATAATACAAAAAAATCCTATATACCAATTGATATATAGGATTTTTATTTAAAAAATAAATAGACTATGGTAATACTACAATTTTCTTAGAAATTTGTTTATCTCCAATTTGCATTTGTAAGAAATAAACACCTGCACCATATTCGTTCAATGAAAGTGTTTCTCTTTGCATGCTACCTGTAAGATGTGTTAAGTCTTGGCTAATTAATACACGACCAACTACATCTGTCAACATTAAAGATACTGTTTCATTTTGAATGTTAGATAAATCAAAATCTACATTTACATTATTGCTTGTGGGATTTGGATACACAGCTAATTTTACTTGATTCAATTCATATTCTGTTACGCTTATACAACCTTCTACAACTACTATGTCTTCAGTGTACATAGTATCTCTTTCATGAAGTGTATCACGTGTAATAGTAGCAGTAAGCGCTAATGCACCACTTGTTAATGATAAAGTAAAATTTGTTTGCGTAGCTAATGTATCACTATTGAAAGTAACTGAACCGCAATCCTCTGGAGCAGGCAAACCAGCGGCAATAGCTTCATCATCTTTAATATTGATAGTATATACTGTATTAGGCAATAAATTAATATTATTACCTAAATCAAAAGTTACAGGTGGATTTAAATTTGTTGTAAAACCAGTTGTCGTATCAATACCATTTACAGAACTTACAATAGCAAAAATATCTACCGCACTACCTTGTAAGAAATTATCTGTACAACCTACACCAGTTACACGAATAGAGTTTAAGAAAGCTCTAGGTGTTGATAATGTAGATATGGCACGCATACTTACTGTATATGTACCTTCGCTAGTATAACGTACAGGTTCAGGATTAGCTTCCGTTGAAGTTTCACCATTACCAAAATCCCATTCATAAGTATAAGATTCATTTGGTAAACCAGAAGGAATAATTTCATTATTCATTTCTACTGTTAAGCCATTATCTGAATCACAACCCATAGCATTATTCATAGTAAAAGTAGTCACTGCATTAGGATTTGGATGTACTACAAATGTTACAGGAATATTTTGAGCAATAGGATCTAACATACTTTCTACAGAAAGTTGTACTGTAATTGTAAAAGTACCTGATTGTAAAGGTGTACCACAAATTCTAATACAACCATCACGTTCCGTACTGCCGCTATAACGCATTGGAAGAGCACGGTCGCCTGTCCATGAAAGACCTACAGGTAAACCACGTACACCTGTAATAACAAAAGCATTTAAAGGTATATTAGGTGCACCACTAGGCGCAAATGAACCCAAACCAGCTACATTATGTGGGAAACGGAAATTTACAACTTCTTCATAATAAGTTCCCTTTGTTGCATCAGGAAAATCATTCATAAAGATAGTATCTAATGGCAATGTTGGCAATGTAGCTGTACATGTTGTGCATGTGGTTTGTGCTGTTGCCGTAGATGCCAATGCAGCCATACATAAAGAACTTAATACTAAAGTTTTAAGAGTCTTGATAATTCTCATAAGCGATAAGATTTTTAAAATCGAAATGTTTAATTTTTAATTGTTTGTAGTTTTCTGGAGCGGGAAACATTGCAAATATAATATTATGCAATAAAAATAGGTTATAAATAAACGAATTTAATTTGTCTATTTATAACCTATGAAGATAAATTTTAGTAACTAAGTGTGTTAAAATTAATAGGGCTGTATTAGCGAATAATTAATTTTTGAACTTGTTTTTGTTCGCCATTTGTCAATTCTACCATATATAAACCTGCTGTAAAGTCCATAGTGTTTAATGCAATAGAAATTTGACCTTGTACTGTACCTAAATTTTGTTGTTGTACACGTTGTCCCAATGTATTATAAATGTTTACTTGCAAATCTATAGCTTCGCTAGCATCAATCATTAATTGTGCATTGCCTGCATTGGTAGGATTAGGGAATACTACAAAATTTGTATTTGCATTTAAACCTTTTACACCTATAGGTTCACCAACTACATATTTTGTAGATGCACCTATACTAGTACCAAAACAGATCGGTAAATCATTACGACCACATGCTGCTGGGAAAATTGGTGTATTACCTTGTGTATTAATCCATTCAATACGCTCTGCTAAGGTTTTAATTGATAATTGACTATTAGCACCATTCAAGGCATCAAACAGTGTTAATACTTGACTAATATTTTGCATATCGCTGCCACGTGTAATATTATTATTTGCCAATGAACCACAGAAGTTATTTGCTTCAGGAATAGCACCAATTACTGTACAGCAGCTAGTGCCAACTAATGGCAATGTACCTGTAAGTAATCTCTCTACAAGACCTTGCATATTGGTTAAACTATAGCCAAAAGCAGTAATAGCAAAAGTATCACCATCGGCTAATGTAATACCATATCTATTCATTTGTGATGGCTGAAAAACACCATTGACTGTAGAACCAATAATTACATCACCATTTGCTGCATTGCCACCCGCTGATGTACCTACTTTAGTTACTAAATATTCAACATTAGGGAATGTACCTGCTGTTGTTAAATTAGTTGCTTCTGTATAGCCTGTAAGTGCTACTGGCGATGTCTTTAAAATATTTTCAGTAACAGGTGCATTATAACCACATGAAGTATAATGTTGTGCAAAAGCAGTAGATGCCATTAATGCAACGGTAGCGAGTGTATAAGCAAATTTTTTCATAGAAGAAATTTAAAAAAATAAAAAAGAATGAGTATATAAATGTTCGAAATAAACGATATAAGAACACGAATTTAATCAAAAATGTTTTCTTTTCTTCTATTTTTAAAAGTCTAAATTAAAAGCTTATAATAATTATTTATTTTTGAAAAGGGAGTATGGTGGCTACGCCTTTTTTATTTTTATGCTTCTACCAAATTATATAGCTGAAAAAAATAAAAAGATAAATCACTATTTTTTATTTGAATTTATCTTTTTTTGAAGTTATTCCTTTTTTTATTTTATAATAATGGACTGTGTAGTATTATTTTTCCCATCACTAATTTCCAATGCATATAATCCTTTGGCTAATTCTTGTGTTGAGAAAGTAAATATACTTTCTCCTCTTATAGCCTTAGCTTTTTCGACTTTTATTAATTGTCCTAAAGTATTGTAAAAATTAAACTGTAAATCACTAGTTTTTTCTACTATTATATCAATATTAATATAGCCTAAAGCACTAGGATTGGGATATATATTAATATTAGTAAAATTTGCAATATCCTTAATAGCAATAGTTTCATCGTAAATGCGATAAGTATGAAATCTATTTATATCAACACCATAACATAAAGGTAAAATATCATCTCCGCAACCATTAGCAAAAACAGCACTTTCGTTATTTAAATTTTCTAATTGAGCAATAAAATTATTCAGAGTAAGTGGCGTGTTTTCCAAATCTAAAAAATCAATTACTTTAGATAGATTATTAATACTAGTTCCACTGTAAATGCGATTATTTTCTAGATGCTGGCAAAGATTACCTAAATCCAAATTTGTATTAATATAAGAACAACAAGCATGTGTACCATTAGATGCATTTAAGATTTTATCTACTAGTATTTGAAAAGCGTTGAGATTATAGCCAAAAGCTAATACTCTTATACTATCACCTGGAGATAAAGTCTGTGCATAACGAGTCAAATCGCTTGGTCTAAAAATACCATTTAAACTGGTGCCTATAATTATAAAATCTCCATTTGCAGTTTCTACACTATTATTGCCTTTTGTAATAATGTATTCTACGTTTGGATATAGTGTAGTATTTTGACTGTAAGCTTCTAAATTAGGGCTTAAGCTAGGCATAGTTTCACTAATAATATCATTGTTAGTAATTGTCGTATTATTAAGTATTAAGGGAGTAGCATTTTGACAATTATTTTGCGCTTGTAGAGGTATAGCAACATATAAAAATAATGCCGCTATACTATAGTGTATTCTTTTCATAATAAATAATTTTAAAATATAAGTAATCATATATATTAAAACTATATAACGACATGAATTTATAAAAAGAGAGTAAGAGAAAGTATTTTAAAATAAACAAAGGGCGAAGCCCACCATACTCCCTTTCCAAAAAAAATAAAATAAAAAAAGAGATAACCCTTTTTAAAAAAAGAAGGATTATCTCTTAAGTATGATATAAGAAAAACTTATAATCTTATTGTACGATTAAAGTTTGTGATTGTCTGTTTGTACCATCTGTTAATTCGATAGCATAGATACCAGCAGGTAAGTTAGCAGTGCTAACAGAAACATTACGTTGACCTTCTACAGAACCTAAGTTTTCGCTTTGTAAACGTTGACCTAAAGCATTGTAAATATTTACTTGTAAATCAGTAGCTTTAGTCGTTTCTAAAGTTACATTTACAGTACCTAAGTTAGTTGGATTAGGGAAAATAACAAAACTTGCTACATCACTAATTTTATTTACAGCAACACCATTAGCTGAAATTACATATTTGTAAGTTTGGCTATAATCTACACCATAGCAAAGCGGAATAAATTCAGCACCGCAAGTACCTAAAATACTACCAACACCATTTACTGTTCCCATTGAAGCATGAAGAGAAGCGATGTTAAGCGTTTCGCCTGGTTCGCTAAATAAATCAAAAATGCTTAATACTTGTGCTAAGTCTCTAACATCATCACCAGAATGAATATTCATATCATTTCTTACAATGTTACAGAAACCTTCAGAAGCAAGATTTACAATATTGCAACAAGGTGTACCACCTGCATTTGAGCCAGTAAGTAATCTATTTACTAAGTTTTTAATCTGAGGTAAGTTGAAACCTAAAGCAACTAAAACCAATTCATCACCAGGTTGTAAAGCACTACCATTATTTAAGTTTGCTGGATGGAATACACCATTTATACTAGCGCCAAGAATTGGATATTGGTCAGCAGTAGTTGAAGCGTCTTTCTTTAAAATTAAGAATTCTGTTGTAGGGAAAACAGTGCCATTTTGAGCTTGTAATTCTGCAATTTGAGACCAAACGCCACCACCAATAGTATCAGCAGCAGTACCTGTATGAACTGTAGTGGTTTGAATACGTGGTACAGTATAAGTACAAGTATCGCCAAGTGTAGTTTGAGCTGTAGCAGTAGTTGAACCTAATAATGCGATAGTCGCTAAAGAGTAAAGAAGTTTTTTCATGATGTTAAATTAATATCTTAAGAAAAAATGTAAAGTTATTTAAAATACAAGTATAAGATTTTGGACTTAGCTTTTTTAAAAAAAACAAAGTCGAAATATCTATGCCTTAATTATAAATAGGCTTGATATACTAGTAGGGTTGTCTCTAGTTCATGCAAATATAAAATAATATTGTTTTTATTCTACTAATTTAAATTAAAAATTGAAGTTACTTTTTTTGATTGTATATAAATTTAATTTTTATAAGCAAATTTTAGACTTGCTTTTTAGGGCAGTAAACAATTTTTATATTTAAAGTTACTAATTAATATTGTTTTTTGATAAAAGCATTTATTTTTGCTTGTCTTTTATTTTAAAAAGTCCCTCTCGCTCTTTATATAATAAAG
>X137_Gaur__coassemble_219_pt1 | contig 12604 bp, 11 predicted proteins | sample X137_Gaur__metabat2_high_PE_006 | metagenome-assembled genome bin X137_Gaur | reverse complement strand
ACCAGTGACCTACTGATTAACAGTCAGTTGCTCTAACCTACTGAGCTACAAGGGCTTTTATCTTTGCAGATAAATAGATTTTTAATATACGGGTGTTACTTTATTCAAGTAAGCGCTCTTTTAATATGAGCGCCCTCGACTGGGCTCGAACCAGTGACCTACTGATTAACAGTCAGTTGCTCTAACCTACTGAGCTACAAGGGCAATGTTTTTATTTTTGAGTGCCTTATTTCTTAAGTGCGTTGCAAAGGTACGACGAAATTTTAATTATGCAAGCTTTTTCCTAAAAAAATTTCAAAAAACTGTCATTTTTTTTCAAAAAAGAGAGATAAATGTCTTAAAAATTAGAGAAGTGGAAAAGAAATCGTAAAATTGATAAGTTTTTGCACTATTTTTTTCTCTTCCAAAATAACGAAATTTAATTTATAAATCAAATGAAATATAGGAATATCTTTTTTGTCTTATTGAGTATGCTGGCTTTGGGGTGGTTTGTCTACTATTGTTCAGATATTTTACTGTGGATAGGTTTGGGTTGGATAGTGTCTCTTTTGGGTTTGCCTATTATGAATTTTTTAGGCAAAATTCAAATTAAAGGCAAGGGATTGCCCTCTTCTATAAGGGCTGGCATAGTTATTGTAGGATTTTATGCTATAGTTGCTTTAGCACTTTGGTGGGTAGTGCCTAGTATATGGAAACAAGCCCAAAATTTGACCAAGGTAAATTATACTGCTATTATTAAAAGTTTAGACGAACCTATTTCTCATGCCAATGATTGGCTAGTAGAACATGGTTTAATAGAAGGAGAACTCTCTAAATATAGTTTGCAAGATGGCGAAAGTGTTGGTGTTGAAGTAGAAAATGAAAAAAAATCAGAAAATTTAAATTTCAAAACACCAAATTCATCAGATAGTGCATCTATTGTAAATATACATCCTCTAATAATAGAAGATACAGTAGAAAATTCGGTACCAAATCTTTTACATAGTTCTTTGCAAAATACAGATGGTAGATATTATCTATTATTAGATACTTTAAAATTATCTATCAATTTGTTGGATAGTATATGGAATCACGATGACAATCTATTTACAATAGCAAATTTAAAGACAGACTCAATTGCCATTTATGAAAAAGATAAGAAAACTCCCAAGTGGGTAGATGAAGTCGAAATTAGATTAAATGTACAATTAGAAAATTTCAAACCATATACTACAGAAGCAGATATAGTGAGTGATAGCGCTTTATTAGTTCAAGAAAGTGATACACCTTTAGAGATGATTCAAAAGAAGGTAATCAGTTTTGTAAATCCTTCTGGATTAATTACTACAGTGGCTACTTCAGTAGTTAATATGTTGGGGAATTTTATGATGTTAATTACTTCAGTTACCTTCATAGCCTTCTTTTTTCTCAAAGACCATAATTTGTTGGGTAGAACCATAAAAGGCGCCATGCCAGATAAATATTCTCCCAAAACAGATGCCGCTCTTAGTCAAATAAAGTATTTATTGACAAGATATTTTGGTGGAATTGTAATACAAGTTTCAATAATTACCGTATATGTAACTACTTGTATGTGGATATTTGGAATAAGTAACGGCTTGTTAATAGGAAGCGTAGCTGCTTTAATGAACATTATACCTTATATAGGACCTTTATTGGGGGGCATGTTTGCCATTTTAGTAACCATTAGTTCCAATTTGGATTTGGACTTTTATACAGAAATGGTTCCATTGTTAATTACGGTCTTTGGTATATTCGTTTCATTACAGCTTTTAGATAACTTCATTTTACAACCCGTGATATTCTCTAATAGTATAATGGCGCATCCATTAGAAATTTTTATAGTGGTAATAATAGGTGCAAAAATTGGGGGGATTTTTGCTATGATTTGTGCCTTACCATTGTATACGATTTTTAGAGTGATAGCTGCTTCTTTCTTAAGTGAGTTTAAAGTTGTACAACAACTCACGCATAAACTGAAAAATAGTACTATTGATACAGAACAAGTATCGCATTCACATCCTGAGGATTTTCAATAAAAGGGATTATGGCTTTTGATAATAATTCATAAGTACATAATTCAAGTGTAAAGAAAGTCCAAGCTCTTTATTTACCTTTTTTATTACTTAGAATTATTTAGCCATACGATGGATAACGATAAATTAGAAGCCAATTCATTTGAAAATGGAGATGCACAAGAGCAACAACCCATTTTAGCTACTCCAGAGCAATTGCGTATATTTGAAGATGAGCTTATGCCACAAATCAATTCGCTATACAATTTTGCTTATCATTTGTGTTATAATGAGGATGATGCAAATGATTTAGTTCAAGACACTTACCTAAAAGCATTACGTTTTATTGATAAATATGCACAAGGCACTAATCCTAAAGCATGGTTATTCAAAATTTTGAAAAATGCTTTTATCAATCAATATAGAAGAAAAGCAAAACGTCCTCAACAAGTAGATTATGAAGATATAGCTATTTATCATGATAGTGAAGAAGGTAGTTATAATGACTTTACGGATTTACGTCATGAGCTTTTTCAAGACATGATGGGAGATGAAGTGACTACTGCTATTAATAAATTGCCTGTAGATTTTCGTACTGTAATTCTTTTATGTGATATAGAAGGTTTTACTTATGAAGAAATTGCTAAAATTGTAGAAATTCCTATAGGTACAGTACGTTCTAGATTACATAGAGCTAGAAATATGCTCAAGGAAAGTTTAAAAACTTATGCTAATGCTTTAGGATATCAAGATAAGCGTATTCCTCGCACTAAAGAGGACGATGAAGTATAAGTATAAAGTATATTTATAAGTATAAATATAAAAATCAGAGTTGGGAATGCCTAAACTCTGATTTTTTTTTGCTTAAGTATTATCTTAAGAAAGTTTTAAGATTAAAATACCCGTATTGGGGAATTAATTTGACCTATTGCGTGGTTTATGCTTTGTATTCGGAAGTCAAATATTTATAGTAGTAAAATAGCTTTGATAATTATTTTATAATGCTATACATAATAATTATATATAATATGTTATTTTAGGCTTTTAATATAAAACAGAACAAAGTATATATTTTATACGTAAAATAAAAAATAATATTTCAGTTAAATATTTAATTTTATAAAATATTCGTTCTAATATATATGCTTATATTTTATTGAGTTTTAGTGCAATAAATGGATGAATATAAGTATATTCGCCTTGGCACTTATACACTTGAATATTATTTATGTTTTCAGTACAGACACTTCATTTTTAGATAAAAAACTACTTATATACACTTCAAATTTCAACGAGTTATGAATCAAGTTGTTAATGAACACAGTTATTTCCATCAACAAATCCATACTTATTTAGATGGAGCTATGTCTCAGCAAGAAGCTGAAGACTTTTTAAACAAAGTAAATGCTAATCCAGCTCAACTGGAAAAATTAGAAGCGGAGATTGCTTTTAGAAAGGCAATAAAAGAAAAATTCCAACCTAAAGCAGCTTCAAATGCTTTAATTCAGAGCATTCGTTCTAAAGTTCATCAAACAGCAAAGACAGCATCTTAAGTTAAGATTAAGAAAGTCATAGTATAAAGTCTTGAAAGACAAAAAGAATTATATTATTCTATATGGATAGAAATTAATATTTATTTTACTCTATAGTTTACACTTCGCTATTCTTTAAGCTAATTACTTATAGTAGAAAATATGAGCTGTATTATTCGTACATGAATAATATGGCTTTTTTTATGGCTTTTTATTAGAAGGGAGCCTTAAAAATGTTAATGTTTTTGGGAAAGGGAGTATGGTATTTGTTTATTATAAATTGATTATCAATGTTTTATAGAGTTTAGACGTTGAGTGCTTTATATAGGGTGTTAAAAAAATCTTAAAGAAGTATTTTTTTTATTAGTTTTTTATTGCATTTTTGATTGAAATTTCATTTTTCAACGTCTTATACTAAAAGTAATGAAAAAACTCTTTACCCTCTTAACATTAGCAATTTGCTTGTTTGCGCTTAAGCCTTCTCAAGCAACAGCTCAAAGCTATAATACAGCGATTGGTATTCGCTTAGGTTATCATTATGGCTTATCTGTTAAGCACTTTATGAAGTCGAACATGGCTTTAGAAGGTATTTTCTCAACTCGTGGTTATGGTAACAAACATTGGGATCACTTTGGTTGGAACTTAACAGGTTTATTAAAATGGCAAAATCAATTCGCTACAGCTAAAGGTTTAAGCTGGTATGCTGGTATTGGTGCACATATTGGTCGTTGGCATGCTGCTCATTATGACAAACGTTGGAATGATAATGCTTATCACTTTGTATTTGGTTTAGATGGTGTTTTAGGTTTAGAATTCGCTATTCCTAGCACGCCAATTGCACTTTCATTAGATTGGAAACCAGCTTTCGATATGGTTGGTGGTTCTCATTTTATTGGTGATGGGTTTGCATTAACTTTCCGTTTCGGCTTCTAATCCTAATTTGATTTAGGATATATCTATAAAAAAAGGCATTTACTAAATTTTTAGTAAATGCCTTTTTTATTTGCACTAGGGATAGGAGCGAAAGCCCAAAGGGCTGTAGCGTATAGCCCGACCCCGAAGGGGAAGTGCCCTAATAGAAAATATAATTCAGTTTAAATAACCTTAAAAAAATATATTAATGCTTACGCTGAATTTTATCAATTAAAGAAGGATTTTTTTTCTTTTCGAAAAGTTGGTCTATGCTACTTTTGTCGGGTGCAGTAGGAGAGAGCATACTTTTGAAAGCAGTATAAATAAACCATATACTAGGCGCAAGAATTCCCACTGCATAAAATATATAATAACCATTGATTTCTTTTGGAACATAAATACTTAAAATAGCATCAAAAGAAAAAATATATATAACAATGATAATTGTCCAAAATAAAATGGCACAAATACGCATTATCCATAAACGGAAATTATACCATTTGGGTGCTCTATCTATAGGATGTTTAGCCGCCCAAGATCCTAATACATCATAAAGTTGTATGAAGCTAGGTAATGGGAAAATCATGGCTATAAAAGCTAATAATACAAATAAGGAACCGCCCCAAATGAGCCCTATTAAAAAAGCTTTTAAGAAAAGAATAAGGTCTAAATTCATAAGGCTTTATAAAGTAATGAACAATTAAAAGCTGAATTATTGAAGTAAAGTGTTGTTGCATTGTAAGCAAATGCTTTTAGTAGATTGCTCTACCAATAAATCAATGCGTCCTAACCAAATACCAGCCCAACCCACTTGGGTAATACCTACAGCTTTGCCTTTTTGATTGGCAACAAAAGTAGGTTTTTCTAAAAATGTATGTGTATGACCACCAATAATTAAATCGATATTTTGACTAGCTTTGGCTAAAACCATATCCGAAACTTGTGCATGTTCGTAAGCATAACCCAAATGCGATAAACAAATAACATAATCGCATTTGTAATCATTCTTTAAAATAGCAGCATATTCATTCGCCTTAGCAATAGGATCTAGGTATTGTGTATCCAAATATAAAGGCTGAGGAACTAAACTCTTGAGTTCTACACCTACACCTGTTACCCCTATGCGCATATTACCTACTGTAAAAATTTTATAAGGCAAAGTAACACCTTTCATGATTGTATCTGAAAAATCATAATTAGCATTAATGATAGGGAATTTAGCATGCGTTTGCAATTGATATTTCAAATTGTCTAATCCACCATCAAATTCATGATTTCCAATGGTACTAGCATCATATTTCATTTCAGACATTAATTTTAATTCTACTTCGCCTTTGAAGAAATTAAAATATGGCGTTCCTTGAAACATAACTCCTGCATCTAATAATAAATTATTAGGCGATTCTTTACGGATTTTTTCTATAACATGTGCACGTCTAGCTACGCCTCCTAAACCTTGATTGCGACCACCATCCATAGGAAAGGGCTCAATACGACTATGGGTATCATTGGTATGTAAAATAGTAACTTTTTGATTCTTGATATCCTCTTGCGTTAAGAAAGCTGCTGCTTTAGCGGTTTTAGGCAAAAGCATAGTACTGCCCAAAGAAACAGCGCCAAGACCAAATTGACGTAAGAAATTACGACGTGATTTTATAAGCATTGTAATCGGCTAAGTTTTAAACTACTCAGAGTAGAAAATAAAGCATGAAGTTAATAGTAGAGCTGTTGTAGCAAAGGTATAAAAAAAATAGAGATTTATTTGCCTTTTGGCGTAACTTTAATACAAAAGGGGCGTCTTAACCGTCAATTTTACTTATATTAAGCACTTTTTTTTAAGCTTAAATTTTAGTTTTAAAAGCTCAAATTTTAATTTATAACATGTCTATAATTTTGTATATTTTTGCAATATTATTGGCTTATTTTTAATTAGATATATGGAAGAAATACAATTGCAATTGGCTACTGATGCACAACTGCCTATTGTGGCACAATTGGCAAAAGATATTTGGCGTCAATGGTATCCTAGCGTTATTGGTCACGAACAAGTAGAGTATATGCTGCAAAAGTTCTATACTTTAGAAAGTCTATTGCAGCAAAAAAATGAAGGTAAACAACAATTTTATATTGTTTTGGATAAAACATTGCCTATAGGTTATGTGGCGATTTCAGAGAAAGGGAGTTCGGCATTTTTTATAGAAAAATTTTATGTACAACCGCAAGCGCATAATAAAGGTATTGGTGCCTTTTTAATGCAAAAAATAGTAGATATTTATAAACCTAAAAGCTTGACTTTACACGTAAATAGACAGAATTATATTCCTATTAATTTTTATTTCAAACAAGGCTTCAAAATAGAACGAGTGGCAGATTTTGATATAGGCAACGGTTATTTTATGAATGATTTTGTTATGCGCAAGAATTTCTAATTTTTATATCACTATATTTATTTTTCTTAATTTACATTTTTATGGCAATTAGATTGACAGACGATAATAATTTTTCTCCCAACCCAAGTTCAGGCAATGGTGGAAATAATAATCGCAATAATAATAATTCCAACGGTATTATGGCTTTAATAGCCATGCTTTTTAAAAAATCTCCTTTACTTGCTATAGTCGTAGGTTTAGGGTTTTTAGCTTATACTTTCTTTTTGGGCGGTGGTGGAGATGGTACCACTATGATGGATGATAATGAAGATAATGGACTCTCTTATGCAACTGGTTGCTCTATGGACCCAGCTATATATGATAAAGCCTTTGCTTTCGAGCCATTAGAAATGGTAACAGGTAATAATAGAATGCCAAGTAGCGCTAGTTTAGCACAGTATATTCCTAATAGACGCAATCAAGGGCAACAAGGTTCTTGTGTAGGTTGGGCTTCTGCTTATGCAGCTCATACTATTATTGAAGCAAAAGCTACAGGTAAAAACCCTAATACTACAGTATTTAGTCCTGCTTTCTTGTATAATCAAATCAAAATTAATAATCGTTGTGAAGGCGCTTATTTAATTAATGCTTTGAAAGTAATGAAAGAAATTGGTAGTATGCCATTAGCTGAATTTCCTTATGATGAGCGTTCTTGTATGCGTGAGCCTGCTGCTGGCGATAAACAAAAAGCAGCAAGCTATAATAATCAAATTACAGCTTATACACGTCTAACAATGAGTGGTTTTAATCAAGCCGTAAATATAGATGCTATCAAACAAAATTTGGCTAATGGTGGTCCTGTTGTAATTGGTATGATGGTGCCGCCTTCTTTCGAAAGATTAAGAACTGAACTTTGGACGCCAACTGCTGCCGAAACTAGTAATCCTAAACGTTATGGCGGACACGCTATGTGTATAATTGGTTTTGATGATAACAAATATGGTGGCGCATTTCATATTATGAATAGTTGGGGCGAAGACTGGGGTAAGGATGGTTTATTCTGGGTAAAATACAATGATTTTAAAACTTTCACTATGGAAGCTTATGGCATTGCTGCACCTATGCAATATGTAAAAGAAGAAGAAAGTTTGCCAGAAGACTATATGAAAATTCAAATGGGCTTATGGTTGCGTAAAGGTAATAATGGCGAATATATGTCTTTGAAAAAAACAGGCGTAAATCAATTTGAAAATAGCGTAGCATTGCGCAAAGGCGATTCTTTCAAAGTTGGTGTAGATAATGGTACTGTAGCCTATATTTATATTTTTGGTGCTGAAGCTACAGGTGAAAGTTATCAGCTTTTCCCTTATGAAAAAACATCTCCTTTCTTCAATATTAAAGGTGCTCGTTTATTCCCTAAAGACAAGAGCTTTACTGTAGATGAAGTAGGCAATAAAGATTATATGGCTATAGTGGTTTCTAAAACAGAATTAAATCCTGCCGATATTAATAATAAAATTAATAATAGCCGAAAAGCAACTTATGCAGAACGCGTAACAGAAGCTATGGGTAATATGATTGCGCCGAATCCCAATTGGACGATTTCTAATAATGGCGTAAAATTTGATGGTCGCACAGGCAATAAAGATGCTATGTTAATGGTTTTCGGAATTCATAAAAACTAAACTTAAATTCTAAATTTAAGGCATAAAAAAAAGGGCTGCTTATTTATTTAAGCAGTCCTTTTATATTTTAATAAATAAGCTCTATACCATTGGCTTCAAAAGCTTCTATATGTTGACTTTCTACCAACATTTTTGTATTATTACTTAAATCTACTTGTTTTAATTTGGGCATATTTAATAAGAATTTTGGTACAGTTTCTATATAATTACCCGATAAATCTAATACCTCCAAAGAAAACATATTTTGCATAGATTCTGGCAAATCTATTAATTGATTATTCGCTAAATTTAAGACTTTTAATTTTTTCAATTGAGCTATGTTTGGCGTAATTTCTTTCAATTCATCATTAATAACTAATTCTTCTAATTGAGTCATTTCGCATAATTCTTGAGGAATACGCACTAAGCCATTTTCTGCAAAATATAGTTTTTTAAGACTTTTATATTGTAAAAGTTCTGGAAAGAAATTATTCTCTTCAAAATAACTTAAATCTAACGCTTCTACTTCAGGAATCGCTACTAAAGGATTAGGCATTAAATCTTCTTGGTCATTTAATAACCAAATACGAGGTGCCAAATCCCCTAAACCCATTTTAATAATATCTGGGTCATTGCTTGCGCCATAAGTCATATTCCAAATAGAATCATACAAAGCAATAATATGGCGCATATAAGGTTGAGAAAGTCCTAAAACTAAAGCTTCACGAATTTCATCTAAATCGGTAGAGGCAATTTTATTTAAAATTTCTTCTATGCTTTTCATGCTATATAAAGTGTAATTTTTTTTTGAGAAAGGGAATTCGGTTTTTGTTTATTTTTTAGTCATTTGCTTTTCGTAGAGCAATAACATTGGTATAAAGGTATTGTTTATTCATAAAATAAAAAAAATGCCATACTCCCTTTCTCAAAAAAATAAAAAATAGACTAAAAAAAAGGAATTTTCTGCTAAAAAATAAAGGTCAAACTACTTATGAAAGCAGTTTGACCTTTAGTATATAATTACCAAATTATAAAGAATACTATAAAGATACTGTAGCCGTTGGTGCAGCACTTAAAATTTCTTCATTTGCTTGGTCTTGATATTTTTCGAAGTTTTTCACGAAATCATTAGCTAAGCTTTGAGCTTTTGCATCATAAGCCGCTTTGTCTTCCCAAGTATTGCGAGGGTTGAGAATTTCGCTAGGAACGCCATTACAAGCTGTAGGAATCTGTAAACCAAAATAAGGAATAGTTTCGAATTGAGCTTGCGCTAAATCGCCATTTAAAGCTGCTGTAATTAATGCTCTAGTGTATTTAATAGACATACGTTTGCCTACACCATAAGCACCACCAGACCAACCTGTGTTTACCAACCAAATGTTTACATTATTCTTTTTCATGCGTTCGCCCAACATTTCTGCATATTTAGTAGGATGCAAAGGTAAGAAAGGCGCACCAAAACAAGCAGAGAAAGTTTTCTTAGGTTCTGTAACACCTGCTTCTGTACCCGCAACTTTAGCAGTATAGCCAGAAATAAAGTGATACATAGCTTGACCAGGAGTTAATTTAGCAATTGGAGGTAAAACACCAAAAGCATCGCAAGTAAGGAAGAAAATATTAGTAGGGATATTGCCTACAGCAGGATTCATTACATTGTTAATATAATGTAATGGATAAGATACGCGTGTATTTTCAGTAATGCCACTATAAGCAAAATCAATAGAGCGAGTACCTTCTACATAAGCAGTATTTTCTACTAATGCACCAAAACGAATAGCATTATAAATATCTGGTTCACTTTCTTGAGAAAGGTTAATGGTTTTAGCATAGCAACCACCTTCAAAATTGAAGACGCCATTGTCAGACCAACCATGTTCATCATCGCCAATTAAATTGCGATTAGGGTCAGCAGATAAAGTAGTTTTACCAGTACCAGAAAGACCAAAGAAAACAGCTGTATCACCATCTTTACCTATATTGGCAGAGCAGTGCATAGAAAGAACATTTTTCTCTTGTGGTAACAAATAGTTAAGAATAGAGAAAATACCTTTTTTGATTTCTCCAGTATAACCAGTGCCACCAATAAGAATTATCTTACGAGTAAAGTTAATTACAGCAAAGTTTGCACTACGTGTACCATCTACAGCAGGGTCTGCTTTAAATTCAGGTGCGCATACTATAGTCCATTCTGGTTCATGTTGAAGAATTTCTTCTTGACTAGGGCGCATGAACATATTGTAAGCGAAAAGCGCAGACCAAGGTTTTTGAGCAACAACACGTAGATTTAAGGTATATGTAGGGTCAGCGCAAACATAAGCATCACGTACGAATACGTCTTGACCTTCCAAGAATTTAGCAACTTTATTGTATAAAGCATCAAATTTTTCACTGCTAAAAGCAATATTAAATTTTCCCCAATCTACAGTATTTGCTGTGATATCATCTTTTACAATGAATCTATCTTCAGGAGAGCGACCAGTGAAAGCACCTGTTTTAATCACTAGAGCACCATTATCTGCTAATGTGCCTTCGCCCATTTGAAGTGTGTGTTCAACTAATTCTGCTGGAGATAAATTCCAATATGTATTGCCGAGATTCACTAATCCTATTTTTGCCAGGTCGGCACTTGTGTTTTTACAGCCGAAATTCTTCATTTTGGAGTATGAATTGATGTTTAAGATAATTGAGAGCAGTTGATTGGTTCCGTATGGAACAGTTATTGGTTTGACAAATCTATAATAATTTATTTTATTGAACAATGTTCTTTCTCAGGCAAAACTTTAAAATAACAATTATTTAGCATAGGTTTGTTATCTTCTTAATTTTGAGTATGTACCTTTGATATTCTATCAAAAAAAAAGATTTTAGTGTATCTTTGTTGTTTTGAAGCAAAAACATTTTAATCGTTTAACTTTGAATTAGTCAATAAAAGTTCAGTATCTTAGTTTCTTAGACATTTATTTAACTATTCTCTGTTTAGTTTTAACGTAAAATTTAAAATTAAGGTATTGATTTTATATTTAAATCTTACATCATTTATAAAATTCTTATGAAAGAGCGTATTTTTTCGGCTATACAGCCTACAGGCGAATTGCATTTTGGTAATTACTTTGGTGCAATCAAAAATTGGGTAGCCTTACAAGACAATTATGATTGTACTTATATGGTGGCAAATTCTCATGCCATTACAATGCCTTACGATCCAGTTGCTTTAGAAAAAAATACATGGAATATTACTTATAGTTTGTTGGCTTTAGGTGTTAAAGCTGAAAACTTAGCGATTCAATCCATGATACCAGAACACATGGAACTTTGTTGGTTGCTCAATAGTTTCTGCTCTTTTGGCGAATTGTCGCGTATGACGCAGTTTAAAGATAAAAGCGCTCAATTAGATGAACAAGATAAAAACGCTTTTGTTTCAGCTGGCTTATTTTCTTATCCAGTTTTACAAGCGGCGGATATCTTAATTCATAAAGCTAAATATGTGCCAGTAGGTAAAGACCAAGAACAGCATTTGGAATTGTCTCGTAATATAGCAGAGCGTTTCAATTATAGAATGTCTGGTGGTGAAGTAGAACATTTAATTGTTCCTGAGGCTTTATTTACAGAAATACCGAAATTAATGTCTTTAGCTGATCCTACTAAGAAAATGTCTAAAAGTTTGGGTGATAAGCATTATATTTCTGTATTTGAAGATCCTAAAGTTTTAACAAAAAAAGTAAAATCTGCGGTTACAGATTTAGGCGACGATTTATCTGCACCGATGAGTGCTGGTGTAACTAATCTTTTTGGTTTATTGAAAGCAGCGGGTGCGCATGCAGAATATGACCAATTAATGGAAGCTTATAATAGTGGCATACGTCGTTATGGCGATATTAAAGGTGCAGTAGCACAAGTATTATCTAATATGACTGTAGAATTTAGTGCTAAGAAAGCGGAAATTATGGCAGATGAAGCAACTTGGAAAGAGCGTATTTACGAAACTGCGGCAGCAAAACGTAAATTTGCATTAGAAACCTTAAATGAAGTACGCCAATTGTGTGGTTTACCTGCACCAAAATATTAATCTATAGCTTTATAATGTATTATAGAGACCCTATTATATTTAATAT
>X137_Gaur__coassemble_216_pt1 | contig 12662 bp, 12 predicted proteins | sample X137_Gaur__metabat2_high_PE_006 | metagenome-assembled genome bin X137_Gaur | reverse complement strand
TTTTGGGGAAAGGGAGTATGGTTTTTGTTTATTATTTATAATATAATATAGTCATTTATAAAAATGAAATAATGATTGAGTATTGATAATTTTAATTTATATTTTACTAATGTTATAAAAAAGGCACTAATAAAATAAATTTATTAGTGCCTTTAATATGAATGCTATATAGTTATGGTTTAGAAACCAATTGTATAGTTTAAACCTAAAGTGATACCAGCAGAAACATGCCAAGCTTTGCTGCGCTCAGGATTAAAAACATTACCTGAAGTAGCAAATACCCCTTTAGAATCTTTGCCTTCAATATTATTGAGAGACCCAGCTAATTGGAATGCGAGAATGAATTTTAAATTGTCTACAATAGTAAATTGGCTACCCATTTCTACAGTAAGACCAATAACACTTTTGTTATAAATTGTTTCATCTTTATATCTTATATCATTTAAGAAGTCTGTTGTGACTTCACCCAAAATAGGAGCATTTTCAACAGTATGTATAGCTTTTTGTAAGAAATCAAAGTGAGGACCTATGCGGAAAAATGCAGAAGTTGAAGCATTGATATCACCGTTGAATTTGAATAAAACAGGTACACGTACATAACGTAAATCAATTCTAGATTTAATTTGGTCTGCTTTAGCTACATTCTCATAAGCTGTAGTATAACGTTGACCACCAGATACATACATAAAGCCAGTTGTTAAACCAAAATTATCAGTGAGATTGAAGCCTAAAGTTGCACCAACATTAAAACCGTAATTGAAACGGAAATCTAAATCAGCACCTTCAGCAAAATCTTCATCATTAAGAATCCAAGGGCTAGTTGGAGTGAAGTTAATACCTACTTCAATACCTTTTTGAGCAAAAATGCCTGAAGTAAGGCAGAACATTGCTACTAAAAGAAGTGAGAACTTTTTCATGGTTAAAATTAAAATTAGTTAAAATAGAATTGCCAAATATAGAAAAGTATTGTGATTTAATATATAATAATGCATATATTAATTATTAAAATTGATTTGAAAATAAAAAAAGCATCTTACAATATTGTAAGATGCTTTGATGCATAAATATATAAAGTGTTTAAATTTGTATATGTATGCTTTAGTTTTTATTAATAACCACCAATTACGAAACTTAAACCAACTGTACCACCTACTAGTGTGTTGAAAGTATTGGCACGAGAAGGAGATAAAAGACCACCGCTAGAAGTTAACACAAAACGTGCATCTTCTGTTTCGATATTTGTAAATGAACTAGAAACATGGAATGCTAAACTTAATTTTACAAAATCTGTGATGTTGAAAAATCCACCTAATTCTAAAGTCGCACCAAACACAGGATCTTTAGTATAAGTGTCATATTTTCTACCTAATACATCATAGTTATTCATGTCAACAGTTGTTGTGTTGCCAGTAAGATCTTTTGTTTTTAAAGTAGCATCTTGTAGGAAATCAACATGAGGACCAAAGCGAACAAAAGGCGTAAAAGTAGAATAAGGATCACCAGAGAATTTAAAGAGTACAGGAATGCGTAAATATTCTAATTTGCGATGCTGTTCTTGAAATAAAGCACTACTATTAGATGCTTCAAATTTTTGACCACTTACTACATAAAAAGCACCAACAGAAAGACCAAAATGATCTGTAAAGTTATAACCTACTGTACCACCAGCTAAATAGCCAAAAGTACCTTTATAATCTTTACCATCATCATCTAAATCTTCACTATTGAGTAAGAAAGATGCAGCAGGTGAGCCACTTATATTAACCTCAAAACCTTGTTGCGCCGAAACCTTTGCTAATCCGAAAAAAAGGAAAGCAATTACTAAGAGAGATAGTTTATGCATAATAAATAAAATAAATGATTTTTTTTGAAAATATGATCATTAATAAAAGTTGTCTTAAGTTACGCACTTGTTTTTCTAAAGGTTACAAGGAATCTATAATAATATTTTGATATTTCATCTATATTATGTATATTTTTATAATATGAAAAATCCTGAAAATTAACGCTCTTTTATAAATTAAAATAGATTGACTTATGACAAAAACCTATAAAAATTTAAAGGAATTTTATCCTTTTTACTTAATGGAACATCAAAATTTTGTGAGTAGATTGTTGCATTTCATAGGAACAGGGTTATTTTTGACAACACTTATCCTTGCAATAACAATGTCTCAATATAATCTCTTATATTTGTGTCCAATTTTAGGTTATGGTTTTGCTTGGATTGGTCATTTTTTCTTTGAAAAAAATAGACCAGCAACTTTTACTTATCCTTTAATGAGCCTGATTTCAGACTTTATAATGTTCTATCATATTGCTACTTTTCAAATCGGTAAAAAGTTAGCACAGGCGCGTCAAATTATGCGTCAGGAATAGTTTATCAACTTCTTACTTTTAAGTTATTATGTTAAAAACAAAAATAAAAGCTAGCCAAATTCAACATCTTACAGATGCACGTTATTTTTCAGCATGGTATGCAGAAAGTTTAGGATTTAATCTTGAACCTCAAACGCTTACAGCAGTAACGCCGCAACAATTGCAAGAAATTCGTGTTTGGTTGGCTGGTGTAGATATTGTAGGCGAATGCGGATTTTCTCAATCAGGTACAGAAATTTTAGCTTTAGCAGAGCAATTAGAATTAGATGCAGTACAATTACCGCACTTTTACGATAAAACAGAGGCTTTAAAAATAGCTCAAAGCGATTGTCCCATTATCAAATATTTACAGTTTACAACAGATTGGGCAACAACATTGCAGGATGCAGCCAATTATGCAGATATAGCTTCAATATTTGTTTTAGATTTATCTAATTCTAATTTGGCTAAAATGGCAGCATGGACAGCAGAAGATAAAGCACAATTAGATGCATTTACGAAAGCTTATACAACTTATTTGGCTTTTGATGTTTTACCAGAAGATATAGATGAATTATTGGCATTATTGCCAAATATGGAAGGCATACAATTGAAAGGTGGAGAAGAAGAGCGTGTAGGGGTGAAATCCTTTGATGAATTGGATGCTTTATTTGATGTTTTACAAGATTAAAAAATAATCTAGCTATGATAAAAACCCAACAAAATTTAGTATTCGCTACTAGTAATCCTAATAAAGTAAGAGAAGTTTCTAAAGGGCTGAATGAATATTTTACTTTTTTATCCCTTCAAGATATAGGTTGTCATGAAGAGGTGCCAGAAACTTCCGATACTATAAAAGGTAATGCTATTCAGAAAGCAAAATATGTTTATGATCATTATAAATGTAATTGTTTTGCAGAAGATACAGGATTAGAAATAGAGGCTTTAAATGGCGCCCCTGGAGTACTCACGGCGCGTTATGCTGGTGAAAGTAGAGATGCTATGGCTAATATGAATTTAGTTTTAGAAAACTTGAAAGATAAATCTAATAGAAAGGCTCGTTTTGTAACTGTTTTTGCTTTAGTTTTAAATGGAGAGATTTTTACTTTTGAAGGAATTTGTGAAGGGGAGATTTTGGAAAGTTTGACAGGAGAAGGTGGTTTTGGTTATGATCCAATTTTTAAACCTAAAGAACAAAATTTAAAAAATGGCAAATTGCGTTCTTTTGCAGAAATGTCTACTGATGAAAAGTATTTAATTTCTCATAGAGGTAAAGCTTTACGTAAGTTAGTAGAGTTTTTGCAAGAAAAATCCATAGCTCTCAATAGCTAAAAATTAAGCTTTAGATATATGCAAAATAAAACAAAAGTAGTAGCCGTATCTTATCTTAATACTAAGCCTTTTTTATATGGTTTGGAGCAAAGCGAAATTGCTAAAGATTTAGAGATTACTTTAGCTATACCTGCCAATTGTGCTAAAGCTTTAAAGGAGAATCAAACACATATAGCTTTAGTACCTGTGGCTATTTTGGCACAGCTTTGGGATAAAGTACAAGTAATAGGTGATTATTGTATAGGTGCTTTAGGTAAAGTAGATACAGTTTCTTTATTTGCTCATGTGCCTTTGTCTCAAATTCGTAAAATTTACTTAGATTATCAGTCTCGTTCTTCAGTAGCTTTAGTACAAATTTTGGCTAAAGCATATTGGAAAATAGAAGTAGAATTTATTCCTGCACAAGAAGGCTATGAAAATAAAAGCTATGCACAAGATGAAGCAGTTGTTGTAATAGGGGATAGGGCAATTGGTAAAAATAAATCTTTTGCTTATGAATATGATTTGGCAGAGCATTGGCATCAATGGAAAGATTTACCTTTTGTTTTTGCAGTTTGGGTAGCAACCAATGAATGGTTGCAAGACAATAAAAATGCGCCAGACCTTATACAGCAACTGAATTCAGCTTTAGCATATGGTCTAGCGCATAAAAAAGAAGTAGCCAAAATATGGCAACCTATAGCAGATAAATCGATTTTTGATTTAAAGGATTATTATGAAAGGGCTATACAATACGAATTGGATGCACCTAAAAAAGAAGCTTTAAAACTTTTTTTACAATATTTAAATCCTAAAGCAAAAATTCAATTTTATTAATTTTTTATTCTTAGGGAAAAGATAAGTTTTAGGCATAAGACTTATCTTTTTTTCTTTTTCTAGTATAAGCAAATCCACCAATTAATATAATTAATACCATACTCCCTGTTACAAAATAAATTGTATTATTTTCTTCCATATTTTCTAAAGGGGCATCATTGCCAATAATATTATAAGCAGCCCAAAAAGCTGGCGATAAACTATTTTCATGCATTAATTGCAAATACTCAAGTTTAGCTGCTTGAAGAGCAATATCTTTAGGTTTTCCTTCTTTCAAATGTTTAAAGAAAAGCATAACAATGTTGGCTGTAGATTGGTCATTGACTTTCCATAATGTTGTAAATAAAGATTTAGCACCAGCAGCGGCAAAAGCTCTAGCCAAACTTAGAATACCTTCACCTTGAGAAAGATTACCAACGCCTGTTTCGCAAGCAGATAAAACTACTAATTCGGCAGATAAATACATATTGTAAAGTTCATTGACATACAATAAGCTATTTTGTTCTCTTTCGTCATGATTTGTAAAGGCTAGAAAAGAATAATTAGGATCTTGATGATTGGCTAGACCATGTGTAGCTAAATGTAGAATTCTATAATAACTAGCATCGCTTAAGAAATTTTCTTTAGTAGCTTTATCGTTAAGATAAACTTTTCCTGTGTTGAGTAAACTTTGAATAGCTTGAATCTCTTTTTCATTGGCTGAAAGTTTTGTAAGTCCATAACGATCAGCTAAGCTATTGACAGGTAAAGCTTCAGAAAAGCTAGGTGCAAAACCTAAATATTGTTTCTTATAAGGTTGCATAGAAGGGCTTTGCATTGTTTGTAATAAACTAGCAGAATAGTTATACGAAATAGCCGATTTATGCAGTAAAAAAGGATAATCTTTAAAACTTAATGTAGGATCTTGTACAGGTGCAGTTAGCAGAACTTCAAAAGGAATAATATTTAATAGTTTATCAGGAATAATAATAAGACGAGCAGGTAAACTATCTAATTGACCTAATAAAATATTATATAAATCATGTGCATTTTGCGTGAATTTCGAATTTATGGCTTCTGTAGTATTGTTGAAAGATTGTGCTACTTGTTTATGAAATTTTTCTAATAATTTGTTGAAATTTTTACTTTCCTTATCAATCAAATGTAAGGTGGCATTTTCCTTTCTAATATCGAAAACAAATATACCTTTTGAAGCTATAAAATAGGACACTAATGCTTGTTCTGGTTGCAATAATTTTTGAGCTTCTTGCAAAGTAACTATATGCAAATTATACTTTAATTTTTTATAAGCAGGATAAGTACTTTCCAAATAATAAGTATGCTCATCATAGGCTTTCTTAGCTTGAGTTAACTGGTCTTGTAGAGCTAATAATTTACCTAAATTTTCACTTTTATTGGCTTGGTTATTGAGCAAAAATAAGGCTTGATTAATTTGGCTAATGCTTGCTCTTAAAGTGCTATCCTTTTGAATATCTTTTTTACTAATTCCTTGAATAAAAGCAGCTTGTGTAGTATTAATTTTTTTCAAAAGATTAATGCCTCTACAACGCTCCATATAAATAAAAGCTAAATCCAAATATTCAGGATTTTTATTTTTTTGATAAAGGGTATATAGTGCATAAATGCCATTTGCATAAATGCCTTGCATAATATAAGCATTGTTATTATTCAAGTTGGCATAAGTAGAACTTTTAAAAATATGTTGTTCTTGATAGTGAATTAAAGCTTCACAATTTTTGATATGTTTTAGTATTTCATGCAAATATTTTTCCTCTTGAGTATATTTATATGCTTCATATAAATTCTCTATAAAAGGATTGAAATTTTGCAAAATAGCATTGACACTATTAGGACTTTTTTCAAATAAATTTAAACTAGGAAAATCAAAAGCATGATTGGCTTTATATCCCTCTACTATAAGTTCTAAATATTGCTGAAAACTTAATGCACTTTTTTCATGCTGTATTTCAAGAGTATAGAATTGTCCATTCATTAAATGTATATCGCCTAGATATTTTTTTTCATTAGGGAAATGTTTTTTGATATAGGCTTCTGTTATTTTTTGACTTTGAGTATAAGCATTCAAATCTCTTTTCAAATAATGAATATAAGTAAGCGTAATATAGTTAGATACTAAAGTTGGATTAGGTATATTATTATCTTCTAACATTTTAATACCTTTATTAATAGAAAGAAGAGCTTGTTGTAAAGCTTCTTTATCCATATAATTATGCGTATATAGATTAATATATGCCCAGCTTGTATAATAATAAATAGAGATAAGTGTATTTTGAGATTGAGAGGTAAGTTTAGTTTCTTCTAAAACTCTTTTTTCTAAGTTTTCTAAGTTTTCTAAGCTTAAATAAAATTGATGTAAATTACTTAATATTTGTGCTTTAATTAAGCGATTGATAATATCACTTTTGCCATTGTTTTTTCCAAAAACTTTTTGATTCAGTGCATAAGATAAATCTATATGTTTTAATGCTAATTCTAATTCATTAATTTGCTGATAACATTGTGCAAAATTCTGATGAATATTAATAAGTAGTGTATCTGAAGTGGCTAATGTTAGGGCTTTTTCTAATGCATTAATAGCTCCTGAAAAGTCTTTTAAAACAATGTTGCAATTAGATAAATGTGTATAATCTTTAGCTAAATTATTATCATATAATTGCAATTTATGCTTCATATCAATAGTTTTATTAATGTAGACCAAAGACATGCTATCTTGTTGCAAAACATAATAAGTTAAGCTTATGTATCTATAATAATAGGCAATATTTTCGTTAATCAACAAATTGTTTTCTTCAAAATGCTTTTCCCAATTTTGGTGCAATTGTGTGAGTAAAGTAGGGTTATGTCTAAACATAAATTCTCCACCCCTTGTTAAAAAATTATAGTATAAAGTAGTGTCTTTTTCAACTTGTACAAACTTATGTGCTTTATCTAAAATTTCTAGATAATTATTATCTTTTTCAGTTGTACTTTTAGTACTATCTTCATGTATACTTTTTAATTTTTCAAAAAAAACTTTTTCAAAACTCCCTTTCTCAAAAGAAATTTCTTGAGCTAGAATAAAGGAATCTGGGACTATAAAACAAACAATAAAAAGGAAGGACAAATAAAGGTGTTTCATAATTAATATGTTATAGGGATTTTTAAAGAATAAATGCCAAGATAATTCTAAAAACCATCTTGGCATAGTATAGAAAATTTATTCTATTTCTATAGTATAAGTAGGTAAAGTTCTAGCTATATCATTTTTGCTACATCTAGTCGTTACTTGCTTAAATAAGTAAATATCTTCACTTGTAGCTTCTGCCAATAAATCTATAATTTCAGTTGTAAATTCTCCTGTTTTGGATATTGCACTTTTGCGATTTCCTGTTTTGTCAATACGTTCTAATGTAAAGCTAAGACAAGGACAATGAATTTCAAGATTTTCTTTTGATAATACATTCAATTTTAATGAAAATTCTCGCAAGTTTTTTGCATCATATGCACTTACTAAATGTCCATTAAAAATCTTAATAGGTAATTGTAATACAGGCATTGGCGCAGGACGTACATAGAAAGTTTCTATTATATTTTGCGTTTCGTTTTCTTCTTTGCCTTTTTGTTTTTTCTGTAAAGTTTCCAAAATTAAAGTTGCATTCATCACTGGATATTCTGCCGTGATATAATACAAATCTTGTATTTGATTATCTTTTTCAATATTAAGATTACTTCCTACTAATCTTGCACCTATAGGCACAGTTACACGAATAGGAGTTGCTACACCTACATAAAGTATATTGCGATTTTCATGCAACCATTTATATGTTTGATCATCGCCAATATAATGCAGGTTTTGCGCTCTATTGAATAAAGAATCTAATTTAGTGGGTTGAGATGTTGTACGCAAATTTTCGTCAATTAAAACGGGCAAACAACTCGTCTGAGTGCTTAAAATAACTAGACTAAAAAGGGAGAAAAAAAAGTTTTTCATATTTAAAATTAATCGAATAAGTTAAGAAGATAAGGCTATACAAACAATGCTAATTTTACAGCCTTCTACAGCCAATAACTGCAAAGCACAAGCCTCTAAAGTAGCACCAGTAGTGAGTACATCATCTACTAATAAAATATGTTTATTTTTTAGTACTTCAGGTGATTTTACTTCAAATGCAGATTTCACATTTTCAAATCTATCTAATCTAGATTTTTGAGTTTGAGTAGTGCTATTAATTGTTCTTATAAAAGCTGTTGAAGACCAAGGTTTTTTCAAAATTAAAGATAAACCTTCAGCAAACATAGCAGCTTGATTATAACCTCTTTGAAATTCTTTTTTTCTATGTAAAGGTACAGGAATAATAAGGTCAATATTTTGATAAAAAGGACTATCCAAAAGCAATCCTCCATAATATTTTCCTATTTCCACACCTATATCTGGTCTATTTTTATACTTTAATTGATGTACCAATTTCTGCGCTAAACCTGCTTTATGAAAAACCCATAAAGTTGCTACATGTGCTAAATTAATTCTACCCCAAAATCTTTGCAAAGCAGGATTATCTTCCAATAAATGAAAGTCTGTAGGTGTAAGTTTATAACTACAACTACTACACCAAGAACGAGACGGCGGAATAGGCTGCATATTGCAAGCTACACACAAATTTGGATACAATAAATTATATAAATGACCTAACATAATATGCTTTGTATTTTATTTGTTTTTTTGGGAAAGGGAGTATGGTTTTTGTTTAAAATATAAAAGAATACCATACATAAAACTAGCAACTATTATGCCTAAAATCATGCCTGCAATAATATCTTGCAAAAAATGCTGAAATAAATACAAACGTGTAAAAGCAACAATAAAGGCTATTAATAAATATACAAATTTTAATACATTAGCACTACTATAAAAAGCTAAAAATGTAAAAAAAGCAAAAGCCGAAGTGCTATGACCAGAAGGAAAAGAATTTATCCAACTATCTTGTAAAACTACATTTGGAATAGTACTAATTTTATCAGGCAATTGAAGAATATATTCGAAATAAATTTTAGGTCTAGGATGTGCAAAAAAATATTTTAAAGCCCATACAAAAAGTAAGGCTATAATACCAGTCAATGCCATGAATAAACTATGCCATTTTTCCCTTTTCAAAAAGAAAAAAATAGTCATAAAAATATAAGTATAAACTTCGCCTAAACGGGTCAAATGCGGCATAATAAAATCAAAAAATGGAGTACGCTTTTCTGCTATCCAAATTAAAGCTTGTCCTTTTTCCAAGTTGAAATATAAAAGTAGCAAACTTATAAGCATAAAAAAAGCCCCTAGATAATAATACTTATTTTTATGAATTAAGCTTATATATACTAAGGGCAATTTAGAAAAATTATTGTGCATTTTTCTTTTTGAATTTTGGCAAGTATGGTGTGATTTTAGACCATATTATTTTTATTTTACCGCCTATTTTATTAAGGAAGGTAACTTGTGTATCGTGCATAGATTGATAGGTCAATAATATACATACTGGTAATAAGACCAATAAAGTCATCCAAGCACCCAACCAAGTAGGAATCACTAATTCTTTTACTAATCTAGTGCCCACCAAGTCCAATACAAAGAAAAACATAAAGCATACAAAAGATACTAAAACTGGTACACCAAATCCCCCTTTCTTAATAATTGCTCCCATAGGCGCGCCAATGAAAAGGAAAATAAGACAAGCCAAAGCATAAGAGAATTTTTTATGAATTTCTATTTCAAACTCTGCATGCGATTTTTCTTGAGCTTTTAAGGCTTTTACGGCGCTACTAGCTTGTGTTTGTATATGTTTGGCACTGGAAATAGCTCTTTGTAAGGCTATGAAATGTTCAGACTTCTGATTAATAGGTGCGAATTTGCCATCTACTATAGCAGTAGGCGAAGATTGTGTAGTTAGTCTAGGTGTATAACTTTTCTTTAAAACTATACTATCTGCTTCGCTTACATAAACCACTGTAGAAAAACCTGCTTCTTCTTCTCGCAATGCTTGAATAGTTCTTTTATGTATACTATCTTGAGCTTCACTAGGCATACTTTCAGCATCTGCTATACGTGCTTTTATTTCTTCTTTTTTGCGCTGAATAGAATCCAATTGTTCAGGTGTATATACTACAGGTTGAGGTTTAGTACCTTGGAAAAAAGTAGCAGTATTGCGTTTGATTTCTACTACACGTCTTTCAGAACGTGCATTCATTGAATCAATAGCATTGAGCAACTTTTTTATACCCATAAGGGTAGCATGACCTGAGAAATTTTCTTCATCTGTACGTTGTGTTTCAAATTCCCCCATATCAAAAAGGGTGGTATAAGATTTGAAAGTAATACGAGAAAAAGGATAAGCAAAAGGTTTATTGGGTTTGCTAGGTCTTTCCTCCTGACGCTCGCCATCAGAAAGCTTAAACATTAAATAACGTTTATCTTCACTAAAGAAAATTTCTCCTGTTTTTGCATTAGTTTGTCCCATATTACCCATTTGAGCAGAATGGTCATAAATGCGTACACCTTTCAAAAGGTTACTTTCAGGTTCTTTATCTGCTATATAAATAATATAGTTTTGAAAATCACTATTGAAAGTACCTGCTTGTAAAGTAAGCGTAGGTTTTTGCTTGCGAATATCAAATAAACGAGACTTAAATTTGAGCGATGCTACAGGAATAGCAAAATTGGCAATTAAGAAAGAGGTAATACAAATGCCTATTACTAAAATAATCAAAGAACGCATAATGCGCAAAAGCGAAACGCCTGCCGATTTCATAGCCGCTAATTCATAATTCTCTGCCAATTTACCAATGGTCATTACCGAAGCTAAAGCTGTACCAAAAATCAAAGCATGTGGTATCATGGCTAAAGCTTGATAAAATAATAGCTCAAATACTAAAATTAAATCTAAGCCTTTACCAATAATTTCATCTATATATTTCCACAAAAACTGCATATTAAAGATGAAGACGGCCACCATAAACCAAGTAATAAATGGCGGTATAAAAGTCCTTAATACCAGTATATCAATTTTTTTCATTGCTGTATTAATCTTGTTTTTTTCTTTGTACGAGTAAGGTAGCTTTCAAAAAGTCATCGATTTCTCCATCTAAAACTCTTTTAATATCGAATGTTTGATGATTAGAACGATGGTCTTTTATTCTTCTATCGTCTAATACATAAGAACGAATTTGTGAACCCCATTCAATTTTAGCTTTTTGAGCTTCTACTGCATCGCGTTCAGAATTTCTTTTCTCAATTTCTAATTGATAAAGTTCAGACTTTAGCATTTGTAAAGCTTTTTCTTTATTTTGATGTTGAGAACGTTGTTCTTGACATTCAATAACAATGCCAGACGGAAGGTGTTTAAGTCTTACAGCAGATTCTGTACGATTGACATGTTGCCCACCAGCACCACTAGCACGAAATACATCCCACTCTATATCACTAGGATTTACCTGTATATCGATGGTATTATCTATAAGCGGATAAACAAATACAGAAACGAAAGTTGTTTGTCTTTTATTTTTAGCATTAAAAGGGCTAGGGCGCACTAAACGATGTACACCATTTTCTCCTTTCAACCAACCATAAACATAAGCACCATTAATTTCTATAGTTACAGTTTTGAAACCTACAACATCACCTTCCAATTGATGCAATATACGTACTGTAAAACCATGATTATCAGCCCACATAGTATACATGCGTAAAAGCATAGCTGCCCAATCGCAACTTTCAGTGCCACCTGCACCAGCCGTTATTTTTAGAATACATGATAAACCATCATCAGGAGAATCTAAAGCTGCTGATACTTCCAAATCCTCTAAAGCATTTTGTGCTAATTGTATTTGTGCTTGTAATTCTTCTTCTGATACTTCTTCCAATTCAAAAAATTCTTGCATTACTATAGTATCTTCAATTACAGCAGCTGCATCTTGATATTTCTTTATCCAAAATTCTAAGCCACCTATATTTTGCAATATACTTTGTGCTTTATTTTGGTCTTCCCAGAAATCTGGTGCTAAAGTATGTTGTTTTAATTGTTCTATTTGTAATAGTCTATCTTCAATGTCAAAGATACCCCCTTATCACATTCAGCTGCGTTTGCAACTGTTTAATAAGTTCTATACTCATGCTT
>X137_Gaur__coassemble_215_pt1 | contig 12725 bp, 10 predicted proteins | sample X137_Gaur__metabat2_high_PE_006 | metagenome-assembled genome bin X137_Gaur | reverse complement strand
GGCATAATTTATTTATAAAAAACAAATGCCATACTCCCTTTTTCAAAAAAAAATATAAAATTTAATTATTAATGTTAGAATTGAATGAATTGTGATATGGTTTTTTCAATATCTCCATTGCAAGGATGCAATTGTGCTAAAATTCCACAACGTTGAGCTGCCAAAATATTGCTCGGCAAATCATCAAAGAATAAAGTTTCTTGAGGATTAATATTGGCATCATCTAAAACAAATTGATAAGTCGCTAAATCTGGTTTCCTTTTTTGGATTAAGTGTGAATAGTAAACTTTATCAAATAAAGCATCAAATTCAGAGGCAGAAAGACCATGTTGTTTTTGCACAATAGCATAAACATCGCGAAGGTGTATATAATTGATATTGCTCAATAAGAAAAGTTTAAAGCCCTGTGCTTTTAATTTTCTTAAAAATTCAATTCTTTCCTTAGGAAAATCTAAAAGCATAGCCGACCAAGCAGTTTGAATTTGTGCTGCTGTAATTGTATTAGGATTAGCATTTTGAATACGTTCAATGAATTCATCAGTATCTAAAGCGCCAATTTCATAGTTAGCCCAAAAGCCTTCTTCATTCAAACGTTGAAAAAGTTTTTGTTGAATTTCAGTATTACCTACTAAGGCAGCAAAAGCCGCATTGGTGCGCATAACATCTAAATTTAGTAATACACCCCCTAAATCGAATATAATATTTTTAATTTTCATGATTTTTTTAAAAAAAATTGCTGATTTTATTTGCAATAATAAAAAACATATTTATATTTGCATTGCAATACCAACAAAAAGTATGCAGGCCTTGTAGCTCAGTTGGTTAGAGCAGCGGACTCATAACCCGCTGGTCCCTGGTTCGAGCCCAGGCGGGGCCACTACAGAAAGTCAAATCTAAAATTTAGGTTTGACTTTTTTTTGTGCTTATTATTTTGTTGTTAGAAAAATAAAAAGGGAGTTTTATCTTAGTATAAAGCTCCCTTTTCTTATATAAATAAGATTACTGTTTTTTCAAATTTTCATTGTTTTGTGCTTTAGCTTCGCTGATTTTCTCTACAATTAAAATAATTGCAAACCCTATAATTATAGCCAAAATACACCAAAGTATCATAGGATCACCATTGTAATTATTTGGCATTACATTTTCGTAGCCGCTAGCTACTTCTATGCCTTTACTATTAATGCGTGTACCTGTAACATTTTGCCAAGGCCATACTTTATTCAGTGAACCTAATAAGAAGCCTGCACTTAAAGCTAAAGTTACAGAACGATAAGTTTTTAGCAACCAAGATAATACATGTGAAAAAGCTAAAATACCTACGCCACAACCTAAAGCAAATACTGCTAAAAATGGAATATTAAAACTAGCTGCTGCTTGCAAAATAGGCGAGTACATACCCATAAGTAATAGAATAAAACTACCAGAAATACCCGGTAAAATCATAGCACATATAGCAATAGCCCCAGCTATAAATACGAGAAGATAATTAATATCTTCCATTTGCATTTCAGCAGGTGAATAAGCCGTACTAATATAAGCAAAGGCAGCACCTAAAATAAATAAAATAATAGATACTATATTCAAACCGCCTGTATTCAATGGCTCTACGTTTTCTTCTAATTTAGCTGCTTTATTGTCTTTTATCATAATATTGAGTACATACCAAGTAGAGGCTAATACTAAACCAAAAAAGAAAGACCATAAAAGTGTAGGATATTTTTCTATAGCCGCAGGAATTACTTTAGCAAAAGAAAAAATACTAGTTAGAATACCGCCTACTAAAGCCACTAAAAAAGTACCATCTATATGTTTCCACGCTGCTTTGATACCATTATTTTTGAGTACAGCAAAAGCTTTAAGATTAATACTTTTAATGGCATTCAATAATCTTTCATAAATACCACTAATAAAAGCTACTGTACCACCAGATACACCCGGTACTAAATCGGCGCAGCCCATTGCTATACCTTTTAGATAAACAAATAAATACTCCATTTTGCGCTAAGTTGATATAATTTTTTTGGGAAAGGGGATATTGCCCCATTATTAAAATTTGTGATTTAAAAGACTGAAAGTAGCAGCATTTAATAATCTTGAATTAGTCCTTCTGTAAGCCAATCGGCAATAGCTTGACGATTGCTAGGTAAGATAATTCTTTTTTGGTCTTGTTCATTTTGCATATTGGCTACTTCTACAAAAGCAGAAATAGGTTTAGTTTCTCTGAGCATATGCAAATCTCTGGCTTTTACAGTGCCATAATATTCGCCATTTTTTCTGTGTTGGCTATATTTTTCTTTAAAAATTTTAAATAAACCTTCATTCAGCTCTTGAGAGAGTATATCTTCAGGATAATGATAAAAGAATAAATCAATTCTTTCTTTTGGTTTGCGCGAATCTATATGAATTTCAACAAGACATTGATAATCTATACCTTCTTTATAATGTTGCTCGTATAAAGCATTTACCGCATTGCTACGCTGTTGTAAACGTTCTTTTTGTGTATAAGGAATAGTATCATTAGGATAACAAATTTCATCTTTATCGCAAAGTAGTATTTCTGTATCTCGAATACCATCGTTGAGGTCTTGAATAATAAGATGTACTATAGCGCCTTGTTGCAAAAGATTTTTAGCCAAACGCAAAGCTATATCATAAGCATATTCGTCTTCACAAATATCTTGATTATTATATTTTGCCATAGCACCAGGGTCTGGTCCGCCATGTCCAGCAACAATATAATAAACAGCTCCTACTAGTTTTTCAGATTCTAAAGTAATTTTGCTATGCTTTTTGCCTAGTATAGGATATTCTCTTTCTTTAGGCAAAAAATCCTTTATATTGGTAGGGCAGGCTTTGGCATGATGCGGCAGCCAAAGTTGTTTTTTACCTTTTCTGAAATCTTCTTTTTTGAGGTTTAATCTATACAATCTATGATTGAAACGTTGAATATGTTTGGCTATAGTCCAATCTTCTATATTGGTAGTAGAACGAATAGATTTTTGATTATAAGTGAGAATTTCTATAGGTAATTTATATTTTTTATTGAGCTGTAAAGGAGCATTTTTGCTTAAGCCATTCAACTTATAAAAAAGTTCAAAATTACAACTATGCCTTTCTAAACCATAGCGACGTAAAAAAATATAAATGCCATCGCCAGCCATTGGCGAAGCCACTACATAATTTTGCGCTAGCACCGTACTCCCTTTCTCAAAAAAGAAAATAAAAAATAAGATTGATAAGGTTAGATAATATTGCATAGTTGTAATAGTGTTATCTATAAAAATGAACACTTAGAGTTGAATATCAGTAAGTGTTTTGTAAACCATTTTGCGCATACTTTCGCTGCGTTGCAACCAAGTTTCTTTGTCTTGAATGCGTTGGTAGAAAGCTAAACCTTCAGTCATAATAACTAAATATTCAGTGACTTCGATAGCAGATTGGTGTTTAATAATACCTGCGTCAATCCATAATTGAACTTCTTGTAAAAGGAAAGAACGGAAAGTATTATTGTACATTTGTTGGAAACGTTCTCTAATTTTTTCGTGTCTGGCTGCCAAATAATAGCAAGCATAGAAAACAGAATATTCGCCTACATTGAGCCAATCTAAACCAAAAATTGTATTAATCGCTTTTTCAAAACGAGCTTTGACATCAGCTTCTTTCTTAAAATCTTCAATAAAAGCGGCTTCATATTTATTAAGGAAGAAGTCTACTAAGTCTATGACCATTTCTTCCTTAGTTTTAAAATAGTGAATCAATAGGCTTGGATTAACGTCCATACTGGCTGCAACCTTGGCAATAGAAGCATTTTCAAAACCTTCTTTAGCCATTACAAGATAAAAATGTTCTAAAATTTCTTGTTTACGCATTACAGCTTTACTTTTTCTTCCCATGATTTTGTTGTTGAAATAATCCTTGATAAAAATCTGTTAATATAGCTATGAACGAGGCGTTTAAAATAATTAAAGTCTTGGATTAAAGGGGTTTAAGGATAGGAAACGCTAGGTATTTGGGGCTAGTATAACCTAATATGCTTCGTTCACAATATGTACAAAGTTAATAACTTTCTTGTAAGTAACCAAATGAGAAAAAATATAAAGCTATGATTTAGAATAGTGAGTAGATAGGTAAAATATTTTACTTAGTTTTTAATTTAAACGAAGTATTATTTCTTATCTTTGATTAATAAGAATACTTAAAAAAGATTATATCCCTTATAGATTATCCATTTTTGATTATGAAAATAGCCATTGCGCAGCAAAATTATCATATAGGCAATATAGCTTATAATGTAGAAAAAATATTATCCGCTATAGCTGAGGCTAAAGCACAAGGCGCTGATTTAGTATTATTTGGAGAATTAGCCATAACAGGTTATTATCCTTATGATTTATTAGAATTTGAGTCCTTTATAGAAGAATGTCAAGTCGCTATAAATACTATTGCACAAGCAGCACAAGATATAGCTGTTGTGCTTGGTGCACCTACTAAAAATCCTATACCAGAGGGTAAAGATTTATTTAATAGTGCTTATATGTTATTTGATGGTAAAGTACAATATGTACAGCATAAAACTTTATTGCCAACTTATGATATATTTGATGAATATAGACATTTTGAACCTGCATCAGATTTTATAGTAGCTGCTTATAAAGGCAAACGTTTTGCACTCTCTATTTGTGAAGATATTTGGAATGTAGGTAATGAAAATCCTTTATATACAATTTGTCCTTTAGATGAAATTTATAAACAAGGTTTCGATGTTATTTTGAATTTATCAGCTTCTCCTTTCAATTATCGTCACGCTATACAACGCATTAAAACAGTCCGTTCGAATGTAATGCGTTATCAAGCGCCTATGTTTTATGCTAATCAAGTAGGTGCCCAAACACAAATTATATTTGACGGAGGTTCTATTGTAATGAGTGCAGATGGTAAAGTATTTGATGAAATGCCTTATTTCAAAGAAGAAATGCGTATTTATGATTTAGAAGCAGTAGAAAAAGGAGGCATATCAAGAGAACAGCCTAAAAATAAAATTGCATTAATTCATGATGCATTAATTTTAGGTATTCAAGATTATTTCAAAAAGGTAGGTTTAAAACAAGCTATTTTTGGTTTATCTGGAGGTATTGATTCTGCTATTGTAGCTGTATTAGCCCAAAGAGCTTTAGGTGCAGAAAATGTACGTTGTTTGCTTTTACCTTCTCAATATTCTTCAGACCATTCTATTACAGATTCTAGAAAATTGGCAGAAAATATCAATATTCAATATGATTTATTGAAAATAGAAGATATTTATAAATCTGTGGAAGGGACTATGGCAAATTTATTTATGGCTACTAAGCCCGATACTACGGAAGAGAATATACAAGCACGTATTCGTGGTTTATTATTAATGGCTATGAGCAATAAATTTGGTCATGTTTTGCTCAATACTAGCAATAAAAGTGAAGCGGCTGTAGGCTATGGCACTTTGTATGGTGATATGGCAGGTGGCTTAGCGGTTTTAGGCGATGTTTATAAAACAGAAGTTTATGAATTGGCGCATTATATTAATAAAGATAAAGAAGTAATTCCTATGAATATTATTCATAAAGCACCTTCAGCCGAATTGCGTCCAGATCAAAAAGATTCTGATAGTTTGCCACCTTATGATATTTTAGATGCTATTTTATATTCTTATATAGAGGAGCGCAAAAGTGCTAAAGAAATTATAGCTATTGGTTATGATGAAGCTTTAGTAAAACGAGTATTGCGTTTAGTCAATAATAATGAATTTAAGCGCGCTCAATTTGCCCCTATTTTGCGTGTTTCTCCTAAAGCATTTGGTACAGGTAGACGTATGCCTATTGTAGCCAAATACAATGCTTAATAAAAAAGCAGCAAAGCCTAATAAAAGTGCTTTGCTGCTTTTTTATTTATTTTTTGAATTGAAGGTTAATGCCTTCATAATTTGTAATAATTAAAGCTTGTTGTAAAGCTGCTTGCAAATTATTTAAAGATATAATTTGAGAAAGGTCTAAATTTAAAGAAATTAAGCCTTCAGCTAATTGTGGCGGCATACCTGATAAAATAGTAATACATCCCATTAGTTTAGTAGCAGCAGTTAGTTTTCTAAATTGTCTGCTAGCAATATTTACATCTATATCATGCGCTCCACTTACATCCAATATTAATACTTTACTTTGTGTATTAGCAATTTTTTGTAAAGCAGATTCTATAACTAAATTGACACGATTTTCGCTTAGTGACCCTATTAGAGGCAATAATAAAATTTTCTTGAAAATAGGCGTTATAGGAATGGATAAAGCATCAATCATACGTTGCTGCTCCAATAATAATTCCTTTTGTGCAGTACGTATAGCAGTAATGTCTTTTAGTGTGCACTGAAAGTATTTTTCTCCATTTACTTCTGATACATTTAGTGTATTTTCTGTAATCACTAATGAACCATCTTTTTTCATATAGGTCCATTCAAAACTATAAACATTATCAATGATAGCATTATGAATAATTCTTGTAAAGGCTTCTTGTGATGATTCATCATCTTTTTGTTTGCCTGGAGAAATGCCTAATATACCATATTTTGTAATCTCATCTATATGGTCAAATCCTAATAAATTTACTACAGCTTGATTACAATCTAATAGCGCATGCTCAGTAGAAATAATCATTGGCACAGGACTAGATTGTAATAATTTATGGAAATTCTTTTTTGCTTCTTTTACAGAAGCTTCCATATGACTTTCATGCAAATTAAGATAAGCAGTAATATTTTCAGTGACTAAAGTATATTGATTAGGTATAACACTGTCTTTTAGTATTTCTATTCTATATACTTTATCCTTTTTTTTATAAAAAGGATTAGATATTGGTTTTTCCTCTTTTATAATACTTAAAAGGTCATAATCTATAAGTTGAATAGGTTGATGGAGTAAATCTTCAATATTAGCATCAAAGACTTCTAGAAAAGGTCCATTCATACTTAAGCAAATGAGTTCGAGAGTATTAGTTTCAATATTTTCTGTTAGTTTACAAATGCCAAATCCCATTACATTATTATGACGATTTTCTGATAATATCGCCATAGTAGAATCTTTGAATATCATTTTAAAATGAATATAATATGTTGAAAATGTGTAGAGGTAAAGTTAATTGTGAATTTATATTGTGTATAGTTTCTATGCTACAGCATAATATATAATCTAATATATTTATGCTATTTATTTGGGGATTCTAAATTAAGTTTATATACAATTCAAATAGTATATTATTGGAATTGCTATATATATTCTAATCAAATACTTAGGATGGTATTTATATTAGAATTTAAGATTCATATTTAGCATATTAAAACTAGTATGAATAGCAGATTCTAAATTATTAGAAGCATTAAAATCATAAATATCAAAATCAAGATTAATAATGCTTTCTGCCGCTTTAGGGGATAAACTAGATAAAATTAAAGTTGCCCCCATTAGTCTAACGGCTTTTGAAAGTTTAATTAAACTAGAAGCACAAATACTATCCATTTCATTTACTCCTGCCACATCTACAATTAAAATTTTAGCTTGTGTTTCACTGATACGTTGTAAGGCTATATGTAAAATACTATTAGCACGAGAAACAGAAAGGTGTCCTACTAAAGGCAGAAATAAAATTCCTTTAGCTAATTGTGTAATAGGTGTCGATAATTCATTAATGATTTTTTCTTGTTCTTTACTAAGCGCATCTAAAGCTTTCTTTTCCTCTGTGAGGTCTCTTAAAAAGGCATAAATTATAAAATTACCATTATGTTCTCTTATGCTATATACAGTTTCTGTTACTAAAAGAGAACCATCTTTTTTTACGTATACCCATTCGCAACTAATTAAACCTTTATCCTCAACTCCTTCCATTAAATAGCCAAAATATTCTACACTAGTATGACCATAAGGACCTTGTAATGGAGTAGATAAATTCGATGGTTTTTCTGCTAAAAACTCTTCTTTACTATCAAATCCAAACAATTTATGACAGGCTACATTACAATCTACAATAATATCTTTATCTGTGATAAACATAGGCATAGGTAAGTCTTGTACTAAAGTATTAAAGGCCTTTTTTGCATAAATATCATAATGATCATCGGTTATAAGCTCTTTAATATTAAGTATCACTTGATGCTCTATATCACTATCTATCATATAATCTATATTGTAGATAATATCATTTTTTAAATAGGTGAAAAGGGAGTTTGGCTTTTGTTTTTTTATTTCATCCAATAAATCACTTAATGAATCTTTAAATGATAGCTTTTCAGTAGATATATTGCTTATATCTAAAATTTCTTTAAATCTTGAATTTGAACTTATATAGATTAAGTCTATAAGTTCTTGATTATCATCATAAATAGCCTTGCAAATAGCAAATCCTTTAGCACTAGTTTTCATTAATTCTGGTTTAATATTATAATTCATTTTTTTTAAAAAATACCACAGTGTTTAACATATATAAATATTTAAAAGTAGCTAGTCCAACATACACATTTTTTAAATTAATAATGTCTTAAATTTTTCGCAAAATAGTGCAATATATTTAATTTAAACATAAAAAGCAGCTTATATATATTACTATATAAGCTGCTTGATATCATTTTTAACTATTTTAATTATATGATTTTTTTATAGCTATTTTTAGTGCTTCTTCTAAATTGTTAGTACTAATTAGGCTACTTAAATCAAGATCTAATTCTATTATACTTTGTGCTAACTCAGGAGATACACCACATAATATAGTTGTACATCCCATTAAGTGGGCACTTGCTATAAGTTTTATTAAATTGACAACAGATACTTCTATACTACTAATATTTACTCCACTTACATCTATAATAATAACACGACTTTGCATATCAGATATAGCAGTGAGAGCAACTTTTACTGCTATATCAGCACGTTTTTCAGTTATTGTCCCAATCAAAGGTAAAAGAATAGTATCTTTTAAAATAGGAATAATGGGAGTAGACATTTCATTTAATAGTCGCTCATGTTCTAATTTATTCGCAGCTTCAAGTCTTTTGATTTCCGTTAAATCTTTTAATATAGCACTAATAATAGGCATATTATTGATTACCATGAAGTTATAGCTAATTTGTACTGGTATTAGTGTACCATCTTTTTTGATATGAGTCCATTCAAATTGTATAAATCCACTCTGTTTAGCCTCTTGTATATAACTCGACATTAATTCATGCGAGTGTTTACCATTGGGCTGAAATTCAGGTGATAATTTATTATAAGGAACCGCTAATAATTCTTCCGCATTACTGTAACCAAATAGTTCGACATAGGCTTTATTAAAATTAATTTGAGTCTTCATGTCGAAAATAACCATAGGTATATTATTATTAATCGAAAGATTAATCAGTTGATTTTTAACTTCATAAGCCATTTCGATTTTATAATCCTCTATATAATGAGTTACTATTTCTAATTGAATAATAAAATTATCATTTGCCGAATTCCCTTTTATAAAATCTACTTTAATGTGTTCACCATTTCTTTTTAATAAAGGTTTTTTAAAACCATCGTCTTGATTTATAAAAGAAATAAAATCATATGCTGGATAAGAAAAAGGCTGATTTAAAATATTTTCTTCTTCTAATCCTAGTAGCTTGATAAAAGTATCATTAAATTGGATACAACAAAAACTAATAATTTTATTATTCTCGTCAGTAGTGCCTTGGCATAATGCTATACCAAGGTTTGAAGTGTTGCTTAAGTGTATTGCTAGAGGTGCAATAAAAGAATTACTCATACAAATTGCAATGAAAAATAAAAATAGAGTTAATAATTAATAAATATTAAAATAGGTATAGATAGTGTTTTCAAGTGAGCATAGAATCGCTAAAATAGAAATCTATAGACTTCTACTTAGTTAAAAAAAACAGAAATGCCATAAAAAGAATGGCTATTTAGAAATGAATTGAATTATGATTTAGGGTAATAGCTAGTGCACTTTCTAAAGTATTAGTGGTATAAACTTCACTTATTGTTGTATTACTACTAATAATAGCATTCGCTATAGGCGCAGAAATACCAGATAGAATAGTTTTACATCCCATTAATTTAGCTGCTTTGGATAGCTTATTTAAATTGTTTATAATAAGAAGAATATTATTAGGGTTAATCCCACTAATGTCGATAATAATAGTATGACTTTGTTGAGTAGCAATAGTTTGTAAAGATTTTTCTAGCGCCAAATTTGCTCTATGTTCTGAAAGTGTGCCGATTAAAGGTAGTAAAAGAATATTTTTGAAAATAGGAATAATAGGAACAGAAACTTCATTAATGAGCCTTTCATGTTCTAATTGTAATTCTTTTTCTAACTGTTTGGTTTTAGTAATATCTTTTAAGGTTATATTAATAAAAGAGTTACCATTAATAAGGTTATAATTCATATGAGCTTCTGCATAAGCTTCAGTACCATCTTTTTTTAAATATACCCATTCAAAATTTACTACTCCATGTTGTATAGCATATTGCAAATACTCTTCATATAATTCTTTAGAAAGTCTACCATTAGGTTGATATACTTGGAATATTTCATGAGATTTTTTCTGCATCAATTCCTCTTTAGTCTCATAACCTAGGAAGTTTACATAGCTTTGATTATAATCTACAAAATCATGTAAATTAGAAATCATCATTGGAACTATAGAGTTGTGTGTAAATGATAAAAATTTAGCTTGTGCTTTTTCTGTAATATGTTGTTTATAAAACTTAATATAATCGCCTACTGGGTGTAAAAAGAAAATAATTTTGTTACAAATATTATTATCATATATAGCGTCAATTTTATAATATTCTTTATTATGCTCTAATAAAGGAATGAGCTTTTGCTGAGGATTTTTAGCTATACTATTAAAGTCATAAATAGTATTATCTAGCTGCATATCTTCTAGTTGTTCAGTTGTACTATTTAAGCATTTAGCAAATGTATTATTTGTTTCAATACAATATAATGTTAAGTCCTCAGAATTGTCTGATTTAATAATTTCGCATATAGCAATGCCAATATCTTGACTTTGTTTTAAAAGAGAAAGTATGGAAGAATGAATTAATGCATTCATAAATTATATAAAAATAGTTAAAATATAAAAGGCTATCCAAAAGGTTAGCGGAGTTAAAAGTAAATAAGGAAATACGATTTTATCACAAAGTCGTATTTCCTTATAAAGAAAAATATATTTTGGCTATTTTAAAGCTTATTTATCTTTAAAATTGATGTCAATGCCTAAGGTAGCAAAACCTCTATATATGGCATTTTCTAAAGTACCTGCCGACTCTATAGTACTAATATCCATTTCTAAATTGCTAAGCATTTCAGCTATATTTCCTGTTACACCAGAAAGAATAGTTTTACAACCCATCATTCTTGTAGCATTAGATAATTTAATAAGACTTTGTGCAGCCAATACAGTCATATCATCTATACCTGCTATATCTAAAATAATTACCTTACTTTGTGTATCAGCAATCTTTTGCAATACTTTTTGTAAAATATTTTGTGCGCGTATAGCAGTAATATTACCTATTAATGGCAATAGTAATATATTTCTAAAAATCTGTGTAATTGGTATTGATAATTGGTCTAATGTCCTTTGTTGCTCTAATACTATAGCTTCTTCAAGCTGTTTAGTTTTACTTAAATCACGCCATACACAATGCAAAACAGGCTGATTTCTTAATACCATATGGGTTAAACTAACTTCAACTTCAACCATAGATTTATCTTTTCTTAAATGTACCCATTCAAAACGAGAATATCCATTTTCAATAGCTTTGCCATTTAAAATAGGAGATAGATCTGCTGAAGACATACCATTGGGTTGATATTCTGGCGATAAATCTATAGGAGACATATTCATAATCTCTTCAGGCGAATCATAGCCTAAAAATTCTGCCGCTGTATGATTACATAATAAAAAATCTCCTCCAGAAAATAATAGCATGGGTTCTTGACTATTATTTACTAGATTTAAAAATGATTCTTCTAAGGCACTAGCTGTAGATGTTGTATAATTAGTTTTATATTGTAAATTATGATATTCTATCTGTTTAGTGATATTAGTTAATATAATGCTAATTTGGGAAGGGAGTTCGGTATTTTTTATTACTTCAATTTTATAATGTTCTTTATCTACACTATATAATATATTATTGAGTGGAGCAGTTTCGTTTAAATAAGCTATTAAGTCATAATTAGGTAAACTAATGGGGTGATGAATTAAGTCTTCTACTGAGCTAGATAAAAAATCAGCAAAGATTTTGTTACAATACGTACAAATAATATTTTCAACTTTTGAAAAATTATCATAAACTACGCTACATTGTGCTATTCCTAAGGTTTCTGTAACCTCAAACAGTGATAATTCTTGATTTATCATGAAAAAGATGAAAATTAATACACTAAAAGTTTTTAAAATTAAGTAAAGCTACTATATTTGCATTACAAAGTGAAGCAAAAAGCCATTTTTCCTATGCTTTTCTAACGAAAATCATTATTTTTCAAAAAAAAGTAATTTTTTTTAAAAAAAATGTCAAAAAAGTATAGAGATAAAAAAAACGGTCGTATATTCGCATCACAATCAACGATACGGTTGTACACAACGACACAATTAACCGGGTGGTTAGCTCAGCTGGTCAGAGCACCTGCCTTACAAGCAGGGGGTCGTAGGT
>X137_Gaur__coassemble_214_pt1 | contig 12750 bp, 9 predicted proteins | sample X137_Gaur__metabat2_high_PE_006 | metagenome-assembled genome bin X137_Gaur | reverse complement strand
GTAGAGATTCTTGCAATAATAAGTATTTTTTAGTATAAATAAAATTTACATTATTTTCATTTTAGGACTTATATCTGTTTTTGGTCGAAAAAAATATAACATAAAGATAAAAGTCATATGTTTTTATGACATTTGTTTTTGAAAATTATTATAATTGTAATTCCTATGTTTTTTTTGTTGAAATCTATATTAGGTTAACTCCTTTGTTGTTCTAGAATATATATCTTTTTTATAATATTTTATCCCCCTTATTGTTATGATTCACCTAAGAAATTTACTATGTTTATTATTGTGTGTTTTTATGAGTTATCCTTTGTTGGCTCAAAAGAAGAAAAAAGTTGTAGAGATTAGTTATGATTATCTCACACCTTTAAAAAACAAAGAAGAAATTACAGTAATTGAAAACAAATTAGAAAAACTTTTTCATCTTTATTGCGGAAAATTCTCTAATGAATTGCAAGCAGAAGCATTGAAAAAGGAAGAACAAGTTGATGTGTTTTATAGTATACAGCAAGAATTAATTAATATTCCTATTTGGACAGAAAGAATAGGGGAATATTGGTTTTATTCAGGTTGGTTTATTAGTGAGCAATGGGATAAACCATTGACACATACTATAGCTAAAATGACTAGAGAGAATAGAGATACATTTAAGCTTACCTTTTATCAACTGCCTAAAGAGGAGGATGATAGAGGTGATTATAGTGGAGAATGGATGAAAGAAAATGCTTTTCAAAATCTAAAACCTAAACAATTGGTTCACACTCCAGGCTGCGAAAATTATATTATAGAGCGTGGTGATATGAAGTTTGAGATTCTAGCTTCAGATTGTCCTTTAGTGCTTTCAGATCAACGTCATTATTTGCGTTATAAAGCTATAATTACTTTAGATGGGATTCATCAATATACAGAATATTTGGATGCTAATAAACAAGTAAGTTTCGCTTATAAAATTGCAGAAGGTTTGTATTTACAACGATTAGAAATACCAAGACCTATTGCCACTAAGAAAAAAGGTAAATAACCTTTTAATGAAAAAAGCATAACATTTCTAAAATGAAATATTATGCTTTTTTATTTTATAGATTAGTAAATTTCTATTTCTACATTATCAATAATAATATCACCTGTTTTGAGTGTAATAGGAGGTGTTTTAGCTTTACTATTGTTTGCTTGTTTTGTAGCACCAGTATTGAGTGTACTTTCTATACGAACAGAAGTTTCAATTTTATGGTCAATGTTTTTGAACTTCTTTAATTGCGCTTCTTGTTCCTCTGTGGTACCACGGAAAGCCATGTCTCCAGCATTTTTTTCTAACTTGCGATTGTCAGCTAAATGATAAAGCGTAGGTGTTTGTACTAAAATAATAATTTCTTCTTCTAAATCTTTACCGCGTACAGTAACTGATTTTTCAACATTAGGTGCCACGATTACATATTCGCCATTTTCATTCAAACGCCCTTCAATTGTATAGCGACCAGCTTTTACTAATTGTTCTAATACTTGTTCTGGCATATTTGCTTTTACTAAAAGCTCTACACGAAGTAAACCACCATCCCAAACATTAGATTTGATGTCTTTTTGTTTACATTCGAAAGTAATGCTGCTAGCACCATTAGCATCAAAAGTTTTTACTAAATTTTTTGATGCATTATCTTGAGCCATAGCCCAATGTGCTGTAGCTAAAAAGCTAAGCATTAATAATAATTTTTTCATAATTAACTGAATGTGTAAAAATTAAAGATATAAGCAAGAATTGCAAATTTCAGGAAATGTAAAACTTATCATTTTCTAGTTTAATTAGACTGCTTTTTAGAAAAGAAGTTTAATTAAATGAACGTAAAAAAATATAGAAATATTATATACGCAATATTAGATAACAAGCAAGGAAAAAAATACTTTTTTTATATTGTTGCTTTATTTTATTCCTTTTCACCAAAGTAAACTGTATTTTAGCAGCTTGTTCTAAACTAATGATTTAGGACACAAATATAAATATTCCTATTCAAAATTATTATCCTCTATTTAAAATAATAGTTCTCAATAAAATGCAAAAATTAACTATGGCTGAAATTGAGGCTCAAAATGAAGCGCAAAGAGCGCGCTTTATTCCTCAAGAAACAGTTATTATTTTAGATAATGTGCGTTCAGCATTAAATGTAGGCGCAGTTTTTCGCACAGCAGATGTTTTTTCTATTAATGAATTAGGTTTATGTGGTATTACCGCACAACCACCTTCTAGAGAAATTTTAAAAACAGCTTTAGGTGCTATAGAAACCGTAAAATGGCAATATTTTGCTACTACGCTAGAAGCTGTAAATTATTATAGACAAGAAGGCTATATTATTTTAGCTGTAGAGCAGGTAAAAAATAGTATTATGTTGCATCAATTTGCAGAAAAAGCAGTAGATTTTCCACATAAAAAATTTGCTATTATTGTAGGCAATGAAGTAGAAGGTGTAGCACAAGATGTAATTGAAAATTGCGATGCTTGTATAGAGATTCCGCAAGTAGGTAGCAAACATTCATTGAATGTCAGTGTAGCAGCTAGTATTGTAGCTTGGGAAATTCAAAAAATGTATATGCTCTAATTATAAAAGGCTTTAGGATAATTATATTTTATCACTAAAGCCTTTTTGCTGCCTTATGTTTTTATTTGAAAAATAAAGCTATCTCTTCTGTTGTGCAAAGTTTTGCACTATTAGGGTTAATGGCATTATTTTTTAATTGCCATGCGCCTATGGCTACACGTACTAAGCGTAAAGTAGGAAATCCTACAGCAGCCGTCATTTTGCGCACTTGTCTATTTTTACCTTCTATAAGACTAATACTCAGCCATGAAGTAGGTATATTTGCTCTAAAACGAACAGGAGGATTTCTTTCTGGTAAAAAAGCTATATCTTCAGCTTGAAGGAACTCTACTTTGGCAGGTTGTGTTAAATATGGTGGCTGATTTTTATTAGCTTTAATTTCTACACCTTTGCATAATGCGGCTATAGCCTCTTGCGTAATAGCACCTTCAACTTGCACATAATAAGTGCGCCAATGTTTATTTTTAGGATTCAGTAATTTATCCGTTAAAGTTTTATCATTGCTTAACACCAATAAACCTTCGCTATCTGCATCCAATCTACCCACAGGATAAATATCCTTTTCGAAAGTATAATCTAAGTCTTTTAAAGTGACTTGATTGGCTACTTCCTGCGTAAATTGTGAAAGCATCATATAAGGTTTATAGATTAAGTATGTTTTTTTATTATTAGACATTTTAAATATTATTATTTGCTAATGATTTAGCATTCAAAAATTAAAAAAGCAGCCTCAGAATAGTTATGTTATTCGTCAATTGGTTTAGTGAAATGGATCTTTCCTCTATACAAGGGAAATTGATTTTAAGTGCTGTATTTTTTGGCTTAATTTGGGTTTTAAAAACCATAGCCATACGTTATCTTACACAACATGTTACAGATATTACTACGCGTTATCGTTGGCGCAAAAATATAACTTATATTATTTATGGTATTGGTTTATTTTCCATTATTTTTATTTGGTCGGATAGATTCGCTTCTCTAGCTACATTTTTAGGTTTATTATCGGCTGGTTTGGCTATTGCTTTTAAAGATCCTATAGTGAATGTAGCGGGTTGGTATTATTTGCTCATTAATCGTCCTTATAGAGTAGGCGATAGAATAGAAATTGAGCAAATGAAAGGTGATGTAATTGATATCAGTTTGTTTCGTACTACTATGATAGAAGTTGGTAATTGGGTGAATGCAGAACAAAGCACTGGGCGTATTATTCATGTACCTAATTCTAAAGTTTTTACAGTAGCTATTCAGAATTATACTGAATTAATTAATCATATTTGGAATGAAATTTCTATTTCTCTTACAGCCGATAGCAATTGGGAAGCTGCCAAAAAGATTTTAGAAAATATAGCGCAAAATCATACGCCACCAGTAGATGCTTCTATTAATGATAGAATAGCCGAAATTTCTGAAAAATATTTTATTATGTCTGCCAAACACGAACCTGTAATTTATACTAAATTAGCCGCCAATGGTTGTATAGTATTAACCTTGCGTTATATGTGTATGGTCAAACAAAGACGTACTTCAGAACATCAAATTACAGAAGCATTATTGCACGAACTCAAGTCGCATAATGATATACGTTTAGCTAATCAAGTAATGCGTATTTTATCAGAATAAAATAGCAAAAGGCTCTAGGGATATAGAATCTCTAAAGCCTTTTTTTTATAAGTTTTTTTTTGGGAAAGGGAGTTCGGTTTTTTCTTTCTTTTTGCGCACTAAAGTGCGCCTAGTACGGAGCTAAAAAAATAAATAAAAACCATAGTCCCTTTTACAAAAAAATAAACAAAAATTATATTCAATTATGCAGATGGAGATGGTGAAGAATCATCTGTTGGCGGATGCAATTTATCTAAAGAATTTGCTACAATAACCCCCACAGCTAAATCGCCTGTTACATTAACCACAGTACGTAACATATCTAAAGGTCTATCAATAGCAAAAATTAGAGCAATACCAGCAGGGTCTACACCTACAGATTGTAAAATTACAACTAACATAAGCATACCTGCCCCCGGAACAGCTGCTGTGCCTAATGCCGCTAAAGTTGCAGTAAGTACAATAGAAGCTTGGTCAGCTAAACTTAAATCATTGCCAAAAACTTGTGCAATAAATACAGTGGCAATTGCTTGATAAATTGCCGTGCCATCCATATTTACCGTAGCACCTACAGGAAAAACAAAACTAGCTACTTCTTTATCTACACCTAATTTATCTATACCACATTCCATAGTAACGGGTAAAGTTGCAGCACTAGAAGAAGAAGAAAATGCTACTAAATAAACAGGTAAAACCGCTTTAAAAAAGTAAATAGGACCACGACCAGTAAATGCCCACATCATTAAAATATAGAAACCTATAACACCAGCTAAACCAACAATAACAGTAAGTGCATATTTTGCTAAAGCTACAAACACTTCTGCATTAGGTGCAGCTGCTACCAAGCCTGCTAATAAAGCAAAAACACCATAAGGTGCAGCTTTCATAACTATGTCAATCATTTTTAAGATAACATCATTCATGCCATCAAAAAAATCTTTTACTAAAGCTACTTTTGCATTCTCTTGAGGTTTGCACATTACTAAAGCAATACCCATAATTACTACAAAGAAAATAACTTGCAACATTTGCGAATTATTCGTCATAGAATCTATAATATTGCTAGGAATCAAATCTACTAAAAATTGTAAAGGTGGCGTTTCTACTTGACCTTCCAAATTATTGAGTGCACCAGAAATTTTATTACTAGCTTCATTGCCTGAAGCGCTAATTAAATTAGCACGAGTTTCATCACTAATGCTACTTCCTGGAGAGAATAGATTTACTAATAACAATCCTAAAGAAGTAGAAACAAAAGTAGTACAGATATAGAAAGCCATAGTTCGTGTACCAATTTTAGATAATTTCGACATATCGCTAAGGTCAGAAACACCTTTAACGAGCGAAACAAAAACTAAAGGTACAGCAATCATTTTTAATAAATTAATGAACACAGTACCAAATGGTTCTATCCAATGTTTAATAAATTGGTGTCCACCATTAAATTGTATGCAAACTACACCTAATAATAAGCCTAGAAACATACCAATTAATATTTGCCAATGTGGGGCTATTTTTTTCATGGAAGAGTTTTTAATAAAATAAGTATGAAACAAAATACAGGCTTAATTTGCCAAAAAAGGGACAGGCTAATAAAAATTTAACCCATCCCTTATATATATTCTAAAAAGGAAATGTATGTCTATTGATCCAATTTATATTCGTTGATTTTTCTATAGAGTGTACGCTCAGAAATGCCTAATTCTTTGGCTGCTTCTTTTCTTCGATTTCTATATTTTTTCAAAGAGCGCTGAATCATTTCTTTCTCCATTTCAGCAATAGTTAATGGCTCTTGAACCTCCTCTGCATCATTATAATTGCTTGTATTTTGAACAGGCGTATTAGGTGCATTGATGATTATAGGTGCATTATTATTGTTATTATTGTTGGAGGAAGGGAGTATGGTAGTGGTATTATTTAAGTCATGTGCTATATCATTAGATAAAGCATCATCATAAATAAAATTACTAGTATTAGTAAAATTATTACCAGTATTAGCGCTAGGCAAAGAAGGTAAAGGCGTAGTTATATTAGGCATGTTAGGCATATGCAAATTATTAGTACGCGCCAATTCAGCAATTAGTGCTTTTACATCATTCAAATCTTTTTTCATTTCATAAAGAAATTTAAAAAGAATTTCCCTTTCATAATAACCTGTTTGAGCAGTATTATTCGGATTGCCTAAACCAAATTCATCCATTCTATTACCAGCAATCATAGGCATATTGTTATGTCCCAATAATTCTGGCATTAGTTGTAAAAGAGCTTCTGCAGTTACCATTTTTTCTTGTGCTAAGGCAGAGATTTTTTCTGTAACATTTCTCAGTTCACGAATATTCCCTTTCCAAGCATAATTTTCTAATAGTAATTGCGCTTTTTCATCTAAACGAACAGCTTGAGTATGATATTTTTCAGCAAAATCACTAGCAAATTTTCTAAACAAAAGATGTATATCTTCTTGTCTTTCTCTCAATGCTGGTACACGAATAGGAACTGTATTAAGACGATAATATAAATCCTCTCTAAATTTACCTTTAGCTACTCTGTCGAGTAAATCCACATTAGTAGCAGCAACAACTCTTACATCAGTAGTTTCTACAATAGAAGAACCCACTTTAATGAATTCTTTATTTTCTAAAACACGTAGCAAGTATTGTTGTGTTTGTAAAGGCATTTCGCCAATTTCATCTAAGAATATAGTACCGCCATTAGCAGTTTCGAAATAACCTTTGCGTTCAGCAGTTGCCCCTGTAAAAGATCCTTTAGTATGTCCGAATAATTCAGAATTAATAGTTCCTTCAGGAATAGCACCACAATTGACGGCAATAAAGTTATTATGTTTTCTAGTAGAAAGCGCATGAATAACTTTAGAAAAGGATTCTTTACCTACGCCACTTTCACCAGTAATCAACACCGTCAAATCAGTAGGTGCTACTTGAATGGCTGTACGCAAAGCATGGTCTAAGCCAGGCGCATTGCCAAGGATGCTAAAACGTTGTTTGATGGTTTGTAAATTCATAGACTAAGCATCTTGCGCAGAAATTAAAAAATCAAATTAGTTGGTCTCTGGAGCAGGGACAATATGTCCACGTAACGTTGCTTGTGTGCAATCTGTTACTTTTACCCAAACGTATTCTCCAATTTGAGCATTTTCTTTAGGGAAAACAATCATTTTGTTTTGAGAATCTCTACCCGCTAATTCTTCTGCACTGCGTTTAGATACTTTTTCGATTAATACTTTTTTGATGCTACCAATATCACGTTTGTTATGAGCAAAAGAAATTTGGTTTTGCAAACGAATGATTTCCTCTAAGCGACGTTTTTTTACTTCTTCTGGAATATCATCTTTATATTTTTTAGCAGCTAAAGTACCAGGGCGCTCAGAATAGAAGAACATATAAGACATAGAATATTGAGCAATTTCCATAATGCTTAATGTATCTTGATGTTCTTCTTCTGTTTCTGTACAGAAACCTGCAATTACATCAGAAGAAATAGCACATTCTGGCATAATAGTTTGAATAGCTTTTACACGTTCAATATACCACTCACGATCATAAGTACGATTCATTAATTTAAGAATGCGACTATTGCCAGATTGTACAGGTAAGTGAATGTATTTACAGATGTTTTCATAAGCTTTCATCGTATATAGTACTTTGTCAGTAATATCTTTAGGATGAGAGGTAGAGAAACGAATACGCAAATCTGGATGTATTTTTGCTACCATTTCTAACAAATCAGCAAAGTCAACAAGTTCTTTAGTTTCAGGATTTTCCCATTTATAAGAATCTACATTTTGACCTAAAAGAGTTACTTCTTTATAGCCATCATTGAAAAGTGCTGTACATTCTGCAATAATAGAGAAAGCATCTCTACTACGCTCTCTACCACGTGTAAAAGGTACTACACAGAAAGAACACATATTATCGCAACCACGCATAATAGTTACGAAAGCAGTAATACCATTGCCATTGAGGCGAACAGGGTTAATATCAGAATATGTTTCTTCACGAGAAAGGAATACATTAATACCTTTGTCGCCATCTTCTGCAGTAGCTACTAAGTTTGGTAAATCACGATAAGCATCAGGACCAACTACAATATCTACTAATTTTTCTTGGTCTAAAAGCGTTGCTTTCATACGTTCAGCCATACAGCCTAGAATACCAATCAAAAGGTCTTTTTTCTTTGCTTTAGCTTGGTCAAAAGCGCGCAAACGTTTGCGAATAGTTTCTTCAGCTTTTTCACGAATAGAACAAGTATTCAGCAAAATAAGATCAGCTTCTTCAAAATCGCGAGTTGGCGCAAAACCAGCTTCTGCCAAAATAGAAGCTACAATTTCACTGTCAGAAAAATTCATTTGACAGCCATAGCTTTCAATATAAAAACGTTTAGCATTTTCTTTTGCCTTAGTGAGCATTTGCTCTTGAAAGAACACATCACCTTGTGTGCGTTCGTCTATATGTTTTTCATCTCTACCCGTGTGAGAATGCGAGTGATGACGTAAAATAGTTGGAATCTTTAACATAGTATTATTATTCTAATTTGCTGCGAAGATATGACAAATTGTCAGTAATGTAAAGCTTTCTAACAATAATATTTTGGAAAGGGGATTTTTTTAACAGAATTTTTGAAGAAAATAAAAAAGGCTAGGCGTTTAGTACCTAACCTTTTTTATAAACAAATGCCATACTCCCTTTTTAAAAAATAAAAAAAGAAATAAAAGGCGTAAGCTATTACTATGGTGTAGCTTTAATAATACTTTCTGTTACAATTGCGCCAGAAAGTGTATGTTGAGCATTAATAATATACATACCGCTAGCATAAGATTCTAAATTAATAGTCATTTGATTGTTGCCAATCTCTGCATTATAGGTATAAGTTGACATAATTTGACCTAAGCTATTCAATACAGTAATCTCTACTTTTTCTTGTAAATCACTTATGAATTGGTAAGTCACATTTCCGCTAGTAGGATTAGGGAAGAATAGCGGTTGAGTATTGGTTTTCGGTGCTTCTAAAGCAATGATAGGAGAATAAGAGAAAGTGCCATCAAAATCAATTTGTCTTAGTCTATAATAATTAATTCCTGCTAAAGGATGATAATCTGTAAAATCATAAGATTGAGTATCATGGCTATCGCCTAAACTTGCTATAGTGCCAATTAGTTCAAAATCGTTATCAAAACCAGTAGGGCTTCTTTGAATTTCGAAATGACTGTTATTCCATTCTGCTGAAGTTGCCCAATTTAAGAATGATTTACCGTTTTCGTATATACCATTGAAGAATAATAATTCTATAGGTAAAGTATTATCAGGAACTAAAATTACTGCACCAGAGCCACCAGAGAAGCTTGTTAAGTTTTGTAATTCTACATAATGAATACCATTAATATTACTTTCGGTACCTGATAGTAAAATATCCTCAAATATAGGGGCTACATAATTGCCAGCTGTATTTTTAAACCAATGCCAATCGCCATATTTGTAACCATAATCGCAATCAGGATAAGTAGCTGCAAAATTATTAGCTGCTGTTTGTGTCGTTGTTTTTTGTGTTAGTGGGAAATAGAAACGAACTTGATAAGTACCATTTAATGTACCACTATGATAAATATTCCAATTTCTACCCATTTCGAAACGTTCTTCTCCAGGTGTCCAACCCGTTGTACAATTTATAGGATTACCACCACTTGGTCTATCTTGATAATGATTGGTTTGAGTTCGAATCGTAGCAGTAGGATTTGTCATATTACTTACATTTCCTTTTACAGAAAGAATGATTTCGTTACCTCTGTAGAAATGATTCCAACCATCATTATCAGTGCAATATTCAGTTGCAGAAGTATTATTAGCTGCATAAACAAATTGACGAATATTTAAAGTGGTAGATACATCGGCAGAGTTGCCACAAAGGTCTTCTAATCTTGCATAATAAGTAGTAGTACTCATAGGTGCTACTATAACATTATTACCTGTTCCAACTAAAGTGCCACCACCATTTGGCGCTGTATACCATTTAATATTGCCACCCGTACCTAAAATAGCTGTTGCACTTAATGTAATATTAGTATTAGGACAGTGTATGCTTGGTACAGGATGTATAGTTAAATGACTTGAGGTTGTATTTACATTAACAGTAACAGAAGCACAAGTAGTTGTATTGCAAGCGCCTGATACGCGTGCATAATAGGTTGTTGTAGTTGTTGGTGCAACAGTAATAGAATTGCCAGCACCTAAAATGGCTCCACCGCAAGAACCTATATACCATTGTACACCAGCACCAGTGCCTATAGTCATATCTGTTGCAGTAAGTGTTGTTGTTTCTCCACTGCAAATAGTACTATTACCAGTAATAGTAGTAGGAGGTGTAGAAAGCGTATTAACAGTAACAGTAGTAGAAACACAATTTGTAGTGTTACAAGTACCACTTATACGTGCAAAATAAGTTGTATTAGTAGTAGGTGTAACAGTAATACTATTTCCTGTTCCAATAACTGTAGAGCCACAAGAACCTGCAAACCATTGAATAGTAGCTCCTGTACCTAAACTCATACCATCTGCTGTAAGTATTGTAGACTCACCATTACAAATAGTATTTGTGCCAATAATGCCACTAGGTGCTATAGATGAAGTATTAATATTAACAGTGGTAGAAGCACAAGTAGTAGTATTACAAGTTCCTTCTACACGAGCATAATAAGTAGTATTAGTAGTTGGACTAACAGTAATAGAAGTGCCAGTGCCTACAACAGTGCCTCCACAAGAAGCAGAATACCATTTAATACTAGCACCAGTACCTAAAGTAGCACCATTAGCCGTAAGTATAGTAGAACCCCCATTACAAATAGTAGTAGTACCAGTAATAGTAGTAGGAGGTGTAGAAAGCGTATTTACAGTAACAGTAGTAGAAGCACAAGTAGTAGTATTACAAGTTCCTTCTGCACGAGCATAATAATTAGTATTAGCAGTTGGGCTAACAGTAATAGAATTGCCAGTGCCTATAGCAGTGCCACCACAAGAAGCAGAATACCATTTAATACTAGCACCAGTACCTAAAGTAGCACCATTAGCCGTAAGTATAGTAGAACCCCCATTACAAATAGTAGTAGTACCAGTAATAGTAGTAGGAGGTGTAGAAAGCGTATTTACAGTAATTTGAATAGTATTAGAATATAGTACACGACCGCATTCATCAGTGGCTTTTCTTCTAAACCAAGTAGTTTGAGTTGGTGCTACATTAGAAGGATTATAAGTAGATGCAGTTTCGCCTGAAATACTAGAAAAGCCACTAGTGCTACTAGTAGTGCTGCGTTCCCATTGGTAAGCTATAGTGCCTAGACCACTTCCTGCGCTTATATTTGTAAAAGGCAATAATGTAGTACCTGGACAAATAGAGCTTGGCGTAGTAGTAGCAATAGTGCCACCATTAGTAGATATAGTAGTAGCTGTTACAGATAGATTAAAGTTACCTGTATTCGTACTGAATCCTTCTACTAATATTTTGTAAGACCCAGCACATAAATCTTTTGTAATCTGAGACTTAGTGCCACTGCCAGAGAAATCATCATTGTAAGCTATTTGTGTACCACAATCTGATGATAATAGTCTAAGATAAGTATCATAATTTGTATTATCATGTACAGTACTAATTACAACTGTAGATGGTTGACTAATAGAAAAAGAGTAATATACATCTGCAGAATTATTATCTCTAGTGTTCGTATAGCCCATTTCTGCTCTTGCTCCTGTTGGAGTAGTTTTGTTGGAGTTAAAATGTGTTTTAGTTACTCCACTAGCTAAAGTGCCAAAACTTAGTGGCGTATTACAGCTATCTCCTAATGCATAACGCCAAACAGTCTTTAGTTTTACTCTTCCTTTTGTATTGGCAGACCAATCACTTAAACCATTAGTGCCATGTACGCCCCACCATTGATTAGGTGTTTTGGTTGCATTTCTATAAGTAACAGTATAGGTAGTTGGTCCCCAACGTTGGTCATCCCCGCTTACTGGGTAACAATTGAATCCATTATCAGTTTCCCAAGATTGAATAGTATAAGATAATTGATTATTACTTGTTCTATTCACGGCTGAATAAATAGCAGTAGCATGAGTATTGGTTGAAGGCGCATCAGCTGACCATCTGCGTACATAACCATAAGGACTATTACAACTTCCTGTATAATGCCAAGTAATAGTGCCTCCAGTAGCTCCGTCGGTAGTTACACCAATTCTAACCATATTGTCATCATTAGTCACAACATCATTATCACCATCTTGTCCCCATTCATCAGCATAGAGTTCATAATTAATATAATTGGGATTTGTGATTTGTCCTATAGCAGGTATTATATAGACTATGAACAAATAAAAAAATAGAGATAGCTTTTTCATACAAGGTTAATATCATTTTAAGATACAAAGTATAGGGTTATTTTAAGTGAATTTAAAAATCTAAAATTGAATCTTATTTTTTGTTTGATTTATATTAAAATTGGGTTTAAAGCGTAAAACTAAATAAAAATAAATAGTTTACTATAAATATAGCAAAATTTAAC
>X137_Gaur__coassemble_212_pt1 | contig 12917 bp, 12 predicted proteins | sample X137_Gaur__metabat2_high_PE_006 | metagenome-assembled genome bin X137_Gaur | reverse complement strand
TAAAAATTATCATATAGGCAGTATAGAATAATCTTTATTCTATACTGTCTTTTTTTATAGGCGAAGCACCATACTCCCTTTTCCAAAAAATAAAAAAAGGTATCCCTAAAAATTAGAGATACCTTATGTATTATTATAATACTATAGACTAGAAATCAAACTTAATACCTTGTGCTAAAGGAACGCTTGTAGAATAGTTAATAGTATTTGTTTGTCTGCGCATATAAGCTTTCCAAGCATCAGAACCAGATTCACGACCGCCACCTGTTTCTTTTTCGCCACCGAATGCACCGCCAATTTCAGCACCAGAAGTACCGATATTTACGTTTGCAATACCGCAGTCAGAACCAGCTACAGAAAGGAATAATTCTTGCTCACGAACAGAATCCGTCATAATAGCAGAAGAAAGACCTTGTGGAACGCCATTTTGAAGTGCTAAAGCTTCTTCAAAAGTTTTATATTTCATAATATAAAGAATTGGCGCAAATGTTTCGTGTTGAACAATTGGTAATTGCTCATCTACTTCAATAATGCAAGGTTTTACATAGCAACCAGTTTCGTAACCTTCGCCAGTAAGAACGCCACCTTCTACTAAAACACGACCGCCTTGTTTTTTAGCTTCTTCAATAGCATTTAAATAAGCATTTACAGCGTCTTTATCGATAAGTGGACCTACGTGATTGTTTTGGTCTAAAGGATTACCAATGCGTAATTGAGCATAAGCATTTTTCAATTTGCTAGTTACTTCATTGTAAACGCTTTCGTGAACGATTAAACGACGTGTAGTTGTACAACGCTGACCAGCAGTACCTACAGCACCGAATACTACAGAAGTTAAAGTTACTTGCATATTAGCAGAAGGCGTAACGATAATAGCATTATTACCACCTAATTCTAAAATGTGTTTGCCTAAACGTGCACCAACTTCTTTAGCAACGATTTTACCCATGCGAGTAGAACCTGTAGCAGAGATAAGTGGCATACGTGTATCTTGAGTCATCCATTCACCAACTTTGTAGTCGCCAGTGATGATAGCAGATAAACCTTCAGGTAAGTCATTTGCTTTGATAACTTCTGCGAAAATGTTTTGACAAGCAACAGCACACATAGGTGTTTTTTCTGAAGCTTTCCATACACAAACATCACCACAGATTAAAGCTAAAACAGAGTTCCAAGACCATACAGCCACAGGGAAGTTGAATGCAGAAATAATACCTACAATGCCTAAAGCATGGTATTGCTCATACATACGGTGTGATGGACGCTCAGAGTGCATAGTCAAACCATATAATTGACGAGAAAGACCTACACCGAAATCGCAAATGTCAATCATTTCTTGAACTTCGCCCAAACCTTCTTGTAAGCTTTTGCCCATTTCATAAGAAACTAAAGAACCTAAAGCTTGTTTATATTTGCGTAAAGCTTCGCCAAATTGACGAATGATTTCACCACGTTTTGGTGCTGGAACAAGTCTCCAAGTTTTGAAAGCTTCTTCCGCTTTAGCCATAACTTTTTCATACTCTTCTTTAGTAGTAGTAGTCACTTTACCAATGAGTTTACCATCTACTGGAGAGTAAGATTCTATAAGATTTTGAGTTTTGTCGCCGAAGAACTCAACACCTGTACTAGTACCAAAATTAACTTCTGATAAGCCTAATTCTGCAAGAAACTTTTGCATATTTTTAATATAATTAAAAGATAAAAAATATTTTATTTTTTGGGAAAGGGGATATGGCATTTGTTTGTTTTTTGGCTCCTTGCAGGGCTTTTATAAACAAAGCGCGCAAGCGCACCAAACTCCCTTTTATAAAAAAACAACTACACTGTAGCAGGATTTAATAAAGCGGCTTTTGTAGTATCTAAAATATCACGAACTTCTGCCATAGTTGGCGCTTCGCAATATACGCGTAAAAGCGGTTCAGTACCTGAAGGGCGAATCATAACCCAAGCTTCCATGCCTTTAATATAGAATTTGTAACCATCAAGGTCGTCTAATCTTTCTATTTCAAATTTACCGAAATTAGTAAATTTACCAGTTTTGCAATCTGCAATAATTTGGTTTTTCAAATCATTATCCAAATGCAAATCGTAGCGGTCGAAAGCAAAAGTACCTACTAATTCATAAACTTCCTCTATTAATTCGCTAAGTTTTTTGCCTGTTTTAGCCATAAATTCTAAAAGAATTAAGCCAATCCAAATACCGTCACGCTCAGGAATATGACCAGTTGCTCAAATACCGCCTTATTCTTCGCCACCAGTTAAAACTGGGATTTCCATCATGCGCTCTGCTACATATTTGAAACCAATAGGTTTTACTTCATAATTGATGCCATACAATTCGCAAAGACGTTTTACTTTATCCGTAACAGAGAAAGTAATAATTACATCGCCTTTTTCGCCTTTGTATTTGTGCAAATAATGAATTAGAAGTAAAAGGATTTGATGAGAATCTACGAAATTACCTTTTTCGTCGAACATACCAATGCGGTCTGCATCGCCATCATTTGCCAAACCACAATGTACTATACCTTGATTGGCTTTAATATAATCTTCCAATGGTTTGAGATTGCGCAAAATTGGCTCTGGCGCTTGACCATAAAAAGAAGGATTATGCTCGCAACGCAAAGCATGAATAGAAGGCAAAATGCGTTTCATAACTCTTTGACCAGCACCATACATAGCATCATAAGCGCAAACTATACCCGCTTTTTCTATAGCTTCTAAGTCGAATTTTGCTTTTACTTCTGCTAAGAAAATACCTTCTAAGTCAATATATTCTAATAAGCCATTAGCTTCCATTTCTGCTAAAGTTGGAAGGGCTTGCATAGGTGTATCGTTAGGGATAAGTGCTTCTACTTCGCTAATTACTTTAGGAATAGCAGGACCACCCAAATGAGATTTTAATTTATAACCATTGTAAGCAGGCGGATTGTGGCTAGCTGTGATTACAACGCCCATAGCAGCAGATTTTTTCACTACGCCCAAACCAATCATTGGTGTAGTAATGAAATCTTTTGCTAAATATGTTTTGATACCATAGTAACCAAAGATACGAGTAGCTGTTTCAGCGAAAAGCTCGCCAGCAAAACGACAATCGTGTCCTATAACTATAGATTTATTAAGGTCTTTTTGTGCTAAAACCCAAAGCGCAGTAGCCGTAGCCACGCGTTTTACATTGTTTACAGTGTATTCTTCGGCTATAATGGCGCGCCATCCGTCAGTGCCGAATTTTATAGGTTGATTCATGGTATTTTATTTGAAATCAATAAAATGTAAATTCTATTGCAAAAATAAGCATAAAAAGCCATTAAAAAAATAAAAGACTTTACCCTTTTAACGAATATATTTTTGAAAAAGGGAGTATGGCAATTTTTTATTTTGAAAGTTCTTGTAAAACGCTAAAAATCTAAGGCTAGAAAAGGGCTTTTTATAAACAAAAACCGAACTCCCTTTCCCAAAAAAATAAAAAAGCATAACCTTCAAAAAAGAAAGCTATGCTTGTATAAATAGGCTATATAAAGCTATTATTGTTTAGTCATTTTAGTAACTACTTTTACATTTATATTATTGCCATTATCGTCTGTATCTGTATAAGTAGTAGCAATATGAAATTGGTTATTATTAATCAATACTATCTCTGAAGCTATTCTGTCTTCTGTAGTAGCAACATCACCGTCTTCATCAATAATAAAATAAGTTTCACCTTCACTAATACTATATTTCATACTAGTAATATCCGCTGAATTTCCTTCATTAACAGAGCCATCGCAAAAAGTACCAATAGGTGAAGCGCAATTATTGAGTATTATAACAAAATCATCAAGTGTTTCAGTGAGTTGAAATACATTGTTATGGTACATATCAGCAGTAGTACTTTTCCAAGTACCAGCAAATTTATTGCTAGGTGTTTCTTCATCCTTTTTGCAAGAAGCTAAAGAAAGACCAGCTAAAGTGAGAATAGTGAATAATTTATACATATATATAATAATTGTATTTATTGTTAAAATATAAGCATACACCTCAAGATAAGATGTATGCTTATTTATAAATAATATATATTATATATTATCTTTTTCTCAATATTGTAACTTCTTTAGTAGTAACGCCATTTTCTTCTGAAGTACTTGTATAAGATAAGTTAGTATCATTAGTCATAGTTACTTCATTTGTAGTAAGATCCTCAGTAGTAGATAAATCACCGTCTACATCAAAAACTAATTGAGTATATGACTCATTTATTTTATATTTTAAAGGCCATGTGAATTCAAGTGCAGCTATAAACATATCAGCATTGCAGAAAGTATTGAAACCACAACCGCTAAAAGTCATAGTACCTGCAGACTCTTCATCAGTACTTACTAAAACATTGTTTTCATAAGTCTCTGTTTTTACAATATCCCAAGTACCAACTAATTTATTAGCACTGTTATCGTCGTCTTTTTTACAAGAAGCTAAAGAAAGACCAGCTAAAACTACAATAGATAATAACTTTTTCATTTTTAATATAAATTTAAGAAGTATTTTAATAATTTAAATACATCAATAATCATGCCAAAATGGAATTTTAATATTAAAAAAAAATATAATTTTAAAATGGCGAAGCCACCATACTCCCTTTCTCAAAAAATAAAAAAAAAGCATAGCCCTCTAAATAGAAAGTTATGCTTATATATGGTATTATTGCTTTTGCATTTTATAGATTAATTTTCTTTCTATTCTATTATTATTGTGATCATAATGAAAGGAAGAAACTGCTAAATGTAATTGGTTAGCATCGCTATAAATAATTTCATATAGATTTTGGTCTTCTAAGGTTGTAGTATCATTATCTGTGTCAATTAGAATAACATTATTATTTTGTATGAATTTATATAATTGACTGCTATTATTTTGATTATAGCTATTTTGCAAAGCACAAAAATCTATAGTTGGATTAGGATAATTATCAAACTCTAAAATTAGAGTATGTTGCCAATTTTGTATATTTTCATTATTTTCAAATACTTCAATAGTTTCGCTTTTCCAAGTATTGCCTATAATGTTTTGTATATTAATTATATGATTAGATTCATTCTTTTGGCAAGCATACAAAGCAAAGAAAATAAGATAATAGATAAAATTTTTCTTTATAAAAGAGTTTATATAGTGAAAAAAAAAGACCATAGTGTTCTATTTAAAACACTATGGTTATCTCTATATTTATAAAATGATTATTGCTTTTTCATTTTTAAAACTGATTTTTCATTAACCATTATATTATTGCCATCTTCATCCGTTATTTCTGTATCTTCAGTTATTGAAATATGTAAATCCGTAGCAGTAAGTAATTCAATTCTATATTCTTGTTGGTCTTCAGTTGTAGCTATATTGCCATTTTCATCCATAATTAAAGTAGTTTCATTTTCTGTTACTTTATATTTAATAGTACGAGGTGTGCTTGTTGCTGATTCTTGAATAATTGCATCGCAGAATGTATTTATATCACATGCATTGAAAGTAATAATAGAGCCTAAAGTATCTGAATAAACTAAGTCATTATTATGATATATATCTACTTCTTCAGCCAACCATTTACCTGCAACTTGAGTAGATTTGTCTTCGTCTTTTTTACAAGCTGTAAGAGAAAGAGCACCAAGAATAATAATACCGAATAATTTTTTCATAATAGAAATGTACTAATTTAATAAATATAAAAAGGGTTAAATACTGTTATTTTTAAATATTAGACTTTTTTAAATTAATTAAGTTTAATTAAATTATTTTTTTGTAAAAGGGAGTATGGTTTTTTATAAAAATTTAAGCTCTTTTATGCTGAAATATAAATCCCCCTTATAAGTATTCAAAATTAATTGTCCTTCGGCACTAATACCAATGATTTTGCCACTTAATATTTCTTCAGTCGCTATAATTTGATAAAGGGCATTTTCTTGATAGCGATAGAGAAATTTGAGATAATCATCATTTATAATAGAAAGTCTTTCTTTACTTTTCAATTGTAAATAACGTTGTTCTAAATGCACACATAAATCAGCTAAAACCTTATCTATAGAAATTTTTTGCTTTGTGGCTAAATAAATCGAAGTTGCATGCAACCCATTTTCATAAAAATCTGTTTGATTAATATTAAGTCCTATGCCTACAATGGCATGTTCTATAAAGGCACCTTTTAAAGTGTTTTCAATGAGAATACCTGCAATTTTTTGATTGTCTACGTATATATCATTAGGCCATTTAATATGGAGCTTTTCAAGTGGAATATCATAGCTATACAATAAATCTATAATGGATAAGGCAATAGCTTTACTCAATAAAAATTGCGATTTCACAGCTAGCCATTTTGGCAGCAATAAAAAGCTAGTAGTAAGGTTCAATCCAGCAGTACTTTTCCAATAGCTGCCAAGTTGTCCTCTTCCTGCGCTTTGGTAATCTGCCCAAACGACAAAACCTTCAATTGGTGCGTTTTTTGCTAAGTATTGTTGTAAATAGAGGTTAGTCGAATCTACATTGGGTAAATGTTGATAATATTTGCCTATAAATATAGTATTTGGGTTGAACATGCTCAATATTTTTATCCACTAAAAAAAAACTTCTGTAAAAGTACATTTTTCTACGTGAATTATAGTTTTTCTTTGTATTTTTACACCTAGACTATCTTAATTAAAAATAGCTTTTATACAGCTATTAATTATTATTTTTTTAACTATAAAGTATATTCTTTTGAGTCTTAAAAAAACAAAAAATACGGAAAAGAAAGTAGCAGCATCTACTACTACTGATGCTTTCACTTTAGCGATCATAGAAGCGATTCAAGACGTGAAAGGTCTTGATATTATCGAAATTGATTTACGTAATGTACACGATGCTAGTACAGATTGTTTTGTAATTTGTACAGGTAACTCTTCAACACATATTCACGGTATTGCCGATCGTATAGATAAGAGTATTAGAGAACAATATGGTTTTTTCCCAAATCATATTGAAGGTCGCCAATCAAAATCTTGGGTTTTATTGGACTATTTCTCTGTGGTTGTGCATATTTTCTCAGCAGAACAACGTCAAGTCTATGCTTTAGAACAACTCTGGAATGATGCACCTCAAAAACGTCATGAAAGTGAAACTGCCGAGATTCAAGAAAAGTATTGGGATGATGATGACTTTTAAGCTTTTAGCTTATTAGAAAAATTTCTTTGAATAATTCCTAATAATAAAATACTTTATTGATAAGCCTGACGTAAAGCTCATGCTGCTATTTATGCAGGCTTATCATTAAAAAATAATTATTATTATATTGTCTATCTATATATTCAATCATATCACTCCACAATGGAAGAAAGAAATAATAAAACCCCGAAAAGGAACTCTAACTATTATTGGTTATTTGTATTTGTGGTTTTAGCATTAATATTAGTTGTTTCTGTTAATGTTAATACTAAAGGCAATAATACCATAGAAGATACTCAATTAGAGAATTTCTTTAAAGAAGGGGACATTCAAAAAATAATCGTTGTTAATGACGATTTTGCAGAAATCTATATTTATCCAGATAGTCTCCAAAAAACTGCGCATGAAGAAGTAAAGCTTACAACTTTTAAGCTTCAAAATTCAGGTCCACACTATACTTATGCTAATTTAGGCAATCGTGGTATCTTTAATGAAAAAGTAGATAAATTTAATCAATCTTACAATAGAAAAGTAAATATTTCTTGGGAAACAAGACAAAGCTTTTTAGGACCTTTAATAGGATGGCTATTGCCATTACTTTTATTTATCACTATCTTAATGTTTTTTATTCGTCGCATGGGTGGCGGTGGTGCTGGAGGTAGTTCTCAAATTTTTAGTATTGGTAAATCTAAAGCTACTTTATTTGAGAAAGATGATAAAATTAAAATTACTTTTAAAGATGTTGCTGGTTTAGACGAAGCTAAAGAAGAAGTTGTAGAGGTTGTAGATTTTCTACGCACGCCTAAAAAATATACAGCTTTAGGTGGTAAAATTCCTAAAGGTGTTCTTTTAGTAGGTTCTCCTGGTACAGGTAAAACTCTTTTAGCTAAAGCAGTTGCAGGTGAAGCGGGTGTACCTTTCTTCTCTATTTCTGGTTCAGATTTCGTAGAAATGTTTGTTGGCGTAGGTGCTTCTCGTGTTAGAGACTTATTCAAACAAGCTAGAGATAAAGCACCTTGTATTATTTTTATTGATGAGATTGATGCTATTGGTCGCGCTCGTGGTAGAAATGCTATGCAAGGTAATGATGAAAGAGAAAATACGCTCAATCAGCTTTTAGTAGAAATGGATGGTTTCTCTAGCGATAAAGCTATTATTATTATGGCTGCTACTAATCGTCCTGATATTCTAGACTCTGCTTTAATGCGCCCAGGTCGTTTCGATCGTCAAATTACTATTGATAAGCCTGATTTAGTAGGTCGTGAGCAAATTTTTAAAGTACATCTCAAACCACTTAAATTAGCCGATGATATTGATGCTAAAAAATTAGCTTCTCAAACACCAGGTTTTGCTGGTGCCGATATTGCTAATATTTGTAATGAAGCTGCATTAATTGCTGCTCGTCGCAACAAAAAAGCTATTGATATGGCAGATTTTAATAGTGCTATTGATCGTGTGATTGGTGGTCTTGAAAAGAAAAATAAAATTATTTCTCCAGAAGAAAAGCGTGTTATTGCTTATCATGAAGCAGGACATACGCTTTGTATGTGGTATTTAGAGCATGCTGATTCTTTTGTAAAAGTAACTATTGTACCTCGTGGTATGGCTGGTGGTTATGCTCAATATTTACCTAAAGAAAAAACTATTGAAACTACAGAAGAAATCTTAGATAAAATCTGTATTACTTTAGGTGGTCGTGCTGCCGAAGATATTATTTTTAATAAAATTTCTACTGGTGCAGGTAATGACTTAATGAAAGTTACTCAAATGGCATATGCTATGATTACTTATTATGGTATGAACAGTAATGTAGGTAATATTTCATTCTATGACCCACAAGGTAATAGTCAATTCACACGTCCTTATTCAGACGAAACAGCACATCTCATAGATATTGAAGCTAGAGAAATTATTGAAAAGCAATATGCTAGAGCTAAACAATTGCTTACTGAGCGTAGTAAAGAACTAGAATTAGTTGCTGAAGCTCTAATGAGCAGAGAAGTTTTAGATAGAGATGATATAGAAAAACTTATTGGAAAACGTCCTTTTAGCGATGTTAATTATCCTGATACTATTGTAGCTACACCTGAAGATGCTATATCTTCTACTGAGCCTACAGACAATATGGGTAATGTATCTTCTAATGATGCTATTGATAATGATACTATTGACAATATTGATATTGAAAAATAGTGACCTATAAATAAAAATGCAGTCTTAATGTTTAATTAGGACTGCATTTTTTTTGTCTATAATTCTTATAATATATATGCAATTTACATATATATATGGAATATATTGTTAATTTTGTATGCTCAATAGATTATTATTGATACTATACTATATATTTTATTTTAAATGTTATATCTTTGCAAGATGACAAAAGTCATTTTATAAGTTAATGATGTTTATTAACTATTGACTATCAATAGTTTTATTTTGTGGACTCAATAGCAGTCCTATTTTTTTGCTTATCTGTTCAGTGTAATAATCTTAAATCTTGTTACAAAACATTACAGACTTTTTCTGAACGTTTTGACTTTAATTTCTAACCTTTTTTATAGAATATTTATCTATGTATTCCACTATGAAAAAGCTGCTATATACTTTCTTGCTTCTATTATCAAGTGCATCAAATACGCTTTTTGCTATTTGGGGACCAGGCGACCTAACAGATATCAAGCGTAATCCGCCTAAAGCTATTGCTCAAAAAGCTCAAGCTTTCTATCAAGCAGGCGATTATTCTAATGCATACGAACATTTTCTGGCGCTTTCTCAAGTTAAAGAAAATATTTCTAAAGCTGAAGCATACAAACTCGGTAAATCTGCTTTGCAGATTGGGCAATATGAAATGGCAGTTCAATACTTATATGAAGTAAAACATTTGCACAAAAAGTATAAATTAGTGCAATATGAATATGCTAGCGCACTTAAATTTTTAGGCGATTATGATGCCGCTATTATTGCTTATCAACAATATTTTGATAGCCATAAAGACGACAAAAATAATCCATATCTTCAATTTGCTTTGGATAATATTTCTCTTTGCAAAAAGTCATTACATGATTTACAAGTCCAAGCATTAGGAGCTTTCGAAGGGCAAGTTGTTGAAAATCATGCACAATTAAGAGCTATTACTACTACTAGTATTTATGGCTATAAATTAGCTGAGCTTCAAGATGTCAATGGCACTAAAATTGTCCGTCTAAATGAGAATAATGAAATACAAAATATTCATAGTTCCATTAATAATGCGGCTTTCCGTTCTAGTGCTCCTAGTATAGCGCCTGATGGAGAAACAGTTTACTTTACTAGACCTGAACGCAATGCTTTAGGACAAACTGAACACAAGATTTACATGGGTAAATTAACTGCCGATGCAAATGTTGTCAATATTCAGAAACTTGAAGGTGGTATCAATCGTATAGGCTATTCCAGTTTACAACCAACTGCTGCTATAGTGAACGGACAAGAAATTGTTTATTTTAGTTCTTCTATTCCTGGCGGTAACGGTGGCTTTGATATTTGGTATGCTATTCGTATTAAAGACAATGTTTTTACACAAGCTTATCATACGGGAATGCGTCTCAATTCTCCTGCCGATGAAATTACTCCTTTCTATTTTCAAGCTTGTAATGAATTATTCTTTTCTTCCAATCGTCAAGAAAGTTTAGGTGGCTTTGATGTTTTCAAATTGGCTGGTTCACACGAACAATGGCTCGATAATGAAATTATACATCTTCCTGCCCCTATTAATTCCAAAGGTGATGATTATTTCTATCGTCAAGATAATGCTACCAATAAAACTTATCTTACTACAAATCGTTTAGACGGCAAAACGGATAAAACTATTCAATTCCGTCAACTCTTACGTGCGCAACTCGCACCCTAAATTTTGTACACAATACACTATAGATATATAATTAGGAAACCCCATAGGCGTGATGCTTACGGGGTTTTATTTTTTTCTACAGCGAAGTATTTTTTTAGGGGGAAAGGGACTATGGTTTTTGTTTAAAAATTAGTCCTTTTTAAATTCCCAAGTTGCGCCAGTTTTAGCATCTTTTATTTGTATGCCCATGCCAGCTAAAGTATCTCTAATTACATCAGAAGCTGCAAAATCTTTTCTTGCTCTTGCATCTTGACGCAATTGTAAAGTCAAGCCCATTAATTGCTCAATCAATTGGCTATCGCCACCTGCGCCTTGAGTTTGTGTTTCATCATACAAACCGAAAATATCGAATAAGAAACTATGTAATTCCTTTTTCAATGTTTCCAAAGCACTTTGAGAAAGATTTTTTATATCTAATTGATTATTCGCAAAAGCATTAATTTTATTTACCAAGCCGAATAAATGAGAAAGTGCAATAGCTGTATTAAAATCATCAGCCATAGCCTCATCTGCATTTTTCAAAATTGTTAAGATTTCTTCATCTTCGCTACCTGTTTCAGTAGTTGGTGTACTTAATTTCTCTAAAGTTTGATAAGCTTTCATCATGCGTGTATACGCCAATTCTGCTGCTACCAAACCATCATTAGTAAGGTTTAATGTACTGCGATAATGCGTTTGTAAAAGCAAAAAGCGGAAAGCCATAGGAGAAAATGCCTTTTCAAAGAAAGTATTATTACCTGAGAAAAGTTCTGCTGGCATAATATTATTCCCATCTGATTTAGACATTTTTTTGCCATTGAGCAACATCATATTGGCATGAATCCAATAATTTGCTGGTGTACAACCGCAAGCGCCTATATTTTGAGCAATTTCATTTTCGTGATGTGGGAATTGTAAGTCCATACCACCGCCATGAATATCAAATGTTTTACCTAAATATTTTGTACTCATTGCAGAGCACTCCAAATGCCAACCAGGATAACCCATTGACCATTCTGTATTCCAACGCATTAAGTGATTAGGCGAAGCCTTTACCCAAATAGCAAAATCGCTTGGATGACGTTTTTCTGATTGATTTTTCAAATTATCACGGCTTTCTTCCAACAGTTCATCTTGTTGTTTTCCTGAAAGTTTGCCATACACATCATGCGTTTGCAATAATTTTTGTGTATCAAAATATACAGAACCATTCACTTCATAAGCATAACCATTTTTTAAGATTTCTCTTACCATTTCGATTTGCTCTAAAAGATGACCTGTTGCTGTTGGCTCTATGCTTGGAGAAAGTGTATTAAGCTGACGCATTACAGCATGAAAACCATTCGTATATTTTTGAACGATTTCCATTGGTTCTTTTTGTTCTAATCTAGCGCGCATTTCGATTTTAGATTCTGCATCTGTATCTACATCGCCCACTAAATGCCCAACATCAGTAATATTGCGCACATAACGCACTTTAAAACCTTTATGTTGTAAATAGCGGAATATCATATCAAATGATACAAAAGTGCGGCAATTTCCTAAATGTACATCATTGTAAACAGTAGGTCCACAAACATACATACCCACAAAACCTGGGGTAATTGGGTTAAATTCGCGCTTTTCGCGGCTATATGAATCGTGTATAAATATTTTAGACATAGTGATATAACTTATAGAATTGCTGATTTGAGCCAACAAATTACAGCTTTTATTACATTTTAACAAAAAACTATCTCTTATTCCTTTTTTCTTTTTTTGGGAAAGGGACTTCGGTGCTTCGCAGTTTATAAAAGTCCTTTGCTTTACTTATAAATATACAATTTCATTTTACATTCCTATCATTACTTTTTATGAAATGCCGCAGGCACCATACTCCCTTTCC
>X137_Gaur__coassemble_211_pt1 | contig 12940 bp, 3 predicted proteins | sample X137_Gaur__metabat2_high_PE_006 | metagenome-assembled genome bin X137_Gaur | reverse complement strand
ATATAAAACATCGCTAAGCAAAAAAAAACTGCGAAGCACCATACTCCCTTTCCCAAAAAAATAAAAAATTATATTTTTTATAAAAATCCTTTCTTATATTTATAAGCTTATACATAAGCGTAATATATTTATTTGAATTGTTTTAAAATTTTAAGCTATTTAGTTTTATGAGAAAACAACTATTTCGGATACTGTTCAGTATGTTATTACTGCTTATCCCAGCGCATTTTTTGTCTGCGCAAACACCACAAAATATAGAACAGAACTATTTAAAAGAAATTAGAAATTTACTCTATTCTAAGGAGAATTCAAGAATACTAAAATTAATAGAAACTATAGAAGCAGATACCAATGATTTTAATAAAACTGCATTAATTTTTAGACTTAAAATAGATATTCTAGAGAGAAAATATTTAGCAAATCCTAGTAAAGAAAGTATTTATATTTTAGACTCTTTGGAGCAACTTGTAGAAATTCAACAAGGCGTATCTAAGAATGTTGGTTATGCTATTTTAGCACAATATTATCATAATTTTGCTTTGAATAATATTCAGTTTTTGCTGACTAAAGATATGCTCTTATATAATGAAAAAGATAAGCAAACTTGGACTTGGAAAAACTTTATAGAAAAAGCAGTTTATTATCAAGAAAAATCAATAGAAGGAGAAGAAATAAAAAAAGAAGCTGCCCAAAAATGGAATATATTCTTTAATATAAAACTTGGCAAAACACAAGATTATTCAACAGAAATTCAAAGCACTTTATATGATGTTTTAATGATGCATTTATTGAAAATGTATCAAGTAGAATATAGTTATTTAAGTAATCCTTCACAAAACTTAAATATAAAAGATGAGCAATTATTTGCACCTACAAATGATTTTATAAAGGCAAACTTTAATCTAAAAGATAATAAAAATACTCAAGCTAAAATCATTAGTACTTTCCAAAATTGGTTAGCTTTTAATAAGTCAATAAATAATGATTTTGCTTTAGCAGAAATAGAATTATATAGAATAGAATATGCCTTGGCGCAATCTATTGCTACAAACAAAATTGACTTGTATGAAAGTGCTTTTAATAGATTAAGAACTACTTATAAAAATACTATTGTAGGAGCTTATTTGGATTTTAAATTTTTAAATTATTTACAACAAAATACAGCTAATTTAAAGGAAGAAAATATAGTGCCTATTATTAATAATATTAAGAATAATCCTAATTTGGATAGCTTAATGAAAATAGACATTATACGTTATGAAGCTTTATTTAACAAACGTTATTTCAATATACAACTAGAGCCTATAGTGCCAATTAATCAACCTATATTAATAAGCGTTGATTATAGATATATAGACACTTTGTATTATAATATATTTAAGATTAAAACTCATCTCAGTGATGCTAGAAATAAGTTTAAGCAAACAGAAAAAGATAGTTTAATTGCTTCTAAATATTGGCTATTGGAAGGTAATAAAAAAAGGTCTTTAGAAAAGACAGAAGTACCTTTGCAAGGTTTGCCATCGGGCGAATATTATCTTATAGTTTCTACTAATAAAGATTTTGAAGAAAAGGATACAAGTAGTCTTTTGTATATAGACTTTTCAGTAACTAATATGGCTTTTATTCAAAATCAACAACAGCCAAATCATAATATTAATAATGTTATAGGTTATTTAGTAGATAGAAATACAGGTGAAGCTATTGATTTGAAAAAGGTGAAGGTAAAAAGTTATTATTTAGATAAAAAAACGGTTAAAGATTTACCTTATTCTATACAAGATAATCGCTTGACTATAGATTATAAAGATAGTTATTTATATTATGATAATCGTTCCAATTATAATAATTATACAATAGCATTTATTAATGGTAATGATACTTTGTTTCATGGACAAAGACAAAGTTATAATAATTATGATCCAGAACAAGATATTGCTTTACCTAAAGAAAGTAGATATAATGCTATTTATTTATATACAGATAGAGCTATCTATAGACCAGGGCAAACTGTTTATTTGAAAGGTATATCACTTAATTATATACATAATAGAATTGACCCTGCACCTAAGGCTATTAATGGTAGTAAATATATTTTGTCATTAGTAGATACTAAAGGAAATGATATTCTAAAAGATACAGTTGTAACTAATGAGTTTGGTTCTTTTGATGCAGTATTGGATATTCCTCTAAATCTACAACTTGGTATTTATTCTATTCGTGTAGGTAATACAAGAAAAGAAATTAGTGTAGAAGAATATAAGCGCCCTCAATTTTATATAGAGCAATTGTATGATAAAGGGATTTATATTTTAGGCGATAGCGTAAAAATAAAAGGAAAAGCTATGGCTTATGCTGGCAATGCTTTGTCTGGTGCAAAAGTAAATTATACTCTAAAAAGAGATAATAATATTATAAAAGATAGTACACTTTTTACAGATAATAAAGGGGAATTCCTTATAACATTTTTATCTGAAAAAGACAAAGCCGAACTCCCTTTCCCAAATGAAAAACATGTTTATACTTTACGTACAGATATAGTAGATATTACTGGCGAAACAATTAGCAATACTATTACTTTAGCAATAGGAAATCTAGCTCAAGAAATTGATATAGCTATGCCAGATTATGTATTGCAAAATGATAAAGTAGATGTGAAAATTATAGCCAAAGATTTGCAAGGAAATACTAGTGCAAGCATAGGCAAAATTCAAGTTTATGAAATAGAAAATGGCGCTAATTTTTATGTTAATCGCCTATGGGCTTTTCCTTCAGTAAAAAACATATCAAAAAGTAATTTTGAAAAACTATTTCCTCAATATGCTTATGAAGATAAGCCATCAGAAAAAACAAAATTAGTAATAAGTGCGGAGTTCGATACTAAAAAATCACTCTATTATGATTTGCCTACTCATAAACTTAGTGTAGGGGCTTATAAAATTGTGCTTACTTCTAAAGATAAGTCTGGAAAAGAGCTTATAAGTGAAAAAAAATTTATTGTCTATAATGAAAAAGAAGGTAGTGTTCGTACTACTGCTTTATTAATTCCAAAATCTGTATATACTGTAGAAAAAGATGCTACTTTGAGTATTCCTATTTATACTAAAAATAAAAATTCTTTTGTATTAGTAGAAATGCAAACTCAATATGGTATTGTATTTTCTAAAGTTTTGAAAGTAGATTGTTATTATAATTTAGAATTGCCAATTAAAGAAATTTATGGGGCTGCTTTCAAAATGCATTTTGTAAGTATTTCTAATAATAGAATATACAATAAAAGTATAGATGTAAATGTAGTTGCGCCTAGCAAAGCCATGAAAATAGAGCTAGTAACTTTTAGAGATAAAATGCAAGCCGGAGAAGAAGAAACTTGGAAAGTAAAAGTAGCAACTTTAGATGGTAAAGAAGCCAATGCAGAGCTTTTAGTTGCTATGTATGATGCTTCTTTAGATGCTTTCAAATCCAATTATTGGGCGCTTCCAAATTTTCAAAATAAACCATCTCTTCAAAATTATTATCCATTTGCTTTAAATGATAAAAAATCTTTTATTACTACAGCTATTGGACCTGATTTTGCTCCTTCTAATTTTTATTATCGTTTTGGACAATTTGTCAATTGGTCAAATGCCAATTATGTATATCGAGACTATAATGGCTTTATTTATCAAAACTCAACCAAACTACAATATTATTTTAATAATAGAATATATAATTTCATTGATAATGAAAATATCACGAAACTGGCTACTAAATCTATAACAGATTTGAAAGCTATGAAAACTGGTGTTGTACAAAGAGATGCAGGTATGGACACTCATACAGCTGGCGCTAGAAGTACTAGTGATGATATTGATAGAAAGCCAAAGAGGAGAAGAAATACTATTAGTGAAGATAACTATTATGCTCCTGAAATCCCTAACGATACTTTACCTAATCCAAGCATTAATACTGCCAAAAATACTTTCAGTGAATCTAGTATAGTAATGCGTGAAAATTTGAATGAAACAGTGTTTTTTTATCCTCATGTAGAAAAAAATAAAGCAGGCGAATATGTAATTAATTTCAAAATGAATGAAGCGCTTACACGCTGGAAATTTATGCTTTTTGCACATGATAAAAACATGAATTGGACTTCTCAAGAGCATTATGTTATTACTCAAAAAGATTTGATGATTCAGCCTAATGCACCACGTTTTTTGCGACAAGGCGATACTATTGCTTTCCCTGCTAAAGTTTCTAATTTAACAGCTAATGATATAAGCGGTAATGCTTATTTGCAAATTTTCGATGCACTTACACAGGAGCCTTTAGATAGTATTTTTGTGAAAGGGAGTATGGCTTTTCCTTTTAATATAAAAGCTAATGACATAGCGGTTATTAATTGGACTATTATTGTTCCTGATAATTTCAATGGCATTATCAATTACAAAGTAATTGCAAAAACAGATAAGCATAGCGATGGCGAATCTAATCACTTGCCTATATTGCCAAATCAAAGTTTAGTCATAAAACATCTGCCAATTAGTGTAGATAAAAAAGGCGAAAAAACTTATGAATTTGATGCTATGAAATCAGTGATGGCAAACTCTAATACTATGCAACATTACAATGTAGAACTCAAATTGAATGCTTCTACTTTAGCTAGTACTTTGTCTGCGCTTAATTTTTTACAAGCTTATCCTTATCAATGTAGCGAACAATTATTGTCTGTTTATTATGCTAATGTTATGGGCAATTATTTGCTCAAAAATAATCCTGCTTTATATGAAAGTGTAGAAGATAAATCTTTGCTTAAAAAAGATAAAATTCCTGCTCGTGTTATGAAAATTGTACATGCTGAAGCCAATTATCTTTTAGAGAATCATTCTATAAATTCTAACTTATTCAAGGATAAAGTTGTTAAAAAAGAGCTAAATAATATTATGAATCTACTAGCATCAAGACAAAATACTGATGGTGGACTTTCTTGGTATGGAGGCTCTTCTGATTTATATACTACTCAAACTTGGCTAAAAGGTATGGGCGAATTTTTAGATAAAGGTATGATAAAAGCACAAGGTAAAACATTCAATATATTGAAAGATGCAATTGATTATCTAGATAATAGTTTTATGAAGTATGAAGAGCTTACTTATAATTATTTATATACGCGTTCTTTATATGAAAAACTTTTCCCTGTATCTAAAGCTATAGAAACTAGAAGAGCAGAATTGCTAGCAAAACCTTGGCATGATTTATCGCTTTTTGATAAAATAAAACTAGGTATTTCTGCTTATAATCTAGGTAAAAAAGATTTGTCTAAGGATTTAGTCAAAGACATAAAATCTATTATTGGCAATATAGATAGTTTTGAAATTTTTCAAGAATATCCATACTATTACAATAAAATTGAACTCTATGCTCAATTGATAGAATTATTGTTTAAAGTAAATAAAACTGACCCTTGGATTACAGATATAAAAACTTATTTATTGAAAAATAAACAAGGCAATGCTTGGGGTTCTACTAAAACAACTACACAAGTTCTATATGCTTTGTTCTTCTATAATGAAGAAAAAGTTACTGCTAAAAATCAAGACTTATCTATAGAAATTGGTCAAGAAAAAATAGCCAAAACAGACTTTGATAAATTGTCAAAACAAGGCAGGCTAAATAAAATTTTTACAAAAGTAAATCCGGATTTTACTACAGTGAAAATTTCTAATAATAATATAGAACCTATAAATGGTAATTTAGTTTGGCGATATTTTGAAGATTTTGATAAAGTTTCTAATGAGGAAAATGCCGAAATTAAAAAGACTTTATTTATTAGAAAATCTGGCGATAAATTTGAAGAACTTAATGAAAATAATCCTATAAAAGTAGGCGATTTGGTACGTGTACGCTTAGAGATAAAAGTGAAATCTCCATTGGGTTATGTGCAAGTTAAAGATATGCGTGCAGCAGGTTTTGAGCCTATTGATGTTTTATCTAAAAGAGAAAATAGCGGAAAATTATCTTATTATAAAGCGGTAAGCGATGCATCAATGAATTTCTTTATTGATAATCTTCAACAAGGCACTTATGTTTTAGAATACTATTTGCGCGCTACTTACAAAGGCAATTATAATAATGGCGTAACTAGTGTAGAATCTATGTATGCGCCAGAAAAAACAGCCTATTCAAAAGCAATTCGCTTAACTATAGAATAATAAATTTTTTCTTTTTTTTTGAGAAAGGGAGTATGGCATTTGTTCATAAAAAAAAGCGCCTTACTTCATGCAAAAAAATTAAGGGACGAAGTGAAAAAACTTCGTCCCTTTTTCTATTTATAAAAATTTATAATATAAAAAAGTGTTTTCTACTTGCTTTTATTAGAGTTTATACGATTATAACAATATTAGATATTTCTAAGCAGAAAAAAACTGCGAAGCACCATACTCCCTTTTCCAAAAAACAATAGAATTATTTTTTAGAAAACTATTTTTTTAGGCTAATAATTGCTTAATAGCAATCCATTATATTTTTGAAATTATAAGATATTTAATTATTATGAAAAGACGCTTTATTCGGATAATGCTCAGCATGTTATGGCTGCTTATCCCTGCGCATTTTTTGTCTGCGCAAATTGATCAAAATGTGACAAATAATTATTTAAACCGAATCAATAATGGTAACGGAGGAGAAAATTTAATAAATGATATTGAAGCAAATACTGCACAAATCCCAAAAGAGGCTTTAATATTAAAGGCGAAGATAAATTTATTAGAAAGAAAATTTCAAAATAATGCTAGTAATTCATCTTTATTGGATTCATTAGAAGTATTAGCTGAAAATCAACAAGGGATCAGCAAAAATGTAATTTATGCTATTCTAGCGCAATATGCTTATAACTATGCGCTTCAAAATATGTCTAATTTTGCTAATCGTGCTATGCTTATTTATGATAAAAATGATAAGAATACTTGGACATGGAAAAACTTTATAGAAAAAGCAGTAGAATATCAAGAAAAATCTATTGAAGGTAATAGTGTGAAAAATGAAAAGTCTGAAAATTGGGATATATTTTTTAATATAAAACTATCTCAAAATCATAATAAAGATAAAGCAATTCAAGAAACTTTATATGATGTTTTGATAGTGCATTTATTGAAAATGTATAAAATAGAATATAGCTATTTATATGATGCTACTCAAAGTTTACAATTGTCTGATAAAGATTTATTTGCACCTGTATCAGAGTTTATAAAACAGTCTTTTGATTTTAAAGATAAAAAAAATCCTCAAGCTAAAATTATTAAAACTTTTCAAGAATCTTTATCCTTTAATCAAGCTAAAGCTAATAGCTTAGCATTTGTAGAAATGGATTTGCTTCGTTTAGAATATGCCTTATCACAAAGTAATAATAATGATAAAATTAAGCTTTATGAAGCTGCATTTAATAGCTTAAGAAAAATGCATAAAAATACTTTTGTTGGTGCTTATTTAGACTATAAATATTTTTATTATTTAGACCAAAATAAAGCCAATAAAGATATAGAAGAAATTGAAGCTATAGTAGAGAGTATTAAAAATAATCCTAATTTAGATTCTTCAATGACTAGCGATATTAAGCAAATATCTGCTATGCTTAATAAAGCTTATTTTAATATAACATTGGAGCCTGTTGCCCTTCCTAAGAAACCTATATTGTTGAATATACATTATCAATATATAGATACTTTATATTATAAAGTAGTTAAGAAGAATCCATCAAATAATTATAAAGAATATATAGCAAATATTTTGAATTATCCTGTTGTAGATTCTAAACATTGGGCAATTGCTAAAACAAAGATTAGAAAAAAGCAAACAACAGAAGTATTATTGGATAGCTTAGAATCAGGATTATATTATATAATAGTTTCTAATAATAAAGATTTTTCATTATCAGCTGATAATGCTATACAGGCTCTAGAGTTTTCAGTAACAAATTTGGCTATATTAGAGCAAAAGAAAACTAATTATGATTGGTATGGATATCTATTTGATAGAAGTACGGGTAAAGCTTTAGATAAAAATCAGGTTAAATTTATTCAAAGGATATATAACTATAATACAAACAATTATACTAATAAAAGTATAGATTTTTATGTAGATCATATTGGTAAATTTAATCTTAAAAATATCAATCCTAATGAGCTGAGACTTGTGTATAATAATGATACTTTAAGTATTAATAATTATAATTATAATACATCAATAAATGTATATAATAATAATGATATAACAGCATGGCAGAAATCTGAAAATACCTCAACTCTTACACATATTTTCACAGATAGAGCTATATATAGACCAGGGCAAAAAGTATTTATAAAAGGTATAATGTTGGATTATACTTCTAATAGAATAGACCCTGCACCAAAAGTAAAATCTAATGCTAAACAAGAAGTACAATTAAGAGATTCTAAAAATAATCTAATTAAATCAGCAAATGTAACAACTAATGAGTTTGGTTCTTTTGATGTAGAATTTGATATTGCTACACAAGCTCAAACAGGTAGCTTCTATATATATGTAGGCAATACAAAAAAAGAAATCAAAGTTGAGGCTTATAAGCGTCATCAATTTTATACCACTGTACAACAAGATAAAGATGTTTATATTTTGGGTGATAGTGTAAAAGTAAATGGTAAAGCTATGGCTTATGCTGGTAATGCTTTGGTTGGTGCAAAGGTAGTTTATACATTGAAGAGAGATAATAAGGTTATAAAAGATAGCACTCTTTTAACAGATAATAAAGGGGAATTTATTATAGCATTTTTATCCGAAAAAGACAAAACCGAACTCCCTTCTCCAAATGAAAAACATAGTTATAGTATTAGGCTAGATGTTGTAGATATTACTGGAGAAACACATAGCAATACTATAGATTTAGAAATAGCTACAGTATCTAAAAAAATAGCTATAATTATGCCTGAATATATAGCTAAAGATGCAAAAATTGATATTAAAATTTCAGTAGAAAATTTTAACGGAAATACGATTGCGGGGCAAGGCAATATTAAAATTTATAAATCAGAAAAAGAAGATAAATTTTATGCAAAACGCATATGGGAATTTCCTGAAGTTGTAACTATTAGTAAAGATGTTTTTGAAAAATCTTTTCCTCAATATGCCTATAAAATAGACAACGGAAAAACGAATAAAACATTGATTTCATCTGATACTTTTAATACTGCAATTAATCCTTATTATAAGCTATCTACAGCTGCACTTTCTACAGGTTATTATAATGTATTAATAACAAGCAAAGATAAGTCTGGAGAAGATATAATTAGTGAAAAACAATTCTATGTTTATAAAGCAAATGAAGCTATTAAAACAGAAGCTTTACTTATACCTCAAGCTGTATTTACAGTAGGAAAAGACGATAAATTAACAATTCCTATTTATACGCTCAAGCCAAGTACTGTATTAGTAGAAATTCAAAATGCAGAAGGTATTATATATACTCAATTACTAGAAGTAAATAAATTTTATAATTGGGTATTACCTTTACAAGATAAATTTACTAGTACATTTAAAATTCATTTTCATACACTCTTATATAATAGATTATATTCTAAAAGCGTAGATGTTAATGTAGTCTCAAATAGTGAAAATTTACAAATTGAACTACTTACTTTTAGAGATAAAATGCAGGGTGGGGAAGATGAAACTTGGAAAATTAAAGTTACTGGAAAACAAGGGGAAAAAGTAGATGCTGAACTTTTAGCGACTATGTATGATGCTTCTTTAGATGCTTTTTTATCTAATAGTTGGATATTGCCTACTTTAAATAGACATAATACTATAAATACTAATGATAGGCTTTATATTAAAAATATAAGAGCTAATAATAGATTATCACATATAGGACAAAGTTTTGCGCCCACTAGCTATCAACATAAAGTACTAAATTATGCTAACTGGTCTAATGGTTACAATAATTACAATAATTATTATAATAATAAAATAATCTTTGAAGATAATACAAGGCTTTCTTTTTACTTTACTAAAGTGACAATGAATAATTTCTTCAATGGGTATAATCGCCAAAATAATAATGTTTATAGCCAAAATTATAATGGTAGAAGTAATACAGTAGAGAAAGATGTAGTACAACAAACTCATACAGCAGGTTCCAGATCTAGTAGTGACGATACTTATATTGATGGTGTAAGAGCTGAAGGTAATAGTAGTATTATAGAAATAGAAGCTGAAAGACCTACTGTGCAGCAGATTGTAATTACTCCAGACAACTCTACACAAGCTACAAGAAGTATAACAGATATGAAGGCAAGTAAAGTAGATATAGTAAATTTTATGCCTGTAGAGCCACATAAACCAATACCTACAAAAGTCCGAGAAGATTTGCACGAAACTGTATTTTTCTATCCTCGTGTATCGCAAAATGAAGCAGGCGAATATTTGCTCAATTTCAAGATGAATGATGCACTTACGCGTTGGAAATTTATGCTTTTTGCGCATGATAAAAATCTAAATTGGGCAACGCAAGAGCATTTTATTGTTACTCAAAAAGAATTGATGATTCAGCCAAATGCGCCACGTTTTTTACGTCAAGGTGATACTATTTTATTCCCTGCAAAAATCTCTAATTTGACGAATGCAGAAATGAAAGGCGAAGCTTATTTAAAATTGTATAATGCTTTAACCAATGAACCATTAGAGCATTCTTTTGGAGAAGGGAATAAGGTTTTTCCTTTTTATATAAAGCCTCAAGAAGTAACGGTTATTCAATGGCGTATTGTAATTCCTGATAATTTTCATGGTGTTATAAAATATGAAATGATAGCAAAATCTGCTAATCATACAGATGGCGAATCTAATATATTACCAGTATTGTCGAATCAAACTTTAGTAACAAAAGTATTACCAATTGCTATTGCCCAAAAAGGAAAAACTACTTATGAGTTTAAAGAAATGAAAGAGGTAATGGCTAATTCTAATACTGTTAAAAATTATGAAGTTAGTCTCAATTTGAATGCTTCTAGTTTATATTCGGCTTTGTCTTCTTTAAATTATCTTAAAGCTTATCCTTACAATTGCAGTGAACAATTATTTTCTATTTATTATGCTAATGTTACAGGCAATTATTTGATTAAAAATAATCCTGCTGTACAACAATTATATGCTGCAAAAGTAGATAAGAAATCACTCGCTAGTGTAGATAATTTATCAGCCTCTGCTGTTAATATTATAGAAGCTGAAGCAGCTTGGTTATTGGGTAATAAGTTACTAAATAGCAATTTATTCAATGACGAAATAGTAAGTAAAGAAATAGAAAATATTATGAATTTGCTTACTTCAAGACAAAATGCTGATGGTGGACTTTCTTGGTATGGAGGTGCTTCTGATGTTTACATTAGCCAATTGTGGGCTAAAGGTATGGGCGAATTTATTGATAAAGGTATGATTAAGCCTGAAGGCAGAAATTTGAAAATGTTGCAAGGTGCTATTGGTTATTTAGATAATGTTTTTATTGGTAATATTGCAAGCCAAAATTCAAGATATGCTTCATTAGATTATAACTATTTATATACACGTTCGTTTTACGAAAAGCTAATTCCTGTATCAAAACAAGTAGCCTCTAAAAGAGATGATATACTAAAAAAAGATTGGAAAAATTTATCGCTTATTGATAAAATTAGATTAGGTATAGCGGCTTATAATTTAGATAAAAAGGATTTAGTGCAAGATTTAATCAAGGACATTAAAGCTCAAATAGGAGTATTAGATAAGTTCAAGAATAATTCTGGTTATCCATATTATTATAATACTCAAGAACTCTATGCTCAACTCATTGAATTGCTTTTTAAAGTAAATAAAAATGATAGTTGGATAGATGACTTGAAAGGCTATTTATTGAAAAATAAACAAGGTAATTATTGGGGGTCTACTAAAACTACTACACAAGTTTTATATGCTTTATTTTTCTATAATACTGAAGAAACAAATAATGATAACTCAAATGATTTATTAGTTAAAATTGCTAATGAAAACATAGATGAATCAGAATTAAAAAGTTTATCTACCTATGGTGTTTTAAACAAAGTATTTGATAAAGTAAATCCTGATTTTACTAAACTAGAAATTACTAATAATAAAGTGCTTCAGCCTATAAATGGTAATCTAACTTGGCGTTATTTTGAAAATTTTGATAAAATTTCTAATGAAGAAAATGCAGAAATCAAAAAGACTTTATTGATTAGAAAAGATGGCGATAAATTTGAGCCATGGAATGAAAATAATCCAATAAAAGTAGGCGATTTGGTGCGTGTACGCATAGAAATAAAAGTGAAATCTGCATTAGGCTATGTACATGTAAAAGATATGCGTGCAGCAGGTTTTGAGCCTATTGATGTTTTTTCTGAAAGAAAAAATATTCAAAATTTATCTTACTATCAAGCGGTAAGCGATGCGGCAATGAATTTCTTTATTGATAATCTTAATCAAGGTACTTATGTTTTAGAATATGATTTGCGTGCTACTTACAAAGGCAATTATAATAATGGCGTAACGAGCATAGAATCTATGTATGCACCAGAAAAAACAGCTTATTCAAAAGCTATTCGCTTAACTATTGAATAATATATATTTTTTGTTTTTTTTTGAGAAAGGGAGTATGGCATTTGTTCATAAAAAAAGCTCCTTGCAAATCTATAAAATAGAATATATTATTAAGAAATGGTTGATTTTTTTAAAATATATAATGTCTTGTTTTTGATATAAGTCTTTTCCTGTATTTTGCATTTTATAAAAATAAATAGTATTTAATGCATTAGGCATAAGATTTTATTATATCTTTATTTCGCAAAAATCAACGGTAAGTTGAGCTGTGCAGTAATTATACTATAGCAACTAATATATCTTAACATACTTTTAAATACTTGTCGCATTTTTTAACATGATATTA
>X137_Gaur__coassemble_210_pt1 | contig 12955 bp, 9 predicted proteins | sample X137_Gaur__metabat2_high_PE_006 | metagenome-assembled genome bin X137_Gaur | reverse complement strand
TTTATTAAGCATACATAAGGAAATTTTAAGGACTTGTATTTTCTCAAAATAATTAGTATATTTAATGGCATAAATTTATTTATATTTTTATAAATATAACCTCAATGATAGATCCTAGTAAAACTATTCTTAAAATACTAAAACATTATACTAAAAAGATGACTAATAATAATGACAATCCATCTCAACGCGCCGAATCTATAGTGCGTTCTCATGTAGTTTGGTCTATGGGTGCTGGTTTTATTCCATTGCCTTTTTTAGATGCTGTAGCTGTAGGTGCAATTCAATTAGATATGATTCGCCAAATTAGTCATGTTTATGGCATTCCTTTTGCAGAATCGCAAGGTAAAGCTATTATTAGTTCGCTTGTAGGTTCTAGTTTATCTCGCTTAGGGGCTAGTGCTTTAGTAAAAGCTATTCCTGTAGTAGGTAGCTTTGTTGGTGGTGCTTCTATGGCGGCTATTTCTGGTGCTTCTACTTATGCAATTGGGCAAGTTTTCAAACGTCATTTTGAAGTAGGTGGTTCTTTCGTAGATTTTGATACTTCTCGTTTCCAAAAATTCTATGAAGAGCAATTCGAAAAAGGTAAAGATGTAGCACAAGACCTTAAAAAAGAAGAAGAAATTAAAAAGGCAGCAGAAGAAGCCAACAAAAATGCAGATCGTACAGCAATTCATATGCAAGGTACAGAGCAAGCTATGCAAACTACAGCACCTGCAACAACACCTGAACCTGCTGCACCAGCTACAGAAGATAATAAAGATATAATTATCAAAAAACTCAAAGACTTAGCAGAGCTCAAAGATATGGGCGTAATTACTGAAGAAGAATTTACGCAAATGAAAGCTCGTCTTATAGAAAATTATAAATAAGTATTTCGAGTATATATCGAAAAAAGGCTTTACTTCCTATTATGGTTGTAAAGCCTTTTTTGGTATATTAAACAATATGTATTTTTTTGGGGAAAGGGAGTATGGTTTTAATCTCTTAAATCCACAGTCCTTACACCAGGGTAAGCATTTTTATTGAACATAAATTTATCCTTACTATGTACTACTTCTTGCAATTTTTTGATAGTAAGTGTATAACGTGTGCTATCTTTTGTAAAGACTTTTATTTCTTGAATGTCTTTGAGCTTTTTGCCTATTTTGAAACGTAATTTAGCATATTCAGATTTCTTTTCTAATGGTTTAAATTCTATATAAATAGCATTCGCATCTTCGCCAGTGATTTCATAATAGAATTTCTTTTCTGTTTTATCAAAATTCAACAAATTATTAGGCGATAATAAATCTTCATCGCTAGGGTCGAAATCTGAAATTTGTACTTCATTCTGTTTTTTAGAATAAGTCCAAACGCTTTGCGCATCAGAAATAATTTCATGATTAGGCATTATTAAACGGTATTGCGTACCTGTTTGCAATAAAGTACCTGTTTGTTTTTCTTTTTGGTCGCCATTTTCAATCATTAATTCATAATCTAAACTAATGCCTTTCATAGCTAAATGCTTCTTTTTTAAAGCACCAAATAATTCTTTAGCTTCTTTACTAGTTTCTTCTACAAATGGCTTAGGCAAAGTAGTGCTAGGCGTTTGTGCTTGCAATAATGGCGTATATACAAATAAAGCCATTACTAAACAACCTAAAAGAGCAAATTTATTTTTCATATGACTATATTATAAAAGTGAGTAGTAAATTCAAAAATAAATAAACAAAAACCGAACTCCCTTTCCCAAAAAAAATTAAAAAAAAGGGAATTACTTTACGTAAAACTAATGTTTAGACTAGCTTTTTGGCGCAAAGTAAATTCCCTTTTCAAAAATTATTATTTTATAGGATTGAAAGTAAGATATTTTGTCTTGTTTCTATTTAGAAGAGTTTATTTCTTCTTTCTTTCAAAGCTTTTAAGAATTGTTCTAATTCTATGTCGTCTGCAATTAGTACCTGACGTGCCTTACTCCCTTCACTAGGACCTACAATACCTGTATTCTCTAGTTGGTCCATAATACGACCAGCTCTGTTGAAACCTAATTTCATACGTCGCTGTATCATAGAAGTAGAACCCTGTTGTGTAGCCACTACTAAACGTGCTGCATCATCAAAGAATTCATCCAATTCTGTCAATGTTTGATTCAGCTTGCTAATGCCACCACCATTGCTATCATCATCATCTCCGCCGCTAAATTCTGGTAATAAGAATGGAGTAGGATAGCCCTTTTGATCGGCAATATGCTCAATAACACGATCTACTTCATGCGTATCGATAAAGGCACATTGAATACGTACCAAATCACTACCTGTTGATAATAGCATGTCGCCTCGACCAATTAATTGTTCGGCACCAGAACTATCCAAAATGGTACGAGAGTCAATTTTAGAAGTCACTTTAAATGCTAAACGAGCAGGGAAATTGGCTTTAATTACACCAGTAATAATATTTACAGAAGGACGCTGAGTAGCAATAATTAAGTGTATACCTACAGCACGTGCCAACTGAGCCAAACGGCTAATTGGTAATTCCACTTCTTTGCCTGCTGTCATAATTAAATCGGCAAATTCGTCGATAATTAAGACTATATAAGGAAGGAAAGTATGTCCTTTTTCTGGATTCAAACGACGTTGAACAAATTTCTGATTATACTCTGTAATATTGCGCACACTAGCCTTTTTCAAAAGGTCATAACGCTTATCCATTTCTATGGTCAAAGAGTGTAAAGTTTGTACTACTTTGCTCGTATCCGTTACAATAGCTTCTTCTTCGCCAGGTAAATGTCCTAAATAGAAATTCGTAATACGGTTGTACAAAGAAAGTTCCACTTTTTTAGGGTCAATGAGAATTAATTTTAATTGAGAAGGGTGTTTTTTATACAACAAACTCATAATAATCGTATTAATACCCACGGATTTACCCTGACCAGTAGCACCAGCAATTAATAAATGCGGCATTTTCGCCAAATCGGCAACGAAAACTTCATTTGAAATCGTTTTACCTAGTGCAATAGGTAAATCCATTTTACCTTGTCTGAATTTAGGCGAACCTAAAACTTCTTTGAGCGAAACGACTTGTTTGTTGCGATTCGGAACTTCTATACCAATAGTTCCTTTACCCGGAATTGGCGCAATAATACGTATACCTAAAGCCGACAAACTTAAAGCAATATCATCTTCTAAATTTTTAATTTTAGAAATACGTACACCAGGGGCTGGAATAATTTCGTATAAAGTTACAGTAGGACCAATAGTGGCTTTAATTTTAAGAATTTCAATCTTATAATTGAGTAAAGTCTCTATAATTTGGTCTTTATTGGATTCTAACTCGGCACGGTCAATTACTGGTTTTTGATCATCGTAATTTTCTAATAAATCTAAAACAGGATTTTCATAATCTGGCAAATCTAAAGTAGGATCATAAGGCTCAAAATGCTCTTTATTTTCACTTGTAATTTGCAAGTTTAAAGAGTCTAAATTTTCAGCAATTTCTACTTCCAATTCGCCTTCTTCTTCTGCCGTTGCCGTTTCACTTGTAGCTTTAGTTTTATTCCTATCTAATTCTAAATCTATATCACCAGAAGCTTCTTTTTCTTGAGCTAAAGCATGCTGCATACTAATATCCAATTGATTATTAGTCAATTCACGAATGCGTTCTTCCAAATCATTAATAGAAACATCATCCATAATTGGCGTAGGATTCGGACCTAATAAAGCTTCTTCTTCGCTTATTTCTTCATCCAAATCAATGACAGAATGCTTAGGTTTTGTTTCACTAGTATACTGAGTTGATGAAGCAGGTTTAAATCTATTATTGCTAGCTTTAGTTGTATTAGTATTTGGGGAAGGGAGTATGGTTTCTGTTGTTTCATCAATCACTGGCTCGGTGGCTTCAGCTTCGTGAGGATTAAAAATATCGCTTACTTTAGGACGCTTACCCCAAAGGTCAAAAAATGAATTCCAAAGCGATTCTATACGTAAAGCTTGACGTATATCTTGCCAATTCCAAGTTTCAAAATTAGGGTTTCTATTCCATACCAAAATAGCTGTAAGAATAAAAATTAGTAAAACAATAATACCTACTGTACCAAGCAAAGCCTGAGATACATCTACTAGCATTTTGCCCCAATAACCACCCCAATGAAATTCTGCATTTTGGAAAATAAAAGCAAATAAATAGCTTGTCCACAACATAATGATAAACAATTGTTTATACAAGCCAAATAAATCTTTAAAAGTTCTGCCTACTATTAAGCCCATACCCGTAGAAAAAGTAGCATAAGCTATAATAAAAGAAGAAAATCCAAAACCAAAATAAAAACAATGATGCGAAATAACAGCTCCTAATCGACCTAACCAATTACTCATTTCTTGATTGGGGTCAAAAAGTATTCTAAAGTGCGCTTTATCCATATCATCCTGCCAGGTGAAGATATAAGAGGTAAAAGCTATAATCAAATAAAGGGTAATGAAAAGAAATAACAAACCCACGACTTTAGGGAATCGTTCGTCTTTTACGCCTTCACGCAAAGAAAACTTTGCTTTACTTTTTTTGCTCATGTATATAAATAATATATGATATCTCTACTTTGATGTGTCTATAGTTAGCCTTTTATTAGCTAAGTTCGCAAAGATAGTATTTTATACTTGTTTATGTAAAAAAAAAGATATGCTAACTTTTAAAATAATCTCTATCTTGTGTCCGCTATTTCTTGAAAATAAATTATTTTAGCTTGTCGTCTCCTTTCTTCTTAAAAGTGAGCGCATAGAAATATAAAAAAATCGCTATGATATTGAAAAAACAATTCTTTTCTATATGCTATGCTTTGGGTCTTTTTTTATGTTGTTTGCCACAAAGTATTTGGGCACAAGAAAAAGATTTAAATCGCAAAGATAGAATTTTTAATAATGAATTTGCTGTAGGCATAGGCTTTCAAGGACGCAAATTATCTTTGGGCTTAATGTATGCCAAACATCTTAGTCAAAAGCAATCTTTATTATTTAGTTTAGAAGCTACAGAAATAGCTTCTAGTAAAGAAAAACGCAATAATAATAATAGACGCAGCGCACGCAATCAAAATTATATTTATGGTAAAGTTAATAATTTGTATGTAACGCGTTTAGGTATAGGGCAGAAGTTTTATTTTTCAGAAAAAAATACAGATTCTGATTTAAGTATTTCTTTTTCTTATCAAGGAGGAGTTTCTTTAGGAATTCTTAAGCCTTATTATCTTACTTTATATTATCCCACTTCAGGACCTAATCCTGTCTATATTACTAGTGTAGAATCCTATACAGCCGAAAATAGCCAATATTTTCTTAATCCTAATCATATAGCTGGAGCAGGTGGTGGACGAAGAGGTTGGGATCAACTCTCTACTAAACCAGGTTTATTTGCTAAAGCTAGTTTATGGTTGGATTTAGATCCTCGTTATACGGCACTTGGTGCATTAGAAATAGGGGCTGTAGCAGATGCATTTTTTTCACCAATTTATATTTTAGCAGAAACAAAGGTTAATCCTTTGATGTTTCATGTTTATGCCACTGTTTATTTTGGTGGACGTTGGTAATTTTTTAAAAAAGGGAAAGTCTTGGACAAAATTCCCACTTACTTTAAAGTTCTAAATATTCTCCTTATATTTGTATTGCTATTTATAATGAGATTTTGAATATTGTTTATTCTAAGCTATAATATATTATGTTAATTGAGCTTCCAGTTGTTTCTCAAGGGCAAGGAGAACAAGCGCCATTAGAGGCGCCAAAACGCGTGAAAAAACCAGATTGGTTGCGCGTAAAATTGCCTATAGGGGAAAATTATCGCCGTGTGAGTGAAATTGTTACTAAAAATAAATTGCATACTATTTGCCAAAGCGGTCATTGTCCTAATATGGGCGAATGTTGGGGCGAAGGAACTGCTACATTTATGATTTTAGGCAATGTTTGTACACGTTCTTGTTCTTTCTGTGCAGTAGCTACAGGCAGACCAAACGAATATGATGAAGATGAACCACGTCGTGTAGCAGAAGCTATTCAATTAATGGGCGTAAAGCACGCTGTATTAACTTCTGTTAATCGCGATGAATTAAAAGATAGAGGTGCTGCTATTTGGCATCAAACGGTAAAACTAATCAAAGAACTTTCTCCTGCTACTACTATAGAAACATTAATTCCAGATGTGCGTGCTAATTGGGATGCACTCGAAGTAATGATTAGCGCAGGGCAAGAAGTAGTTTCTCATAATATGGAAACAGTGGCGCCTTTATACAAAAAAGTGCGTCCTCAAGCCAAATATGAAAGAAGTTTAGAGCAAATCCGCCGTACTAAAGAATATGGCAAACGTACTAAAAGTGGCGTTATGGTAGGCTTAGGCGAAACGAAAGAAGATATGTTCCGTTTAATGGATGATTTAGTTGCCAATGGTTGCGATGTGCTTACTATTGGTCAATATTTACAACCTACAAAAATGCATATAGATATTGCTTCTTATGTGCATCCTGATATTTTTGCCGAATACAAAGAAGTAGGCTTGTCTAAAGGTTTTGCTTATGTAGAAAGTGGCGCATTAGTACGTTCTTCTTATCATGCAGAAAGACATATTTAAGCCATATTTTTAGCGGCTTATCCTTATAAAACGAAAAGGTAACTATAGTACTAAACTATGGTTACCTTTTTTATTTTTATTTTTTTTAGAAAGGGGATATTACATTTTGTTCCCTTTTAAGTCATATACATTGTCACTTACACGCAAAGAAGTTTTTACTAAAGATTTACCATCTTCGCTAATTTCGCCTGAAAGGAAAATTACAGTTTTGCCATCAAAACCAGAAAGATAAATATATTTACCCTGTATTGTACCTTCCAAATGTGTTTCCTTATTCAATTCGCTAGCATGTAATTTAGCATAAAGCGTATTAGTTGCTACACGAAAATCAATTTGACCTTCATGTGTATTTTCAGTTTCATTATTCGCTATTAATAAATCCCAATTTCCTGTAATATCACTAATGGGTGCTCTGCGAATATCTGGAAAACGAGCATATTTGCCTGCCTTTGCTTTAAACTGAACAGGATATTCTATTTCCTCCATATCATATAAATAACCCTGCATATTATCTACTTCAAAAACTACACGTAAATTTGTTTTTGCGGCTAAGAAATATACAAATACACTATCGCCCCAAAATTTTAAACTATCGCTAGTAATAGTATCGCTACCACTAATAAATTGAAAATTCTTAGGCACACCAGCACTATCACTATTTACTAAAAACTCTACTGGTACTTTATCTCGAATTATAGAATCTCTTTTCTCTTCCATAATTTTACTCGGAATCTCTGTACTAAAACCAAAAACCCCTAACCATGGACCTGGTGCTATGTGCTCAAATCTTTGACCCACTTCTATACTCCAACAACTAGATAAAGTGCTTAAAAATAAAAGGGCTAAAAATGCATATACATACTGTTTTATCATAATCAAAACTAGCTATTATATTTTATTTGATATTTAAATTAGAAAAATAATCTAAGTGAGAAACTTTTTTTAAATAAAAAGGCTTTATGTTAAAGTAAAAAAGTTGTGCAAAGGAAAGAAATTAAATGATTTAGTCCAAATGCTCAAGCAAATCATTTTACTTTATATACTACACTATTTTTTTTAAAAGGTTTAAAGATCAAAATATTATAAAGGCTTTATATCCATATAATTTATATTAAATTTGCCTGAATAAATGCATATTTTAATTTACATTCAATCCTTTATTAATACTTTATACATAATGAAAATGAAAACATTCTTAATATTGTTTTTCTTAACTATGGGGCTATCTTCTGCACTGTGGGCACAAGAAAATCAATGGCTTATAGCGACTAAACCTGGCGATTATTTAGAAAACACTAGTCAACTATTTACTAATTTTCCCGACAAATATATTAAAGATAAACAAAGACAAGGAGAATATATCAAACATATAGCACATGGTGCTGATGGTTGGAGAGTAGTGACAGCAGAAGATATTTATACAGAACAAGTTTATATTAAATCAGCAGAATTTCCTGAAGATTTTATTGAAACAAATTGGGATAAAGGATTAAATATAACTAGTGCTATTTATGCTGATAATGTTTGGGTAATTGTTATGTCAGACCAAGAAATGCACACTCAAACTTGGTTTACAGTATATGATAAAGAAGCGCTCAAAAATGAAATCCAAAAATATTGGAAAACACATAGTATTCATCTTGTTACAGGTATGGGCGATGGTGGATGGTTTGTTGTTATGTCTAGTGGTATAAGGCATGTACAACAACGTTACAAATTTGGAGAAACCTTTCCAGCAGCTTGGGTAAAAGAAAATCAAGCTAAAGGACAAAATATTACAGTAGCAGCTTATGCCAATCACGAGTGGATGGTTGTTATGTCTACTACTCCAGAAAAAACTAAAGATACTTATGTTTTAGGCTCTAATTGGAATAAAACATATTTAGATAAAGCTTATCAAAGTGGTAATAGAGTTTCTTTATTAGTTTATAGTTCTTCAGAAACCAATAGCGATGAAGAGGTTGAAAGTTATTTTACAGCTGCTATGGAAAGTTTTACTGAAGAGCAATATCATGAAGCTATAGAGTTATTAAATTATGTGATTGGACTAGCCCCTAATCATAAAGAAGCTTATATTTATTTAGCTTTTTCTAAATTAGCTTTAGAGCGTTATAAAGGCGCTTTAGCAGATGCTCAAAAAGCAGTACAATTGGATAAAAATAATTCAGATGCTTTATATGTTAGAGGGCTAAGCTATTTATTTTTAGGCGATTATAAAACTGCACTTATAGATTATAATAAATTAGTACAAAGCGAGCCTAATGAAGCTATTTATATTGCGGATAGAGGTTATTTGCAAGAGCATTTAGGGAATACTGCTGCGGCTATTGCTGATTATAAAAAAGCCCTTACTTTAGATGAAAATAATGAAGACGCTATTAATGGATTGGAGCGTTTAAGAGATAGACAACAAAACATTGTAATCAAACAACCTACTATTACTTGGGATGCACCTACTGCGCTTAATTCTACTAGTAATAAAGCAAGTTTTGCTTTGAAAGCTTGCCTAACAGCAGAAAATCAAACGATTAATAAAGTGCGCATTTTACATAATGGTAAAGAGTTAAATTATACTTATAAAACTAGAGGCTTAACCGTTGAAGATGATTGTACATTGAACATTAATCATAATGTTACTTTGCAAAATGGTGCTAATACTTTCCAAATCGAAGTGATTACTACAGCGCATACAATTTCTTCTCAAATACGTACGGTTAATTATAAAGAGCCCCAAAACCAAAATCAACAGCAAAACCCAAATCCTAATGTAAATCTCCCTGGCAATTATCATGCACTTTTAATTGGTATAAGCGAGTATACAGATTTATCTATTAAGGATTTGGAAAGACCAGTGCAAGATGTACAAGTGCTGAAAAATGTACTTATATCGCAATATACTTTCAAACCTAATGATGTGCATACTTTACTTAATCCTACTAAAGATGAGATTTTAAATAAAGTGGCTGAATTGCAAGAAAAATTAACTTCAAAAGATAATTTAATTATTTTCTATGCAGGACATGGTATTGTGAAAAATAATGTAGGTTATTGGATGCCATCCGATGCTACTAATGCTAGTCGAGATAAATGGTTCTCTAATGCAGAATTGAAAGAATATATTAATGGTTTTAAAGCACAACACGTTTTAGTGGTGGCTGATGCTTGTTTTAGTGGTGCTTTGATTACTGGCGGTTATAGAGATATGAATCTTTTTGCTTGCGAACAAATGGAAAAAGTACCTTCTCGTAGAGCTATGACTAGCGGTGCTAATACTGTAGTGCCAGACAATAGCATATTTTTTGATTATTTTATCAAGAGACTAAAAGAGAATACAGCTAGTTGTTTTACAGCAGAGGATTTATATAGTAAAATTAAGCCAGCTGTAATTAATAATAGTCCTAATAGACAAATTCCTCAATTTGGTGCTTTGCCACAATCTGGCGATGAAGGCGGTAATTTTATTTTTAAGAAAAAATAAGTTTTAAATTTTTTTTTGGGGAAAGGGAGTTCGGTGCGCTTCGCGCTTTTTTAAATAAAGTTCATGAGCTTTTTTAAAAACAAATGCCATACTCCCTTTTTCAAAAAAATATTCCTATAGTTGTCAAAAAATAGAGTTTTCCTATGCGCATGAAAAAATATATTCAGTATTTATCCTTTTTGGCATTTAGTGCATTAAGTTTTAGTGCTTTGTCTGCACAAGAGCAATTATATGCTATGGGTTTGCCCGATGAACCAGACCCAGATTATCAATATATACCTGTGCAGGTGCCTATGACGAATTCGGTTTATCGTAGTTTGTCGTCTAGTGCCTCTGTCAAAAAATATGCGCCTAAAGCACGTTCGCAAGGTCAATATGGTACTTGTGCGGCTTGGGCTACGGCTTATGCAGCACGTACAATTTTGGAGGCACAACGTTTAGGAATTACGGATAAAGATAAAATTGATGACTTGATTTTTTCTTATGGTTTTGCTTATAGAGTGAATGCTAGTTCTGCTTCTTGTAATGGGGCTTATCCTTCAAGAATTTTAGCTTCTATGAAAAATACAGGTACACCATTTTTGAAAGAATATAATATTCATTGTCCGCAAAGTGATATACCTGAAAAAATATATACTTTAGCATCAAAAAATAAAATCAAAAATTATGTACGTTTATGGGATTTAAATTATCATAGAACAGATAAGCAAAGAATTGAAGCCGTAAAAATGAGTTTATCTAATGGTAAACCTGTTGTTATAGCTATGATTTGTCCAAATTCTTTGCATTATATGGATGGCAAAGATTTGTGGATTCCTAAAGCTTCAGAAAAACCAACTGATGATTATGATCATGGACATGGCAGACATGCCGTTTGTGTAGTAAGCTATGATGATAAGAAATATGGTGGTGCTTTTGAAATTCAAAATTCGTGGGGTAGTAAATGGGGTAATGAAGGTTTTACATGGATTCGCTATCAAGATTTTGCAGATTTTGTTTATGAAGCTTATGAATTACAAACTTTACCTAGCAGCCAAAATAACACTGTAGATTTATCAGGATCATTTAGTTTAGTGGTGGATTCTGGTCAAGAAATGGTGCCTATTTTACAAAAAGATGGTACTTATAAAATTGATAGAGCTTATCGTTCTGGTACACGCTTCAGAATGTTTATTGAAAATAATGAGCCTGCTTATGTTTATGCTTTTGGTATGGATGGAACCAATAAAACTTATCAAATTTTCCCTTATAACGATAATATTAGTCCTTTGATTAATTATAATAAAAGCCAAGTAGCTATTCCTAGTGAAGATAAACATGTGCGCATGGATAATACAGTAGGCATAGATTATTTTTGTGTTTTATATGCTAAAGAAGAATTAGATTTGCATGCTATACAGGCAAATATTCGCAGTCAAAATTCTAAACTTTCTATGAAAGAGAAATTAGCCAATGCTTTGGGCGATAAATTAGTCAAAAATCCTACTATGAGCGTACAAAATAAAAGTAAAATGTCTTTTAGTGCTAAAGCTCAGCAGGGCAGTGTAGTAGCAATTATTACTGCTTTACAACATATAGATTAAAAAGAAAAAAGCCTAGTCAATACATAATAATTGACTAGGCTTTATATATTATATAAAAGCTAAAAGAAGTATGTTGATGGATTAAACGTTTTGAATATTCGCTTCATCATTACCTACATTTTCTTCAACTACTTGTTCTTCTTCTGTAGCTTTTTTAGCTAATGCTTTTTGATGGCGTGCTTCCAAATCTTTTAAAGTTTGGAACATATCTTCAAGTTTTACATTTTTAGAATCAATGCGTTCTTGAATTAATTTTGTACGCACTTCACGCAATTGAGTCTCTAATTGATTGCCAACATTTGTAGTAGTAGCATTGCCACCTAAACGTTGATTAACGAAATTAATTTCTTTTTCGTCGCGAGCAATAGATTCTTGCATTTTAGCAATAGCTTCACGCAAACCTTCAATGCGTTTTACTAAACGATTTTCATTAGCAGGATTAGCAGCAACTGCATTAGGGTTGCGTTTGTTTTTCACTGATTTGAAAGCATCGTCTAATTTCGTCCATAATTCAGAACGAAGTGTGCGGCTTAATTTAATATTTTTGAAATCTTTTTGAATATTTTTAAGTGCTTCGAAAAGACCAAAAGTATCTTGTGCTGTTTCTAATTCAGCTTCGATTTTATCGATTTGAGCAGAAACTTCATCAAAATTTTTACGAGATTCTTTCTCAAAAGCAGAATCTTCTAAAGCACGTAAATCTTTAAGTTTAGCAAAAAGACTATTTGTACGCTCGCGAAGTGATTCTGAATGGTCACGGAATATATTTTGTTCGTTAATCTGAGTTTGTACTTTATCCCAGAAATCTTTCATTGTATCCCAAATAGACTTGTTATAAGTCTCTAATGACTCCACTTGAGATTGAAGTTCATCGAGTTCACCTTGATATGCTTGGTATAATTTGTTAGAAAGTACAATGAAAAGCCATTCAGTATGGCTGCGTTTGAGAAGATCTTTATTTTCAGCATCAATAGATTCAGGCAATAAGCTTCCGCTAGCAGAAAGTTCGTACTCTGCTATTACAGTATTTTCAGGGAAAGTAATTGCTTCATCTTTGCGCCAATTTTCCATTAAAGTTTTGTAGAAATCAACGTTTGCTTGTTCTCCATCAATAGTCCAAGATTTGACTTTGTTTTCTTGTGGTAAAAGTTCTAAGGCAACGAGTACTTTTTGCGATTCAGGGGTTTCAGCAGCAGCATTAGCTGTTTTTGTCGCCCAGAGTACGAGTTTTGTTTTCATAAAAAATCGTTCTTGTAGTAAATATTAATCACGAACAGTAGTATCACCAATTAGCTTAATGCTAAAT
>X137_Gaur__coassemble_209_pt1 | contig 12990 bp, 7 predicted proteins | sample X137_Gaur__metabat2_high_PE_006 | metagenome-assembled genome bin X137_Gaur | reverse complement strand
GGAGTATGGTGCTTCGCAGTTTTTTTTTTGCTTAGCGATGTTTTATATATCTATAATCGTATAAAATATAATTAAAGTAAGTCGAAAATACTTTTTTATATTATAAAAGCAAAGGGACGTAGTTTTTTTCACTTCGTCCCTTTTTTTTATACATAAAGAAAGGAGCTTTTTTTATGAACAAATGCCATATCCCCTTTCTCAAAAAAAAAGAAAAGATATATTATTCTATAGTCAAACGAATGCCTTTAGAATGCGATGTGAATTCTGGTGCATACATACATTGCATAGTTGTTACACCATTAGAATAATTGCCTTTGTAAGTAGCGCGCAATTCGTATTCAAAAACATAAGTACCTTTTGGCAAATAAGAAATAAAGAAATTTGACGCCAAATCGCGTGTATTTTCATAATAACCTAATCCGCCTTGGTATTTATAAGCAGAAATTGTATTAATAGGCTCCAAACCTGCTGCACGCATATCTTTCAAATGTACATATTCCATAGCTCTATCTACACGAATTTCTATGCGCACTTTGATTAGATCGCCAACATTTACTTTGCTGCCATCTTTCATTGGCGTGAGCATAGGACCAGTAGCTGTATTCTTTTGTACAAACACTTCTTTATTAATTTTCAAAGGTGTTTCTTCAAAAGAAGTTACTTTATCCAAATCTTCAAAATACTGCCAATAAGCTGCACCCCAAGCCACTACTTTATTGTTGTTTTTCACTTCAATATTTGCAAAAGAATTATCGAAATTATCTTTCTCCCATCTTTGCTTAAAGTAGCCTGTACCTGCTTCTTGTTTGATAGTATTCATGTCTAACTTTTTACCGCCAATTTTTATATCTATAGGGTTATTCTCTTCTATAAGATTTACGCCATGCGATAATAAAGCATAAACAGCACCAGCAGTAGCTTTTGTAGTTTTCCAACTTGTAGTTTGCTTATTTTTCAAAAGCCATGTTTTCATATCTTCTACTGCTTCCATATCTTGAGCAACTTCAGCAAAAAGCTCAATCATTAAAGTATGGGTTTCTATAGGCATTTCATACCAATAAGCAGAAGCTTGCCCTTTCCAATACATACCCATTTCTTCACTATTGATAGCACTTTGTTTGAGCGATTTTACAATTTCTTGCGCCAATTTAGTATTGCCTGTTCTATGAGCATATAATGCAATTAAACCTTTAGAATAAGTAGATTCTTTAGTCCAATATTTTTTAGCTTGTTCAGCAAAATACGCCACTACTTCTTTAGTATCATCTTGCAAAGGTATTTCTTTGAGATAGAAAGAACGTGCATATAAATAATGAACAACAATACTTGAAAGGCGATTTTCTTCACGCTCTTTTTGCTTCAATACATAAATGTATTTTTGATAATATTCTAGCAATTGATTGTCTATGTAAGCAACAGCATTTTGCATAGCATTTTGCATTTCTACATCATTGTGTGGCAATGCATTCATAGCTTTCAAATGAGCCATACCTTGTAAAATATATTGGGTAATATACCAATTATCTTTATCGCCAGCAAACCAAGGGAAAGCACCATTAGATAATTGATTTTTAAGCAATTTATTTTTAGCTACTGTCAATTCATTAGACATTTTATTCAAATCAAATAAAAGTCCAATATTACGTTTTTGACTAGCTTCATTTTCAGCAGCCATTACCCAAGGTGTTTCTTCTAAAAGTGCATATTTAAGCTCTTGATTTTTATGTAAATTGCTTTTAATTGCATTTGTATCAATATTTACCCATTGGTCAAAAACTTGTTTAATTTTTGGGGTAGAATTTGCCACTTTCGTTGCTAAAGCATTAGCATAATAACGAGAGAAAATTTGCTCAGAACATTCATAAGGATATTCCATTAAATAAGGCAAAGCTTGCACGGCATACCAAGCAGGATTTTGAGTAAATTCTAAAGTAAAAGCATGATTTTGTAATGTTTTAGAACCTTTCATTACTTCATTCATACGTTTAAAATCAAACTTTTTACTCTTTCCACCTCTAATTGGTAAAGGCATACTTTCTGTAATTAATATTCTATTAGAAACCACAGGTAAAGCATTTTCTTCGCCATCAGACATAGTTGCTGTTTTGGCAACAACGCGATATGTAATTGCACTAGTAAAATCTTCTGGTACAATTAAACGCCATGAAAGCATAGTATTATTTTCCGCATTGATAGCGAAATTTTGCATAGCATTATTATTGCCCAAAATAGCATCAATAGGTTGCATAGTTGCTGCATCAAAAAGCATTAAAGTAGCTTGACCATTAATACTATTTGTAGTAAGATTTGAAATTTTTGCAGGAAAATGAATTGTATCACCTTGGCGGAAAAAACGAGGTGCATTAGGTTGAACCATTAAGTCTTTTTGCGTAATAACAAATTGCTCTTCATAAGCCCAATCCAAATCTTTAGTATGTGCTAAAAGCATTAATTTCCATTTAGTTAAAGCTTCATTCATTTTGAAAGCTACTAAATAATTTCCTTCAGCATCTATTTGTACTTCTGGATAGAAAAACACTGTTTCTTTCAAATTAGTACGTACTTGTATATCTTCAGTATCTGCTGTATTTATTGCTTCAGAAGGTTCAGGATTTTTTTCAGATAATGTATTCAATGATTGTCCATCTATACTATTATCAATATTATCCATCATTATAGGTGCATTATCTGATTCAATTGTTATAGACTCTTCTATTTCTAAGTTATTGCTTCTAGCTTTCATCATAGGGGCAGTAGCCATAACCGCACCAGACATAACTCCATAATAATTATTAATACTAATACCTTTTAAATCTGCAAAACTTAAAACAAAATGTGAAAAATTAGCTGGATTGAATTTATTGCCTTGATATGCATTGTTACTAGAATATAAATTTGCTATACTAATATGTGCAACATTTCTATTATTTCTAGGCTTAGGTAAATGCCATTTATTTTCTGCAAAAGCATCTAATGAAGCATCATACATTCCTGCCAATAATTCAGCCATTACTTTTTCGCCTTTAGCGCCAGAAACTTTAAACTTCCATTCTTCTTGCTGACCAGGTAATAATTTATCACGGAAAGTCATTAGCTCTATTTTCAAATCTTTATTTGTATAAGGAATTTGAATATTAATCGTTTGAGTATAAAAACGATTATTTATAAAGGTATAGAATGAAGCTGTTATTTTATCTCTATGCTCTTCTTTTACTTCAAAAGGTATAGTATGTAATTGAGATACTTTTACCCAATTTTTAAATACTTCTATACCATCAATGTCTACTATAGCCAATACATAAGCATTATTTGTAGCACCCAATGTAAGATAAAGCATAGTATCTGGAGCTACCAAATAATTATCTTTCAAAGTATACAAAGGTTTATAAGTAGATAGTATATTAGACTTGCTATCATAAACTTCTATTTCCTTTTCTACAATAATTTCTTCACCATATTTATCTTTAGTAGTAAGGGCTATTCTATATACCCCATTTGACCAATTTGCCATAATAGCAGATAAGTCTAAATCCTTTGAACTTTCTGTATTATATTCTCCTTCCCAAACTGTATTTTTTTCTGCCCAATATTGTTGATCATCTTCTTTATCATAAGCAAATTCTGGAAAAAGTTTTTTGAATTCAGCTTCAGGAATAGATTTTAAATCAGGTTTTGCCCATTGGCGTTTGTTGTAGATTTGTTGAGGCGTTTGTAAGGCAACAATTTTTATTTTTCCTTTACTAGCTTCATATTCTCCATTTAGATTTTTACTAGTAATGGTTAATTTATTATTAGCATTTTTATCTAAAGTAGTAGGAATATCAAGTGTAATATTTTGTGCAATAGTCCCTACTACTAAAGTAGATTTTTTAGTATGCGTTTCACCAGTAATATCAACAACATCTACATAAATAGTATAAGTAAATTGAGGCTTATTTTTAAGCGGAATACTTTTATCAGGAATAGCTTTAAAATCTATAGTAAATTCGCCTTTGTCATTAGTTTTAGTTTCGCCTTGTGCAATTTCTTGTGTATTATTTGTAAAAGGATTATATCCCCAACGCCAAGACCAATAAGGAAAACGTACTTCTCTTACTATGCGATATTTTACTGTAGCCTCGCTTAAAGCATTACCAGCATAAGCCATTGCTTTACCTTCAGCTTTTACTTGATCTTCTAATTTATAGGCTGTTTTTATAGGCAGCATTTCTACAAAAAATTGAGGTCTTTTGTATTCTTCTACACTAAAATCTTTTACACCTTCACCATTCACTAATAAGTACATGATACCTGTCATGCCTGTTGTAGGTAAAACAAATGTACCAGAAAAAGCCCCATATTCATTAGTATTTAATGATAGTGTTTTTTGGTCTTGATAGTTAGCATCTTTTAAAGTAATAGTAACCTTTTGATTAGCTAAAACTTTATGCGATTTCCCATCTGCACTAGCAATCAAAGCTATACCTTTGAAGTAAAGTGTTTGCCCTGGTCTATATATACCTCTATCTAAAAATAAATGATAAGATTGCTGCAAATAAGCATTATTATTATAATAGTTATTAGCATAAAAAACTTGTGTTTCTAAAACCTCTTTATCTTTCTTAATAACTAATTTATAATTTCTATCATAGTAATTACTAGCAGTATTTTTAATGTCTTTTAAATTCAAAAAACCATTAGCATCTGAAGTTACTATACCTAATTTATTTTTGAGTTTTTGCCCTCCATAAACTTCCGCTACAGCGCCTTGAATTGGCTGACCACTAATACGATTCAGTACATAAAAATTATTAAAACCTGAAATTTGATTGAGTAAATCCGCTGATTTCTGATCATTATGTACTAGATAGTGTAAATTACTTACAGCGAAAGAATGATAAGATAAAGCATTACTTTCTTGTACTTCAAATTTTTCATTATAAGACACTAATAAATAATATTTACCGCTACTTATACCTTTGAAATATACTTCTGTATTATGCTCTAAAAAATCCTCTTTTTGTGCTAAATTCCAAATACCATTTTGAATACTTTTAGCCTTAGCAATAGTTTGAAATAGATTCTTTCTTTGTTGCTCATAAGTTATTTTTCGATCATATTTATTTGCATCTTCAATGGCTTGTTCTAAAGCATTAGTACGTTCGATAATACGATAATATAACTTATCAATATTTTTATAAGTAACATGTACTAAAGCAGGTTTATTCGTAGCAATAGCCCCTTCAATTTGTATATTAAAATGCTTATTGAGTATAGTATTTTTTAATGCTTCTATAGGAGATTTTAAGAAGCTTGGCAATTGACTATTTTTCAATAAATTATTAATAATCTCTAAAGCTAACTTTGGATTTTTATTTTCCTCATTAGCTTGTACAGGTTTATTAATGAGATAATTGGCATATTGATAATCTAAATAAAAACCTGCTTTCGTATTTTTATGCGTATTGCGTAAATTTTGGAAAGTTTTTTCGAATAAGGGAGTTTTGTTTTCGTTTATATTTTTGTCATGAGCATATTGTAAACGAGATAAATCAGCATAAACTAATGCAATCTTATTCCCTTTATCCAAATTAAATTGCAACCAATTTTGATATAATTTTATAGCTTTATATTGATTAGAATAAACATCTTTAGTTTGTGGATTCCAAGCTAAAAAAGTATTCAAATCTGCTAAAGATTTTTCATCATCTAAATAAAAGACCTCTGCTGGTTTATTCAAATAATTATACTCTGATTTATAAAAATTCAAAGTTTTATTTACTAGTACATCATATAAGCTAGATTGTATTTCATATACAAAATCACTTTCATCCTCAAATTGCTGAGTAAGCAAGGGCATATACAATTTTGTAGCTGTATTTTTAATGCTTTCTCCTTGCAAAGAAAGTTCATGATATTTCATAATACCATCTGCCCAACGCTGAATATCCCAAGTAGCTTTATCTTCTAATTGTACTGTATTATCTACATTGGTTCTATCGCGCAATTTCCACAAATTATTTTGCAAATAATTGGCATAACTTTCTGCTATAATCGCATATACTATATTTTGATGAACACCTTGTTGTTGTGCAGCAAAAGCCTCTAGTGCATTAATAATTTTAATATCACTATCATCTTCATTCCTCCATAGATTTTCGATTTTTTTCATCTCTAAATGCAATAACAAAGCATCTTTAGCTAAGTATTTTGTATCTGATTTTACTTTTTGGATTAATTCCTCCAATTTCACCATATAATCTTTAGGCTCATAGTATAATTGCTCTAAAGCATTTAGGTCTTTTTGATAAGGAGTCATTTTATAATCGGCTATTTTTTGAGCTTGTACCAAATTAATGGCTAAGAGCATGCACAAACTCCATATTAAACATTTGATTTTTAACATAAGGATAAGTATAAATTAAAGGAAATACATCTACATTTAAGCAGATGATTTTTTTATATAATGGGAATGGTTATAGTCTACAAATTAAGATTAAATTAACAAAATATAGAAAAATACATAATTTAAATATTAACAAAAATAACAATTAATATAACATAAAAAAAGAGGATTATTTTCCAATAATCCCCTAACTCAATAAGTAAATAAGCTCAATAGTTTTACACACTAAAAACTCTAAGTTGAATACTATTATTTACTTACAAAATTCATGCCTTATTTTATTTTTTGAGCAAGAAGTAAAAAATTATTATAAAACAAATGCCATACTCCCTTTCTCAAAAAAACTAAAAAAAGACTTTATATTTTAATACAAATGATCATCTTCTTCTGCTAAAATATCGCTATCATCCAATGTTTCTATAATAGGTTTATCGGGCAATTGCAAATACAATTTATCACACAATAATTGCAAACTTTCATTCAATGCGCGATAATCTTTTAGTACATCAAATATAATACCATCGGGACGTACTATTATATATTTAGCTTTTTGTTTTTGCAACCATTTTTCAATATCGCCCTCTATATCCTGAATATATTTTACATAACGATTATCGTATTCAAAATTACTGCTTTGAGGTTTAATATAAAAAAATTGTGCTTTTAAAAAAGCTAATGCTTCTATAAATTGGACAGCCGTAGCATCTACAGGATTAATATCTAGAGCTAAAATATTAAAATTCATCCCTAAAATTTTGCTTAATGCTATTTTTTTACCTTGTATATTGAGCACTTGAAAATTCGGTATAAAACGCCCTTTATATTTTGAAATATTCCCTATAACCCCAGCTTGCATTTGTGTAGAAAAATCCATCTTTTTCTTGAATAAACTTTTAGGTACTAAGGGCATAAAAAAACGCAATAATTGCCAACGACTTGCTCTAGCAATAGTACCAATCCAAGTATTTACTTTTATAGCATAATGAATACTATTTTCTCTTTCTATTTGATAAGAAAGCATTAATTTTTCTTGCGCAGCGCCTTTTATCAGCAAAGCTAATTTCCATGCAATATTATGCACATCTTTAATACCTGCACTTAAATTTAAGCCCAAATATGGTGCCATAGTATGTGCTGCATCACCTGCAAAAATAATATAATCATCATACCATTTTCGCAAAGCAGAAGAGCTAAAAGCATGTGTATAAATAGCTCTTACTTCAAATTCTTGTGGCATAATTGGCAACAATAATTCTTTCACTTCTGCTTTAGAAAAAACCTTATCTTTAGGCGTATTGCTAGGCAATTGAATTTCCCATCTTTGCGAATGCGAAGCATATAAAATACGCGTAATTGGCATAGAAGCATGATAGAAAGTATGTGAATAAGGTGACTTTTCGAAAGGCAGTTTTGTTTTAGTTTCTACATTCAAAGTAAGCCCTGAATAATTATAATCTACTGGCGTAATATTACATAATTTTGATATAGGTGTTTTGGCACCACTACATACTAATAAATATTTGCCCTTCAATACAATATTTTTATTTTCTACTTTATTGTATGCTACTACAATTACGCCTTCGTTAGGTACTTGTTCTATATTATTAACTTCACAACCTTCATACAAAGTAATAAGATTTTCTTCTTGAGCGGATTGCTGCAAAATGCTTTGCATTTGTGGTTGATAAAAAGCATACATAGGGGCATTTTCCTTGTCCCAATTATCTTGCCCTTGTTCATCAATAGGCAATAAAATATGTTCTTTATTATCTAATAATTGTGCGCCTTGCAAGGGTTTACAAATAGACATTAATGCAGTATGCAAATCCAATTGTTCGTAAATACGCAACACTTCTCTATCTATTCTTCCAGCCTTTACAATTTTTTGCATTTGCGTTTTTTGCAAACTTTCACACACTGCAACTTTCAACCCTTGTTTCGCCAACAAAAGCGCTGCTGTATTACCAACTATACCAAAACCAACTATAATTATATCGTATTGCATATAAGAGAAAAATAAAAAAATATATACAGAATATTATCGACTTTTTGCGATATAAATGTTTATACAAAAACCAAAGATAATAAATATTATAGCTTTGTATGCTTTTATTGTACGCACTAAAAATAAAAAAAGGATAAGCACTTTTTATAGCTTATCCTTTATAGTATAATTTTTGATAAAATAATTTATTTACTAGGTACATCGCCATCGATTTGATACACTAAATCACGCATAGCTTGCGGTATTCCAACAGGTTTACTTTTCTCTACATCATACATTACAAATGTACATTCTCCAACAAAAGCTAAATAACCTTTTTCGCTATACATTTCGCAGCCCATAGTCATACTTGCATTACCAATCTTTGTTACGCCTACATGTATTTGCAAAGTATCTGGAAAAACTACAGGTTGTTTATAATTGGCTGTCACACTTGCAATAATTGGTTTTACAGGACCTGCAAACGTTTCCGAACCACCCAACTGATTAAAATATTTAATACGTGCAGTTTCAAAATAACGCAAATAAATCACATTATTTACATGTTGAAAAGCATCCATATCACCCCACATTACGGGTTGCGGTACAATAGTTTTAAATTTTGACATCATGTAGAAAGTATATTTAGAATTATTGTTTTTTTGAGAAAGGGAGTATGGTATTCCTTTCTTTTTTTAGTTCTTATAAAGAGGTATTATCATACCTTTTTTTCAACTCTATTTTTGTAGCAATATTAACAGCAGCAAAAAACTTTTGTTTTTGATCAAAAGCTTAGTATTATTGCAATGCAAGCATTTTATACAAAATTTACCTTTCAAACATAAAAAAACATGCTCTCTTATTTAAAAATAATTTTTAGTGGTACCAATATTTTGTCTTCTATTTTATTAGTAATAGTACTATTAATTTGGTTATTGATGTTGCTCAAAATTGTACCTTTGGCAAGCATAGAAAATAAATTAATGCCAAACTCCCTTTCCCAAAAAATAAAAATTGGAAAATATAATTGGGTAGCTAAACTTTTTCACTTAGGATATGTTCCCTTCACTATGTATTTAAGCATTTTTATTTTGGCATTTTGGTTGCTTACACTCTATATTAATTATCCACATTCTGTGTTCAATCCTACATTAAATTGGTCTTTAGCGATAATCTATTTACTTCCGTCGATTTTATGTAGTATTATTTTGGCATATATATTACTTTTGCCATTGAAAGCGCAATTTGAAAAAACTGTAAATGCAGAAAAAAAATAATTTGATACGAATAAAATAGTTGTGTTTTTGCGCATAAATCAATATATTAAAAAATCAAACTATAAATATTAAGACATGGTTGTATATGAAGTGGCAAATCGCATTGCCAATATTCGTTTGGATAGAGCTGAAAAAAGAAATGCTTTTAATGCTGAATTAGTAGAAACATTAAAAGCTTGTTTTACTAAAGCTGCTGAAGATGATAATGTAAAAATTATACGTCTTTGTGCCAATGGTAAAGCTTTTAGCGCAGGTGCAGATTTAGGATATATTCAATCTATGCAAGATTTCACTTATGAAGAAAATTTGGCAGATTCTTCTTCTTTAGCGGCTTTATATCATCAAATTTATACACATCCTAAAGTAGTTATTGCTCAAATAGAAGGGCATGCTATAGCAGGTGGTTGTGGCTTAGCTACAATTTGTGATTTTGCATTTGCTGTACCACATGCACAGTTTGGCTATACAGAAACTAGAATTGGTTTTGTACCTGCTATTGTTATGATTTTCTTATTGCGTAAAATTGGCGAAGGCAAAGCAAAAGATTTATTACTTACTGGAAGATTAATTAGTGCGCAAGAAGCTTTAGAGTATGGGCTTATTAATAAAGTTTTGCCTGCTGAAGAAATTAATGCTTATGTAGAAAATTTCATGCAAGAACTTTGCCAGCAAACTTCTATAGATTCGCTTCGTCTAACCAAACAAATGATTGCACGTGTGCAAGAATTACCTTTGCAAGCTGCTTTAAAAGATGCAGCGCAAACCAATGCACAAGCACGCATGACACCAGATTGCAAAGCAGGTATTTCAGCTTTCTTAAATAAAGAAAAATTAACCTGGTAACCCCTTTTACTCAAAATCACTAATTTCATTTTATTTTATGTTCATGAACAAAATCTCTGCTTTAATTTTAGCATTTAGTTTTATTTTTGCTATACAACTTAAAGCGCAAATTTCTGAAGGCAATGTTACTTATGCTGTAAAAATGGATGCTGCTTCTTTGAATGATCCTCAAGCAGCTATGTTACTGCAAGCTACTACTGCAAATCTAACTTTCAAAGACGATAAGCTAAAATTTGGCATTTCTATGATGGGTATGATTAATGTACAATTCATCCTTGACCATAAGGCACAAGCAGGTTTATCTTTAATTGATATGATGGGACAAAAGTCTTCTTCTCCACTCAATAAAGAAGACTATAAAAAATTAGTTTCTACTTTACCGCAAGGCATCTATACTGCTACCAACGAAACAGCAGAATATGCAGGTTATAAAGCTAAAGCTTATACTACACCTCCTATGGAAGAAGCTGGTCAAAAAATAGGTATTAAATTTTTTATGGCTGAAGACCTTAATCCTAAAAACAAAAACCTACTCAAACCTTTCTTAGGCGATGTAAAAGGCTTTCCTATTGCTATTGAAATTAATGCTGGCGAAACTGGCAGTTTCTTACTCTATGCAGTTGATGTAGACAAATCTGCTATCAACAAAAGTACTTTCTCACTCAAAGCGCCAAAAGATTATCCTGAAAAATCTATGGAAGAGTTAATGAAAAACATACCTTTAGGTCAATAATTTTAAATCTTTAGAGAGAATTTTTCGTAACAAATAAACCTAGGCTTCTAGCTACAGTTTATTTTTATTCACTTTTATTTTTACTATATGATAGTTCGTCAATTTTCGCAATATTTTGCAATAGTATGTTTGCTTTGTGTTTTTACTTGTTCTTCGCTTTGGGCTCAAAAAAAGAAAGCAGCAAACTTTCCTGAAGGTATTATTACTTACAAGATTGAAGCTTCTGGCAACGAACTCGGTGCTGCCGAACAATTCCTTAATACCACCAACATTCAGCTCTTTATCAAAGATAAATCTTCTTGTTTAGATATAGCAATGATGAATGGTTTTGTACGTTTACAATTAGTCTATAATGCCAAAGAAGAAAAAACTTTTATGCTGATGGATATGCCTTTTGCTCAAGAAAGTAAAATTGCTATTCATTTAGATAAAGAATCTTTAGCGGGTATTTTACCACAAGACCAATTAGATAATTTAAATCAAGAAGCTGATCCTGAAGCCCTCAAAAAGGCAGTAAAAAAAGTAAAAGGTTCTAAACGCATTGCTAAATATAATTGTAAAAAAGCGCAAATCGAACTGCCTGATGAAGCCAAAGATGTAGTGCTAGAATTTTACGTTACTGACAAAATCAGAACCAATAATTTTACACAATTCGTTGATGCTTTAAAAGGTTTTCCTTTAGGTATGGATATTAAAATAGAATCTACACAAATTGCTTTCTATGCTACAGAAGTTGAACAAAAAAGCATTTTGGATAGTCGTTTTTCTATCCCTAGCGAATATACAGTAAAATCTTTCGAAGAGTTTAAGGGACTTTTTGAAGATAAAATTGATGAAAAAGTAATCGGTTTATAAAGTTGTAAACAACTTCTTTTTATATTTGCCATTAGTCTATGCTTTTAGGGCGCTCCACGCGCCGCAAAGCGGCTTGTGGCGGGCTATACACTACAGCAGCCGCAAGCATTTTCATGCTTTGCGGCTGCTTTCGTTTCTATCCCTAGCGCATTTATATTATTCAACCTTATTTCAATTTGTTTTTTGCATGAATCTTTTCTCACTAAGTTGGAAGTATATTCGTTCAAAACCACTTTCTAGTCTACTCAATATTATTTTAGTAGCTTTAGGTGTTGGGCTCACTTCTATTCTTTTACTTATCAATCATCAATTCGAAGATAGATTATACAAAAACATTGAACCTGTCAATCTTGTAGTGGGTGCCAAAGGTAGCCCCCTTCAAATGATTCTTTCTAGTGTTTATCATATTGATATTCCAACAGGTAATATTCCGCTTTCAGAATCTTTTTTAGTTACTAAAAATCCTTATATAGAAAAAGCTATTCCTATGGCTTTAGGCGATAGTTACAAAACTTTTCGTATTGTAGGCACTTCGCAAGATTATATTGATTTGTATCAAGGTAAAATTGCTCAAGGCAAAACTTTTACTGAAGATTTAGAAGCTGTTATTGGTGCACGTGTTGCTCAAAAATTAGCTTTAAAAATTGGCGATACTTTTCATGGTTCTCATGGTTTAGTTGCCGATGAAAGTATGCATGCACATAAAGAACATGCTTATAAAGTAGTAGGTATTTTAGAAAATAGTGGTACTATTTTAGATGCCCTTATTCTTACTAATGTTTCTAGTGTTTGGCGTGTACATGAAGATCATGACCATGATCATGATGAAGAAGGTTATGAAGACCATAACCATGATCACGACCATGACCACAAACATGATGCACATAACCATAGTCATGATGACCATGATCAC
>X137_Gaur__coassemble_208_pt1 | contig 13005 bp, 11 predicted proteins | sample X137_Gaur__metabat2_high_PE_006 | metagenome-assembled genome bin X137_Gaur | reverse complement strand
TTCTATTCCAGCCGCTTTAATTTCAGCATTCATAGCACTTTTTGTAATAGTGGATTTGCAAGTTTCGCGAGACATTTTTCTACCCGCGCCATGAGAAGCGGAGTTTAGACTCTCTTCATTTCCCAAGCCATCTACTATAAAACCTGGGGCAGTCATAGAGCCTGGAATAATGCCTAAAACGCCTTTGCCTGCTGGTGTTGCGCCTTTTCTGTGTACAATACATGTTTTGCCATTAATGCTTTCTTTCCAAGCAAAATTGTGATGATTTTCAATATTAAACACTATGCGCTTGCCCAATGCTTTGGCTATTCTATAATGAATATTATCATGACAAGCTTTGGCATAATCGCCAGCCAAATTCATAGCTAACCAATATTCTTGACCAGCTTGTGTATTCAAATCCAGCCAAGCTAAATGTTTAACATGTTTTGGTAAAATGGATTGTTTTGTGGCTATTTGAGTATAATGTTGGGCTATATTTGCGCCCAAACCTCTAGAACCACTATGCGATAAAATTGCTAAATATTCTCCTTGAGGAAGTTGCCATGCTGTTTTAACTTCATCTAATTTGACAATACCAAATTCAACAAAATGATTGCCACTACCAGAAGTGCCTAATTGTTGATAAGCTTTGTCTTTAAGATTTTTCAAAATAGGAATTTCATTAAAAATACTACGCTCAAAAATCTCATTATCGGACTTTATTTTATGCGTATCATACATACCAAATTGTGTATTATCTATTAGAATTTGCTTCAATTGCTGTGTTTTTCCTTTCAAAAAACTAGCAGGCAAATCAAAAACAGACAAACTCATTCTACAACCTATATCAACGCCTACGCCATAAGGAATTATAGCATTTTCTGTAGCCAAAATGCCGCCAATAGGCAAGCCATAACCAGCATGTGCATCTGGCATTAAAGCGCCTTTTATAGCAATAGGCAGCTGTAAAGATTGATATAATTGTAATTTAGCTTGTTCATCAATTTCATTTTCTCCGAAAATTTTAAATGGAGCTGGCTTTTCATTTAAAGCTAGGGTAGCAGCTGCTACGGCAGGAATAAAATCCTGTACTAATTTTCCCCAAACTGCATGTTGGGCATATTTTTCAGGTGCTAATAGGACATTTTTAGCTTCCTCTAAAATGGTTTCCTTACTTTCTTTTTTATAGTATTTTTGTATAAGTCCTAAAGTAATATTAATAGTATTATTGGCAGGAAACCCAATTTTAATTAAATCTTTTCCCGATAATTTATTGCTCATATAGTCTAAGCGAATAAGAATAAAAATAATCCCTTTGCTCAAAAACAAAGGATTTCAAATAGGTGATTTCGGGAAAACTGTAAATAAAAAAAGCCCGAAATCTATCTTCGGGCTTTCAAAAAATATATATAATAAAATATTTATCTAAGAATAGAGCGCACGAAGAAGCACTACTGCAACACTGTTGTCAATAGCCGAAAAGGTATATTTAGATACTGTTTTCATTTTCTTCGTTTTTAAATAGGTGAAATAATAATTATCGCTGCAAATATACAAAATTTATTTATACGTATGCAAATTTTTTTTGTTAATTTTCAAAGTTAGTTGCTTACTTTAATTTTAAACAAATGCCATACTCCCTTTCCCAAAAAAAAGACTTAGCCCAGAAAATAAGCTTTTAATTTAAAATCAATTTTTTTTGATAAAGGGGATATGGCATTTGTTTATTTTTAGTCTTTACTCAACTAAGTATTTTTCTAGGAGCTGTTAAATTATTCTAAATTTAATTAGTCTAAACAAAAGTTAATCCTCTTTTTGTTAGGGAATAAAAATAAAATTCCTACTTTTGTTATTTAGAATGAGTTTAAATAAGTTTTAATATAAAAATACCCAGCATAGCGATGAAAAAATTATTCTTCTCTGTTTTTTTAATAGGTTCTAGTTTCTTTCTTAAAGCTCAAGATAATGCTTTATTGACGGCTGATTTTTGGAAATCAAATCCAAGTATAGAAGCTGTAAAAGCAGCTATAGAAAAAGGTAATAATCCTACTCAATATAATGGCGGATTTTTTGACCCTACTACTATGGCAATTATTAATCGTGCTTCTAATGAAGTGATTAAATTTATGGTAGAACAAGAGGGTAATGGTGTACATAAAAAGACGCATCACTCTCGTACTTATTTGCAATGGGCGGCTGCTAATGGTAATTTAGAAATGGTAAATTACTTGATTGAAAAAGGTTCTGATGTAAATTATAAAGATAGCCATGGGGATGCAGTAATTGCTTATGCGGCTTCTGCTGGTAATACCAATACAGCAGTTTATGATGCTTTATTTGCAAAAGGTATTGACCCTAAGGCTACTTATGAAGATGGTGCAAATTTGATGATGTTGAGCATAGCTTATAATAATACTGATTTAAAATTGGCACAATACTTCGAGTCTAAAGGTTTATCATTAAAAGATAAAGATGCATATGGTCGTACAGTGGCAGATTATGCAGCACGTTTTGGCAATTTAGAATTAATTGAAAAATTAGCTGAAAAAGGTGTTAAGCCAACTAGTCAAGCTTTATTTTTTGCAGCTCGTGGTTCTCGCCAAAAACAAAATGGTGTAGAAGTTTATAAAGCACTAATTGAAAAATATAAATTAGATGCCAAAGCTACTAATCCTAATGACGCTACTATTTTAAATAGTCTAATGCGTAGAGCAAATATGGAAATTATTAATTTCTTTTTAGAAAAGGGTGTTGATGTAGCTAAAGCAGATAAAGAAGGAACTACACCTTTAATGTTGGCTGCTTCTGGTCGTGAATTAGCTTTAGTAAATGCTTTATTGGCAAAAGCAAATAATGTAAATGCTAAAAATACAAATGGCGAAACAGCTTTAATGAATGCTATAGCTGCTGGTTCAGCAGAAATTGTGGAGATTTTAGTAAAAAAAGGCGCAGACACTAAAGTTTTAGATAAAGATGGCAATAATTTAGCTTATTATTGGTTCAATTCTTATCGTCCTGCACGTGGCAATAATACTCCTGCTCAAGATGATTTTACTGCAAAAATGAATATTTTGAAAGCTGCTGGTTTGGATGTAGTTGCACCGCAAAAAAATGGTACAACTTTATTACATATAGCAGTTGAGAAAAATAATTTAGATTTAGTGCAAAAAGCAGCAGAATTGGGTGTTGATATTAATGCACAAGATGCAGATAGCAATACTGCTTTGCATAAAGCTGCTCTTACTGCTAAAGATGATACATTACTCAAAGCTTTAGTTGCTTTAGGTTGTAATAAAGCTTTAACTACAGAATTTGATGAAACCGCTTATGATTTAGCTGCTCAAAATGAAGCTTTGTCTGAAAAAAATATCTCTATTGATTTCTTGAAATAATATAGAAAATGAAAAACACTTTTAAATTTTTAATATTAGCTGTCTTAGCTATTCTTTCTATTAATACAGCTTCTGCGCAAACTTCTAAATATAAATGTATGGTGCAATTGCAAAACTATACAGGTAGAGAAGCTTATATTGCTATTTCTTTAATTAATCCTAATGGCGAATATGAAAAAACTTTAGCTATTTTGGGTGCAGATGAAGAATGGTATAATACTTTAGAAGAGTGGGATAAATTCCGTTTGAAAAAGTCAGAAAAACTAAATGCTATTACTTTCGCTTCTGTAGCGCCAGGGGCACGTTCTACACGTATGTTCGAATTTGAAAATGATAAAATAGATAAAGGCTATAAACTTCGTTTTGAAACTTCTGTAGAAACATTAAACTATTATTTAAAAGATGTTGAAGTGGATTTAAGCACAGCAGTATTAGATAGTAAAACTGCTATTCCTGGTACTGGTTTTGTGAAAATTGTTCGTTTCAATAAAATGCCATAAATCCAATGACTCTATCTATTTGGAGGTATGCACATTTAGTTTTAGCTCTAATTTCTGCTGGGTTTTTAATTGTTCTTTCCCTCACAGGTATAGTATTAGCCTATGATGCAATTCAAGAAAAAACACCGCCATACCAAGTAGAAAATTTTCAAGATATTACCTTAGCGCAAAGTATTCCTGCTTTGCGCCAAGTTTATGCAGAAATACTAGAAATAACTGTAGACCATAATCAATTTGTTACTATTGATGCTGCCGATGAAGAAGGCAATACTATACAAGCTTATATCCATCCCATTACTGGCGAACAATTAGGCGAAATTCAACCTAAAAGTGCCTTTATTCAATGGAATTTGTCTTTACATCGCTCTTTATTTATGCATGAAACAGGACGTGCTTTAGTGGCTATTGTTTCTTTTTTATTGCTGTTAATTACTATTAGCGGTTTGGTATTAATTTTGAAAAGGCAAAATGGTTGGCGCAATTTCTTTGCTAAAGTCAATAAAGAATATTTTTCTCAATATATTCATGTTGTTACAGGCAAATGGATGTTAATTCCTATTTTAATTATTGCTTTTACAGGTACTTTTATTTTTATTGCTAGATTAGAAACTTTGCAAAAGGAAAATATAGAAATTTTGCATATTGCTAACGAAAGCGAGGAGACAAACATAGACATTAGCCAAACTCCCTTTTTCAAAAATACTAAATTAGCAACAGTCAAAAAAATAGAATTTCCTTTTATTCCTGATGTTGCCGATGAGCCATTCATTATTACAATGGAAGATAAAATCGTGCAAGTGAATCAAGTAACAGGGGAGTTGATTAGTGAAAGTCGTTTTCCTTATTTGAAAGTCTTAGAAAATATAAATTTAGACTTACATACAGGACGTACGAATATTATTTGGGCTATTATTTTAGGACTAGCAGCAATTAATATTTTATGTTTTATTTATACAGGTTTTGTCATAACGTATAAACGTACAAGAAATAAAATCAAGAATAAATACAAAGCTTCAGAAGCAGACATAGTAATTTTAATTGGTTCTGAAAATGGCACTACTGTATTTTTTGCGAATCAAATTCATAATCAATTATTATCAGCTGGCAAACGCGCTTATATGGCGCAAATGAATGAATATTCACTTTATCCAAATGCTGAGCAAATACTAGTTTTTACCTCTACTTATGGTTTAGGGCAAGCGCCTAGTAATGCCAATAATTTTGAAGAATTATTAGCTAAAATACCTCAAACTAAGACGATTCAATATTCAGTAATTGGCTTTGGTTCTAAGACTTATGAAGATTTTTGTGCTTATGCTGTGCAAGTCGATAATTTATTACAGACACAACCTTGGGCACATAAAATTCTAGACGTTTATAAAATCAATGATCGTTCGGCTGAAGAATTTGTACAATGGGTTTCTGCTTGGTCTCAACAAACAGGCATTAATTTAGCTACTACGCCAGCAATTTACAAAGGGATTGTACCTAATTTGAAGAAATTCAAAGTCATAGAAAAGACTTTAATTAGTGCAACAAATTCGACTTTTAAAATTGTATTGCAACCTCAGCAAAATCAAAAGTTTGCTTCAGGCGATTTAATGGCTATTTATCCTGCCAATGATAATAGAGAACGTTTTTATTCTATAGGGAAAATTCAAAATAATGTCCAATTAATGGTAAAGTTATATCCCCATGGTTTAGGCTCTTCTTATTTATATAATTTGGAGAAAGGGGATATGGTTTTGGCTAAAATTATGGAAAATTCAAATTTTCATTTTCCTGCAACAGCTAAAAATGTTATTATGATTGCTAATGGTACTGGTATTGCGCCATTTTTAGGTATGATTGCCAATAATCATCAAAAAACGCCAATTCAAGTATATACAGGCTTTAGATATCAAAACGAATTGACGCAAAATTATCAAGATTTTGCTCAAAAATGGCAAGAAAAAGGTCATTTACAAGCTATGCATTTTGCTTTTTCACGTGAAAATAATAAGCAATATGTTATGGATTTGATTCGGAGAGATGCTATGCAGATAGCGCAAATGCTTCAGCAAGGAAGCTTTATTATGATTTGCGGTGCTTTAGTTATGCAAAAAGATGTAGAAAAAGTTTTAGACGAAATTGTCTTAAAATACAATGCTCAATCTTTAGCCTTTTATAAAAATAATGGTCAAATCCTAACAGATTGTTATTAATGAATCTATATAGATTTTTAAAAAACAGAGTGGCTCAGTCTATTCTGTTTTTTTTATTTACAAGTTTTACTTTGGTGGCTCAAAAGCCAATGCTTGTACAAAGAACTACTGTATTAATGGGTTCTGTTTTTCAAATTACTATTGTCCATGAAGATAGTCTCAAAGCTGAAACTTATATTGATACGGCTATAGCAGAAATAGAACGCATAGAAAATTTACTTTCAGAATGGCAGGATTATACCACTATTGCTAAAGTAAATGCTGCTGCTGGACAAGAACCTATAAAAGTAGAAAAGGAAGTTTTTGAAATTACACAAAGAGCTATAAACTATTCTAAATTAAGCAACGGTGCTTTTGATATTAGCATTGTCGCTATGGATAAAATTTGGCAATTTGATGGCTCTATGTATGAAATGCCGCCTGCACATTTAATTGCTCAATCTGTAGAAAAAGTAGGTTTTGAAAAAATTATCCTTGATTCTTTGCAACAAACTATATTTCTAAGCCAAGCGGGTATGAAAATTGGTTTTGGTGCTATAGGTAAAGCTTATGCAGCTGATAAAGCAAGAATTATTTTAAAAAATAAAGGCATAAAATCTGGTATTATTAATGCCTCTGGCGATATAGCAACTTGGGGTAAGCAACCTAATGGAAAGCCTTGGAAAATAGGTATTCGTAATCCTTTTATAAGACATGGTATTGCAAAAGTGCTGAAATTTAAAGAGGCATCTGTAGCTACTTCTGGTGCTTATGAAAAATATGCAGAAATAGAGGATAAACGCTATGGACATATTATTAATCCTAAAACAGGTATGCCCTCTACTGGGCTTACTAGCGTTACTATTTATGGACCATCTACCGAATTTTGTAATTTTTTGAGTACTTCTATTATGGTTTTAGGATACAAAGAAGGTAAAAAATTATTAAAAAAATATAAAGCTTATAAAGGACTTTTCATAGATGATGAAGGCAAAATTTTATATTAAAATTAGTCTTGGTTTTTGAAAAGGGAGTATTGCTTTTGTCCTAAAATAAAAAAACAGTAACCATTTATTGGGTTACTGTTTTTTTTATATTTATTTCATATAAGCTGTATTATTCATTGATCTTTGCTAATCTAGCAGTCGTCTCTACAGTTGTTCTTTTGTAAATGAAACCTAAACCTAAGAAAGGTTTCATTACTTTTCTTTTATATTGAGGATAGAATACTACATCATAACCAGGGTTTTCTTCCATTAATTTATAAAGAGAAAGACCACCTGTTCTATCACTAATCAAATTACCTACTACAGGAATATTTGCTAAAGAAACACTATTATCAAGACTACCTACTTTTGTAGATGAGAATAAACGAATCCAGTCAATACCAAAAACTTTTACTGATTTACCTTCAGCAGTTACTTGTGGTGAGAATGTAAAATCTGCTTTGTTGAAAAGTACTTTAGAGTTTGGTTCTGCCATTGTTTTATAAGTTGTAGAACAGCTAGATAAACCTAAAGTTAAAATAGCACTAAAAACAGCCGCTTTAATAGTTAAATTTTTCATATAAATTTTAAAAAAGGTTAAAAATTAATGATCTCTTATTATTTATTTAGATTGAATAGAAGTACTTATATATAATGATTAATATGTACTTTTTAATATATTAATTTTCTATAGCTAAAATCGTGCCAATTATATATAAAATTCATAAAAAATCTAAAATAACCTTATTCTTATGTTAATTTTTGAGCTATTAAGCTATTTAGAGCCGAAAAATATATAAATTTGTTTGTACAAATATTTTTAAAATAGAGCGCTTGCTTCAAATTTAATTATGATTAGAAAAATAAGCCTTTATCTTTTGGCTATGGGTTTACTCTTTTTTGCTAGTAGAAAGCAAATTGGACAAAGCATAGATAAGCTGCTTGCAGCCCGACCGTCAGACCCTAATAAAGACATTGAAAAACGCTTTGAAGTACAAAAATTAGAGTGGGATAGCACCAAACAAGCTTTAGTCAATAATGCAATTTATTTTCAAACTATCCATTTATTGGAAGCCGAGGTAAAAGCAGGTGCTCCTACTAAATCTAAAAAACGTCAAACTGTAGTAGAAGAAGATAAAGAAGAAGAAGCTACGGCTAGCGAATAAATTATTTGCCCTATGCCTTTATATAAGCGACAAGAGGATAAACTTTTTTATGCTAATATAGCTATAAAATTGCCTATTCAAATTGCAGATTCAAATTTCGATAAAGCTTTCGAAATTATGGAAAATATAGACCAAAAATATAATTCCTATAGTCCGAATTCTTTGCTTTCTGCTATTAATAATAATGCTGGAAACTGGACAAAAGTAGATGAAACTATGTTTTCTATTTTGGAAAGGGGATATGGCATTTGTCAATTATTTGGAGGACAATACGATATTTCTATTTTTCCTTTGCTAGAATTATGGGGATTTTATAAAAAAGAAGCTAAAGTTTTGCCTAATGCTATAGACATTCAATTAGCTTTAAAAAAAGTAGATTATAGACAAATTCAATTTAATGAAAATGCCATTAAAATTGGTATAAATCAAAGACTTACTACAGGCTCTTTTCTTAAAGCTTATGCTGTAGATGAAGTGATTAATTTTTTGAAAAAGGAAAATATATCAGCTGCATTAATCAATGCAGGTGGAAGTACAATTTATGGTTTAGCTGATGAACATCAGCCTTATTGGATTGCTAATATTATAGCTGAAAAACAACAAAAACCGAACTCCCTTTTCAAAATAAAATTAAAAAATAAATGTCTATCTACCTCTATTCAATATCAAAAACCATTGATTTTAGAAGGTCAAGAAATAGGACATATTCTTAATGCTAAAACAGGCTTTCCTACAAAAAATAGACAAGTTGGTATTATTAGTGAAAATGCTATGTTAGGTGATATGTTATCTACAGCTTTTATGACTTGTAGTGCTAGTAGTTTTAAAGAAAAAATGTCTGAAATTCAATCTATTTGGTCTGATATAGAAGGCTTTTTAATAGATGAAAGCGGCGAAATTTATACTTCAGCGCATTTTTCAGCATATTTATTATAAAATAATTGATATAGACCATATGCATATTTTCTCTCCTAAAGGGCAAACTAAAGATAAAAATATAGTGGCTTTGCCAGCTGCTGCTCGTTTGCTAGTGCCACTAGGAGCGCATAGAGGGCTTGCTGCTCAGCCTATAGTGACAATAGGACAAAAGGTTAAGAAATTTCAATTATTAGCGGAAGCTAATGGATTTTTTTCAGCCAATATTTATGCACCTATTTCTGGTACAATTCAAGCCATTGAAAATGGAATATTATCTAATGGCAAAAATGCTACTTTTATTAGTATAGCCAATGACTTTGAAGAAAATACAGTAGCACCTTACGAAAATTTAAAATTGAATAAAAATAGTACCAAAGCTGAATTAGTTGATTTTATATTCAAGGCTGGTATTTTAGGGCAAGGAGGTGCTCAATTCCCTACACATATTAAATATAATATAGCAGATAAAGATATTGATACTTTAATAATTAATGGCGCAGAATGTGAACCTTATCTTACAGCAGATTATCGTTTATTAATAGAAAAGTCTAGTGCCTTAATTAATATTTTGGAGTATTTATCTGCCATTTTGAAGCCTAAGCGTATTGTTTTAGCAGTTGAAAAGCAAAATAAAGCTGCTTTAGAGGCTTTTTATACTTATGAAAAAAATAATACTATAGGTTTTAGTACGCATTTATTGCCTAATGATTATCCGCAAGGTAGCGAATTGCAATTGATAGCGGCTATTACAGGTAAGTTTTTGAAAAAGGGAGTATTGCCTATTGATCATAATATTTTAGTTAGTAATGTGGGTACATTGGTATCTATGGCTAAAGTGCAAGCAACACAATATCCTATAATAGATAGGGTTTTAACTGTAAGTGGCGATAAAATTCCAAATTCTGGCAATTTTGAAGTTAGAATAGGCACAACTGTTGAACATATTTTAGAGACTTTATCACTTAGCACATATAGTACTAATAAACATATTATTCTGGGTGGTCCTATGATGGGCGATGCTATAGAAAGCAGCCATATTAGTATTAATGCAGGTACAGGGGCAGTTTTACTTTTGGATAAAAAAAGACCTATTCAATATAATTGTATAGGTTGTGGCTATTGTGTAGAAATATGTCCTATGGGACTAATGCCATTGGAATTTGCTTTCGCTTATGAAAGGAAAAATAAAAGTCATATGGAAGCTTTTAATTTGGAAGCTTGTATAGAATGTGGTGCTTGCCAATATATTTGTCCTAGTGATGTTTCACTTATAGAAAGCATCAAAAGAGGTAAAATTGATTTTTTAAAATAATAAGAAATACTTAAGCTTTTATGAAGCTATATAACCCTTTTATATATGCAAAGACGCGTACACCAAATGTTATGTTTGATGTTGTTTTTGCACTTTTACCTTTAATACTCTTTGCCTATTTGGCTAGGGGTAATGCAGCTTTAATATTGATTGCTGTAGGCTTAGGTACTGCTATAGTAAGTGAATTTTTATTGTCTTGGTTCTATTTAAAAAAACGTAGCAGTATTTTCGATGGCTCAGCTATAATTTCTGCCTTATTGCTCACTTTTACTTTATCACCCAAAACACCTTGGTATATAGTGGCTTTTGGTGCTTTTGCTGCTGTATTTTTTGGTAAAATAACTTGGGGAGGCTTAGGCAAAAATAAATTTAATCCTGCTTTATTAGGTAGGGAATTTATGGTAGCTTTCTTTCCTGCGATTATGTCTTCAGCTACTATATGGTCTATAAAAATTCCGCCAGTAGTGAAAGATATTCAATTCTTTGAAGCTATTTCTGATAGTGGAACAGCTTTATATATGGATACTTTGCTCTATAAAACTACAGGAGCATTGGGCGAACATTCTATTTTATTTCTAATTTTAGGAGGCTTGTTTTTAGTTATTAGAAATAGAATTTCATGGCATATACCTTTAGGTTTTTTACTTACTTTTTTCTTGCTTACAGAGTTTTGGTTGGATAAATCTATTCATTATTCTATAGCTAGTGTATTATTGGGTTTATTATTTATGGCTACAGATATGCCTTCTAGCCCTAGTACTAATGCAGGAAAGTTTTATTATGGCGCAGCTATAGCAAGCATAGCAGTTTATGCTTTGTCTTTTGGCGTAAGACATGAATACATGTCTTACTCTATTCTTATTTTAAATGGCTTTGTTGCTCAAATTAATAAAGTTTTTAAGCCTATAGTTTGGGGCGAAAAAAGGGATTGGCAAGCTTTTTTAGAACAACTTTTCTTTTTGAGTTTATTAATAGGAGCTATGGCATTGGCTATAGTACAATTGCATAAATTACATGCCATTCCTTATTTAGTATTTGCCTATATGATTTATATACTGATAAAATTTGCAGCTAGCTTTAATACTAAATTAGAAAATCCTATTCATTAATAATTCCTTTGTCTTATATACTATGAAAAATATATGTTTAGCCTTTATTCTATATATGATATTGGCGGCTTGCAACACTAAGCCTGCTCCTATTTCTCTTTCTAATGAACAAAAGGACGTAGTTTTCCACAATTTGGAAACACGTAGAAGTATAAGAAAATATAAAGCTGAGCAAGTAAATAGAGATACACTCAATTTATTATTGAAAGCGGCTATACATGCGCCAAGTGCTTTGAATAAACAGCCTTGGGAGCTGCGTGTTATTCAAAATAAAACTTTATTAGATAAAATTAATAAGCAATTTATCGAAGAAGCAAAAGGGAAAGTATTGCAAGGTAGTGCAGCAAGAGCGCAAGAACCTGGTTTTAGTGTTTTTCATCATGCCCCTACATTGATTGCTATAGCAGGCGATAAAAATAATGCTTATGCTAAAGTGGATATAGGATTAATTTCTCAAAATATTATGTTGGCAGCACATGCTTTAGGTTGGGGGACTTGTCCTATTGGCTCTGTAGTGGGATTGTTGAATAATCCTGATAATGCTGATATTACAGGTTTATTGAATATACCTGAAGATTATGAAATGGTACTTTGTATAGCTTTGGGTTATCCAGATGAGAGTCCTATTATGAAAGTACGCTATCCAGAGAAAATCAAAATAATAGAATAAAATACCATACTCCCTTTTTCAAAAAAAACTACGAATAGTTATTTAAAAAAATACAAGAATGAAAAATATAGCTTTTTTATTGCTTTTTCTTTCTACTTTAATGGCTTGCCAAGAAGCGCCAAAACCATTATTAAGTAATGAGCAAAGCGAAATATTATATCAAACCATAATGACGCGTAGAAGTATACGCCAATTTACAGAGCAACAAATAGAACGCAGCAAATTAGATACTATTCTGAAAGCCGCTATACATGCGCCTAGTGCTAATAATAAACAACCTTGGGAAGTGCGTGTCATTCAAAATAAAGCTTTAATTGAAAAAATAAATCAGCGTTATATTGATGATAGTAAAAGAGCAAATCCCGATGCAGTCAATCCACGTTGGGAACAGGCTAATTTTAGTGTTTTTTATCATGCACCAACTGTATTGGTTTTTGCAGGCGATAAAGAAAATAAATATGCGCAGCATGATATAGGTTTGATGGTAGAGAATGTTTTACTCATGGCGCATGGTATGGGTTTGGGAACTTGTCCTATTGGGGGGGTAGTAAAATCTTTATCAGATGCTAAAAATGCAGATATTTATGGTTTATTGAAAATGCCAGAAACGCATGAAGTAGTAGTTTGTGTAGCTTTGGGCTATCCGAAGGAAGCACCTAAAGTGAAAGAAAGATATGCAGAACGCATTAAAATTATAGATTAAAATTAAAGTCTTAGCTATTAAATATGGCTAAGGCTTTTTTCTTATTTAAAATTAAATGATAATATATGCTAATAGAATATGGCT
>X137_Gaur__coassemble_204_pt1 | contig 13515 bp, 10 predicted proteins | sample X137_Gaur__metabat2_high_PE_006 | metagenome-assembled genome bin X137_Gaur | reverse complement strand
TATCTAGACACCATAGATAATTTACACAAAAATACTTCAACTATAAAAGCAATCCTAATATAAGCCATTAGCAAAATGTTAAAAGAATGTACCTAAAATGTATATTATATTAAAATAAAATTATCTTAATTTTTGAAATTTTCGTCAATCTGAGGCATTTTGCGCATATATATTTTTATGCCAGCATTGCTATTCATTAGTGTAAGGTCGCCACTTTCGCTTACTAACTCCATTTGCCAAATTTCTGAAGGTAATAACATAGTTAATCCTGTGCCTTCTTTGCTATCGCAACACATTTTAGTACAACGGAATGGTGTAAAACTAATGCCTGTTTTATCTGCATTAAAAGTATAAGTAGTATGGCAACTATTAGCTTCTAATTTGATGCTCATGCTAGTAGCCTCTAAGTCTAAGCTAACTTTATAAGGTTGTTGATATTTGAGCTCAGAACCATTTTCTTTCAATTCTACGGCTTTATAAATTTCCCATTGATGGTCTAATAAAGCACGACTAGGCGTTTCATTATTTTTGTTATTCATATTTGTTTGATTGGTTTTACATGCGCCAAAACTGAGCAGTAAAAATAGTGCTGAAAGAGATAAAAAATGATGCATCTAAAAGAAAGTAATTGATAAGTAAAATAATATAAAACTATTGTTAATTCTTTAGTTAATTCAATTCTGAAAGATTATTCCAAGCTGCTGGAGCTTCTATACTTTGCAAAGGAAAATCTATACTATTACGATGAGTTTTGGTTTTTTCTAGTACTTTTCCTATTTGTTTATTAAACTGTGCAAAATATTGTCCCAAAAGTTTTTCCCTATCCATTACTAAGTTTTTTTCTATGGAAAAGGGACTATGGTAATTAATTTGTATATTTTGGTCTTGTACATTACCTTGAGCTTGCATATAGAAATTATACATTTCAGGTATATAAGTTTTTATAGGGCTAGGAATAGTATTATGCATTTGTATATTTTTCAATAAAACACTAGCTGTATTAAATTTGAATTTTAAATTCATTTGATGATTGAAGCTATAAGTACCATTCATAAGCATATTATAACCATCGCTGCGCAATAAGATTTGAGGAAAATAAATTTGCTCCTTTTCTATATAAGTTTGCAAATAAGCATCAATAATTTTTATTTTCTTGAAATCTTCAATTTTTAATGCCTGTCCTATACTAGTGAATGGTTTATAACTTTGTAAAAATCCTTCAGCAACTTTCAAATCGCTATAAAGTGTAAAATCTTTACTTAACCATTCTTTATTTTTATTCCATGCTCCTGAGCTATAAATTGTACCTTGAATGCTACCTATAAGCTGCTCATGAGTTAGATAATTTTGACCAAAATTATAATTTTCTTGCAACCATTGACCAAAATTAATATCTTTTAATTGTGCTAAAAGTTCATATTGAACATTATTTTGCATAGATAAGCTACCTATCAAAAGTATATTACCTTTTGCCCAATCAGCAGAGGCTTCTTGCACTAATATTTCTTCATTATTAAAGAAAAGTTGGGCTTTTGCATTTTGAATATTTATTTTATTGCGATTTACTGCATTTATTTGAATATTAAGTTTGCCTTGTATATTATCAATAGGCAAATAACTTATACTTTCTGTATGCTTGAAAAATAAAGGCAATAAATGATCTTGTATATTATCAATATCTAAAGCTTCGCCTATGGCTGCTATATTGAACAATATAGGGGCTATACGTTTTTGACCTTTTTTATGCAAAAAATTAGCCAAAGTATTACCGACCTTCCCTTTAATATTAAAATTAGTATTGTCCATTTGTATAGTCCAATCCAAAATATCTAATGTTTGCTTTTCTAATATAAAAGTCCCTTTTTCAAATAAAACAGGAGCATTATGATAATGGAATTGTATATCCTTAAGATTAGTCTTACAATAAGCTTTTATTTTATCTTCTTTCCCTGATAAAAACTCATCTCTATAACCTTCAAAATAAAAAGAATCTATTTGTATAAGCCCAGCAGCATGCTCCAAGCTATCTTGAATAAATGGCGCTATACTATTGAAGGGTAAATCTGCAAATCCAGAAAAAGTAATATAAGGATTTTGGCTTCCTATACGTTGAAAATTGAAAGAGAATTTATGTTTAGCAATTTGAGCATCAAATTGACGTATAGATAAAGTTGGTAAACTGTTATTTTTTGCTTCGCTTATATAATGTAAATCTAAATTAAGTTTAGAAAAAGGTGTTGAAACTTTAGCATGTTGTATTTTGGCATCATATAATTGAATGGCTAATTCATGAACAGGATTTAATTCCTTCATTAAATTGCCAGAACTGGTAAATTTTAATTGGGCACGATGGTTGCTAGTCCAATTGTTTAATTTGGTTTTGTCTTTAATTGGTAATAAGCCAATAAGGCTATTAAATTTTAATTCTTGAGAATTGACTTTTGTATCTAAGTAAAGTCCTGCTATTTCATTAGTATAATTTTCATCAAAAATAATTCCAAAAACACCTTCAATAGTAAAATTGGAACCATTTAGCATGAAGTTTGAATATTGAAATTCAAACATATCATCCTGCGTATTATAAATAGCGGTTAGTTGCGGAGCAAAATCATTATTTACTAAAACCGTACTCCCTTTTACCGAAAAAACTTCTATAAAGCTGCTACCTTGTAATTGATAATATACTTCATCTAATTCTTGTGCTATATAATCTGCTCTTGAAGCTAATGCGGTAGTAGGATTTTTAAAAATGAGGTCTTGTGCTTTTATTTTTAATTGACTATTGGTAGTATGGTCTTGATAATTAATATCTGTATTTTTAAATTGAATATTTTTTAGATTAAAAGAACTTGATGCTGATTTTGATTGAGATTTAAAAATATGGAAATTACTCTTTCCAGCAGTATTACGATTTAGTTCTAAAAAGGCATTTTCTAAAATAATAGTATGAAAATCATAGTCCCCTAAAATAATATCAAAAATACTACATTGTAATTTGAGTTTTTCAGCCTTTAATAAAGGAATTTGAGAAAGGGAGTCATTGCTATTAATGATTATATCATTTAGGGTAAGGGTGGCACCAGGAAAACCTTTAATAAGGGAAAAGCTTGGATTTTGAAAGCTTATTGGCACATTTAAATTAGCCTCTATGGCGAGACTAGCTCTTTGAGAAATACGTTTTTCTAAAAGAATAGCAATAATAGTGAGTATAAAAATACAAGTCACTACTATTGCTATGCACCAAAATATAAGTCGAGCAAATAAAGTGGAGAAATGAATAGATGTTTTATTATCTGTCATATCAATAGCGCTATAGTTTATGATTTTTTTAAAAAGAATTGGCTAAGCCTTAAATATAATTTAAAAAAACTGTATGCGCTTAAAGAAATTAGTATTTTTCGTTTCTTTCTTCTTTTTTTGCTTTTTTCTTATCTTTTTCTTGTTTTAAAAAAGCAGCCCAAGCTAAAGGATTAAAAACAGGCATAGAAGGTAGTTGACCAGCTGTTGAGTAGCTTCTTGCTTGTTTTGCTAAATAATAAGAGGCCGCTTCTTTGTCATCCATTTTAAAACTATTCTGCATAGCTAAAAGCTGTCTTTCTTTAAGATTATCGTTGGCAACGGCTTGCATTTGTAAAGCTTCGCTTGGCGCCATAGCTAAGAATTCAGCAGTAAGGTTATGTCGGCTAGGCCAAGGTAAAACGGTAATAGTTTCTAAATCTATAGAAACTTGTTCCATAGGTACGCTAATAGCCCAACGATTACCTTCAAAATCTAGAGGAACTTCTATAATACTTTCTGCATAACCTACAGAGGAAATTCTAATTTTTTGTCCTTTTTTTAGGACAATTGAAAACATACCATCAATATTTGCGTAAACACCTCTGTTGGTACCTACAATTTGAATTGCTGCATAAGGTACTGGAGCTGCTGCCATGGCACCAGTTTGTGGATGAGGCACTTGAGTAAAAACAATACCAGCTACCTCAACTATATCTTTATAATAATCGTTTTTTGAAGGTAAAGAATCGTTTTGTGCGGCTAAATCTTGAAAATTGAGGGTACAAAAAGCCAAAAGCGCAAGAAGCGTATAAATAAATTTTATCTTCAGCATGATATATATATATTTTGATTTTAAAATAGCATAAATAATAACTTTATCAAATAACTAGACATTTGTTAAAATAGTCTAGCTTTTTTCTTTCTTTTTACAAATTATTAACGTTTAATTTCATATTTTCGTTTAATATTAACTTACCAGTTGGGGAAAAAAGCATCTTTATAATGTTTAATTTGGTTATTTTTGTGCTGTCCAACTATTATACTAATAATATCAAAGCGAAATTCTTGTTCGTAATGGTGGATATGCATATATTCGCCGGCTAGTTCAAAAAGTAATTGCTGCTTTTTGATAGTAACACTATCTTCTGGATAACCAAAAACGACGTTTTTTCTAGTCTTAACCTCTATAAAAACCAAACATTGGGCTTGTGAATCTAAAGCAATAATATCAGCTTCTGCACGTCCATATCGCCAATTTTTAGCATAAATAATATATTGATTTTCTAGTAAATAATCTTGAGCAATATTTTCGCCCAAGTTACCTAATATTTTATTCTGATTGTGCATAAGTTTTGGGGTTAAGATGATTTACAAATATACATACTCTTAATTAAAAATAAAAAGAATACTCTATATCATGATGGATAAGCTTATTGCGGAATTTCCGCAGCAATTATTAGATGCTTTGTCAATAGGTGAACAAATTCAATTGCAGGGCACATATACAAATATACAAAATGTTATAGTAGCAGGTATGGGTGGCTCTGGTATAGGTGCTAATTATGTTGCTGCTATAGTACAAGATGAATTAAGTATTCCTTTTATTGTTTCTAAATCCTATCAAATTCCAAATTTTGTAGGTAAAAATACTTTATTTATTGCTTCTTCTTATTCTGGTAATACAGAAGAAACGATTCAAAGTATGGAGGCAGCATTTGCAAAAGGTGCTCATATTATTTGTATAGCTTCAGGTGGTAAAATTATTGACTTTGCAAAAGCTAATAATTTGGATTATGTACAATTGCCCAATCATGGTGCACCACCACGTGCTTGTTTAGGCTATTCATTTATACAGCAATTGTTTATTCTTAATAAATTAGGTTTTATTTCTACTAAAACTATAGAGGATGTGCGTAAAGCTGTAATACTTTTAGAACAAGAGCGTGAAAGTGTTGAATTGAAAGCTTCTAAAATGGCACCTTTATTTATAGGACGTATGCCAATTTTATATGCAGTAGAACGCATGGAGCCAACAGCAGTACGTTTGCGTCAACAATTGAATGAAAATGCTAAAATTTTAGCTTCTCATCATGTAATTCCTGAAATGAATCATAATGAATTAGTAGGTTGGAGAGAGCAAAATTTACCTTTCTTAGCCTTGATTTTACGTTCTGATTTTGATGGGGAATCCAATGTAATTCGTACTAATATTAATAAAGAAATAATTGGTCATTATACAGATACAGTTATAGAATTACATTGTAAAGGGGATTCTTTTGTAGCGCAAATGTTGTATGCTACTTATATTGGCGATTGGATTTCTTTTAAAGTGTCTGAATTGCGCAATGTAGATAGCATGGAGGTAAGAGTAATTGATTATCTCAAATCTCAATTAGCAGAATTTAATAGTTCTAAATAGTTAAAAAATAAACAAACATTAAAGCATGTTTGTATAACCCTTAAGATGAAAATTTTAAGGGTTATTTTTTTATATTAAAATAAATTATTATACGTCTATTTAATTTATAGTTTAAATTATTATAAATTAGCATATCTAGTTCAAATATTATTAACGTCTGTACTAAATTTTCACTATGCGGTATATTTTGTCTTTTGTTGCTTTAGTGTTGTTGTTTTCTAGTTGTGCATTGACTAAAGCTGTATATTATTTTACGCCAGATATTGATGACCATGAGCATATTTTTCTTGCTGATACTATGCCTAAAAATGTGCAAGATAGTAGAATAATTAATGCAATATCAGCAAATCAAAAATTACCTGATTTATATACATGGATGGATAAAGCAGCTATGTATGAATTTCCTTCAGGTACAGAAGAAGAATTGTTTAAAAAAACAAAAACAACTTCTTTTATTGTGATGCGCAATGATAGTATTTTATATGAAAAGTATTTTAATGGATATAGTGAAGAGCAACAGCAAACAGTTTGTTCTGTCACTAAAGCTTTTGTGTCTGCTGTTACGGCTATAGCAGTGCAAGAAGGTTATTTGCGTTTAGACCAATCAGTTGCGGATTTTATTCCAGCATTTGCCAATGATGCACGCAAGGAAATTCAAATTCGTCATTTATTAAATATGACAGAAGGTTTAAATTGGATGGATTATAAAAATGCATTTTCTCTAGGTTTATTATATTATGCCCCTAATCAAAATCAATATGTTATAAATCATACTGCTTTGCGCTATAAACCTGGTACTCATTTTGCTTATAAATCTATTACTACACATATTTTAGGGATGTGTTTAGAGGCTGCTATAGGTAGGAGATTATCGGATTATATGAATGAGAAATTGTGGCAACCTTTAGAAATGCCACATGATGGTTTATTTACTATAGATAGTGAAAAACATAAACATAATAGAGCTTTAGGGGGTATGGCTTTAACACCCAAAGCTATGTTACATTTTGGTAAAATGATGTTGAATAACGGACAATGGAATGGTAAACAAATTGTACCATTGGATTATGTTAATTCCATAAAAGAGCGCAATATTTATCATGATAAATGGTGGGGGTATAGTAGTTGTTTTTGGATGAATTCATATTTAGATAGAAACTATTTAGATATGATGGATTTTCATGCATCAGGTTATAATGGGCAGTATATCTTTATTTCTCCTGAACATAATATGGTAGTTATTCGTACAGGTTTTAAGGATAAGTCTCAAATAGATTGGACTGTTGCTATGGGTAGACTTTGTGCACTAATGGGCGGTATTGGCAATGATATGACGCATCCTGAAAAATATGATTTTGGTAATCAATTTGAGGGTATTTATGAAACCAATAGAAGTGAAAGATTAATAATAGTAGATAAGGGTTTCAATAAGAAAAAACAGCATGTTTATCATGTATTTAAAGATAGAAATCGCACAGTGAAAAATACACGCCCTTTAAGAATGAGTAAACATGATGGACGTAGTATAGTCATTCGAAAATTTGCTCGACAAGAACGCGTAATGTTTGAAGAATTTTCGGGCGAAGTAGTAGGTGTATATTATGATGACTTATTGAGCATAGATAGTAAATATTATAAAAAAACAAGCGCTATTTTACCCAATAAATATCAAAGGAAATCTGTAAATAAACAAAAATTTTAAGAGCAATAAAAAAAGCTATAGTCTCCATTGCGAAACTATAGCTTTTTTTATTTATTGAAACTTAATACTTGTTTTTACAAAAGGAGAAAGTTTATTTTTTTCTATATCTGCTGTAGCATGCAAATAGAATTCAGATTGTACACCCTTTAAGGTTTTAGCCAAATTAGAAATACCTTTAAATAGGAAATTTTTATCGCCAAATCGGTCTACATTAGATTTTAAAAACTCAAAAGGTACTTTAAACAAAATACTTTTAGTTTCTCCTGGTTTAATATAAATTGGAGTGTCACTTTTCCAAATGCCTAATTCATATTCTGTAATGCGTTTATCATTACCTGTGCCTTTGGTATATACTTCCATGAATCTTATGTTTAATGCTTGAATGCATTGTAGAGAATTACTATATAAAATAATCTCTCCATTAATAGAATTTACGTCTTTAGGATAAACATCCAATACATTAAAACGCAACTTTACGGTATCTAAACTAAAAAAGTTTTTAAGCGGTCCGAACATAGGCTCTTGCTATAAAATCGTTGAAAAGATGTATGAAAGAATAGAAATGAGTTTGGGTATATAATATAGTATTTCTATAGCTCAAATATACAAAAAAATATATCAAATGCTTGGATTAAAATTTAATTTTCAAAATTGCCTAAAAATCATGTCTTAGATTATACTTTGATAGTAGATAATGAATTGTTTTTTTTGGAAAGGGAGTATGGTATTGGTTTATTTTTTATGCTTAAAATTCGAAAAATATTCCTAAAGATAAAGCAAGGCGCTTTTTTTTAAACAAATGCCATACTCCCTTTCCCAAAAAAAGAATTATAAGACTATGAATTTGCTTTGTACCATAGCTACTTTGGATTCTAATTGTACTATGTATATACCTGTATTTAAGGTTGTATATTGCAAAGTAATATGGTTTTCTTGGGCTTGTAGATAAATATTTTCTATGCCAATTAAGCGACCATCTATAGTATAGATTTTGAGCTTGGCTCTTGTATTGTATTGAGCTGTTATATTCAGCGTAATTGGCGTACCTTCTATAATAGGATTAGGATAAATTTTTATATTAAAAGGGAGTTCGGTATTAAGTTCATGGATAGCAACGCTAGGGGCTTCTTGTACTTGAGCTATAAAATAAATATCATCAGCATTCATAGTCATACAACCTGTTTGAGAAACTGCTTGTAAGCTCCATTTATATTTTCCATTGCGAGGAATGTTTACTGTATAATTATTATCGAAGAGCTGTATACTACTATTGCTAACAAAATTTTCATGTATTAAAAGACTAGTACTATCGTCTATTATCTCGAATAATTGTAAAATGAAATGTGAAGCTCCTTGTAGATGTGCCCATCTTAGATTAAGTTGATTGTAAACTATAAGGGTATCATTATTAATAGGCGAAAGATGATGAATATAGTTGCCTGATATATTAGGATAATTTACTGGCGCTCTATTATGCCAACCTCTATCTATAATATTTCTAAACATTACATCAACTTGATGGGCTGTAAATGAAGACATACAATCATCATTGAAATAAGACATATAGTTACTTTTATCGGGACTTATAGTTTCACCATAAGGGTCTTTGCCTGTAGGGATAAAGGTGCAATAATTTCTTTGTGAATAATAATCAGCTGGTGTATCACATAAAAAATCGCCACTATTATCGCAATTTTTTTGACTGCCTGAACGAGCTTTATTTTCTACTGGTCTTGAATTGAATATAGTAGGAGCATTTCTATTAGCATAAACACTATCATAATTAATATTACTCCAAGGGGCAAATGTATGCATTAAGCCAAGGAAATGACCTACTTCATGCGTAAGTGTTTTATAAATATTATTAGGATTTTGCGGATTGAATACATATCTATCTCTAACAAAAATATAATCACCAGAATAAACATAAAAACCCGCAGTACGAGAAGCGTTTTTACCTATATAAATATTTAGCGCATAAGAAGTTTGATTATTAATTCTAGAGGGATAATTAGCATAAGCATCTTCATAAAAAGCTTGATTACTTTTATAAATTCTAATAGGTAATGTATAGTGAAAATAGAATTGAATATTGTAAGGACGAAAATCATTATTAAGCATACAAAGTGCTATATGTGGTATGTCTAAATTGGGTTTATTTAGACCATTGGTATCAGCCACTAAATGAAAACTTACAGGAATATAAGTTATATTGCGACTGTTTTTTAGAAAGAGGATTTCTTCTTCTGAAATTGCTTGACGCAATTTGACAATACTTTCTGCTAATTGTAAATGTGTGTCATGATCAGTGCCGCAATCGTGTGCTGCTTGTGCTATTAGCGAATGAGGCGATAAATAAATAATGGTAGCAAAAAGCCAAAAAAAATATTTCATAGTATAGGGGGATAGAGTAATAAAATTTATTTCATAAAATAATAAGACTAATAAATTATATAATAAATTAAAAATCTATAGTCACTTTTTTTACAAAAAAGAAAGGAGCTCGACATAAACAAATGCCAAACTCCCTTCTTCAAAAAAAATCAATATAAAACTATTTAAAACTATAGTTGAAATTAGCGAATAACAATTTTACTGTTGCTAGTGCCAAATTCAGATTGTACTTGTAAAATATACATACCTGTAGCAAGAGATTCACTGTCGAAATGGATTAAATTATCTACATCTGCAAATAAATCCACTTTTTGTTCCCAAGCCAAACGTCCATCTAAACTTACAATACGCACATTGGCGCGTACATCATGATGACTAGCAATATTTGCTGTAATACGTTGACCTTTTTCTACAGGATTAGGCATAAGTATAATATTATGACCGTTTTCCTTAGTTGTACCATTTACTTCATTTACGCTTACTACAACATCAGCATAAAATTCGTTAGTGTGAATTAATGTTTCGCAGCCATTAGCACCAATAGCAGAAACAGACCATCTATAATTACCTTGTCTTGGTAAAGAGAAATAATGCTTAATAGTATTAGCAGTAGTATTAGGAATCCATTTGTCTTGTAAATTGCCTAAACCTTGTCCCATTAAAACTCTTTCAATGCGGAAAATATAGCCTACTGCATTGGCTTGTTTTGCCCATGAGAATTCTAAATTACTACCTTCATAAGTGGTATATACTAAAGAATCGCCATTAGCAGGCACTTGCAAGAAATTAGTAACATTATTAGTAACGAAAGTATTAGGTGCAGGGAAATTTAACCAATTGCGTTGTCTAATACTTGCCCAAATAGCATCTTGTTGTTCATTAGAAAATACATCTAAACAGTTGTCTGCAAAATAAGACATATAATTTCTAGGATTAGGCGTAAGACGTTCGCCATTAGGGTCTAAAACTACAGTATTATGATTGCAAGATACACGATAAGAATAGTAATCCGCTTCCGTATCGCAAAAACCATCTGCGGCTGTAGCACAATTGGCATGCGCACCTGTACGAGCTTTAAATTCTACGCTTCTATTGCTAATGCGTACTGGTGCATTTGTACCAGCATAAACACTATCATAATTTTGACCTTCCCAACCATAGAATGTATGTGGTAAAGTAAAGAAGTGACCAATTTCGTGCGGTAAAGTTTTAGAAGTAATATTTGCTTCTGATTTTCGAATGAAAACAAAATCGCCACCTCTAGAATAATAACCCGCTACATTGCTAGATACTCTATCGCCAATATAAATATTCATAGCATTAGGCGTTTTATTCATGCCCATAATGCCTATACTTGTATTGCTATAACCATCATTAAAAACAGTACTATTATATAAATAATTGATAGGACGTGTAGGATGGAAATAATATTGAATACCCATGTCTAAAAAATAAGTATTCAAATTGCAAATTGTGTTTACTGCACTCTGCACTGTAGGTGCACCTGTAGAATCTATATTAGCAATAAGATGTACAGTTACTGGTATATAAGTAATAGTACGTTTGTTACGAAGAAAATCAATTTCACTACGGTTAATATTGGCTCTATTTTGGAGCATTTGTTCTTTAATAGCAGCATTATCTTCTAAAGTAGTACCACAAGTCATGTCTTGCGCTTTTATGCCTTGTAGCATGCATAATGAAAGTGCTAAAGTGAGTAAAAATCCTTGTTTAATCATATGTGTAAAAGGCTATCTAAATATAATCCACACTAAGTTAATTATATATTGAAGTTTGAGAAATGAGATAAGAAACGCACAAAATAATGAAAAAAAACTTTTTCTAAAAGTAATCTATTTTTATTATAAAAACTTTAATATTCTATTTTTTGAAAAGGGAGTATGGCAAAATAAAAAATAAGTGATGTACTGCTTTTAAATTAATATCGTATGTCTCATAAATTAGGTTGGTAAATAGACGAAAAAAAGGAGCTTGACATAAACAAATGCCAAACTCCCTTTTTCCAAAAAAAATAGATCGTATTGAAAAACTCTAAAAAAATACTAGTTGCCTAAAACTGTAAAACGGCTAGCTTTAGTATTGCCTTTATTGTCTGTTACTACCAATGTGTATAAACCATTAGCAATATTGCCTAAATCTACGCTAAGCATATTTTCGCCAGCAGCTAATTGTTCTTTATGTTGTTGCATTACTAAACGACCATCAGCCGCAAAAATACGCAAACTTACTTCTTGTGCTTCATAAGTAGCAATTTGTACGCGTACTTGATTATTATGAATAGGATTAGGCATTACTAAAATACCTAATTGCGCATTTTCAGAAACTTCTTCTACTGATACTTGTGTACCATTAAGCGAGGCTTTGAATGTTGCATAACTAGTAGAAGGTCCACATAATTCTATATTATTCATTGGGCGAACACTCCAACGATAACTATGTGTTGTAGAAGTACTAGTAATAGCTTGTAATAAACTTGTATTTAAAGTATAACCATTGCTATTTACTAAAATTTTTAAATTAGGAGGAACAGGTTGTCCTGCAAGTAAACGGTCAATTTCTAATATATACATATTAGCATTTTGAATGGGCTCCCAAGAAAATACAATATTATTCTCGCCATTTACTAATGTATTGAAATCATTAATAGGTGCAATAGGTCTAAAGTTATTTATGTTAATGGTACCCATTACTGTAGGTGGCGCATTATTTAACCAACCACGACGTGTAATATCTCTTAATATAGCAGCTTTTTGCTCATTAGAAAAAGAAATAACACATTGGTCGAAGAAATAAGACATATAGTTGGCTTCATCTGGATCTGTAGCTACGCCTAATGGGTCTGTGGCTAAAACACCATTTACTCCTACATAAGGGCAATTCCAACGATCAGAAATATAATCAGCAGGGGTATCGCAGAAGCCATCAGCAGCTCTTTCACAGTTTTTGTTAGTGCCTGTACGTGCTACATTTTCTACTGTTTCGCCACCAATGCGTTGAGGAGTAGCAGTAGTTTGATAACGATCATGGTAGCTAATACCTTCCCAACCATAGAATGTATGATTTAGAGAAAAGAAGTGACCAACTTCATGCGTAGCTGTATTAGAAGAGCCATTAGCTTCAGCAGTAATAATAAAAACGAAGTCGCCAGAAGGCATATAATAACTTGCTACAGAATTATTAACCGTAGGGCTTACATAAATATTCACAGCATTAGGTACCTTTTGCTGAGACATATAAGAAATTGCTTGATTGCTAAAAGCATCATTATAAAGAGGATTGTAATTTCTATAGCGAATAGAATCTTTTAAGTAAAAGACAATATTTTGATCTGCATAGTCATTATTCATGTCGCATAACATGCCTAATAAGTTGTTTAAATTAGCATGCCCAACGCCTTCAGAATTAGCAACAGAAGTAATAGCTACAGGAATATAAATAGTAGCATTATTTCTTAAAGCAATTAAAGCATTCAAATTAGCATCTTCTCTTTGGCTCATCATTCTTTCTCTAATTTGAGCACCAGCTTCTAAACCAACAGAGCAACCTCTATGATGTTGATGAGTATGTTGATTATCTTGAGCTTGGAGCGCAATACTAGTAAAAAGCGAAATAGATAATAACGTCTTTTTTAGGATTTGCATAATGGCAAAATAATTATAAAGTAAAAAGTAAATATATAGTAATAAGAATAGTTTGTAAA
>X137_Gaur__coassemble_202_pt1 | contig 13593 bp, 11 predicted proteins | sample X137_Gaur__metabat2_high_PE_006 | metagenome-assembled genome bin X137_Gaur | reverse complement strand
AGTATATGTATTTTTATTATATTTAATATTCCAGTTCTTTCTGTATTTTTATCTTTAATAAAATTCATTATGGCAACAAACAATATTTTTGTTAAAAATCTCACCAAGTTTTTCCAAACCATTTGGGCAATTTGGGCAGTATTTATCTTGTTTTTTTCTGGCATATTTGCAGTAATAGCTTATTTTCTAATTTTTAATTTAGCTTCCCCTCAAAATACTTATAAATATACTTGGCATGTTACTAGATTTTGGGGCAATACTATTCTATTTTTTACGCTTTTACGCATTAAGAATATAGGAAAAGAACTACTCGATAAAGAGCAAAACTATGTTTTAGTAAGTAATCATGTTTCTGCTATGGATATTCCTTTTTGCATGGCAGTTTGTCCTGTTCCTTTTTCATTTTTAGCCAAATCTGAAGTAGATAAATTGCCTATGGTTGGCTATTTGGCTAGAAATATGCATGTTTATGTCAATAGAAAAAATGAAGAAAGCCGTAAGCATAGTTTCGAAAATATGAAACAACATATGCACAAAAATAGGTCTATTCATATTTATGTAGAAGGCACGCGCAATACTACAACAGAACCTTTAAATAAATTTCATGATGGCGCATTTAAATTAGCCATAGAATTAAAAAAACCTATAGCTGTACTTACTTTAGTGAATGTGCGAAATGTAGTGCCTTTTGGTGCTATGCAATTGCGCCCAGGTACAGTGGCAGCTATATGGCATGAACCAATTGCTACAACAAATATGACAGAAGAAGATATTCCTTATTTAAAAGAAAAAGTACGTCAAATGATGTTAGCTGATTTAGTAGAATATAAAGAAGAAATGGCTACATTTATTTAATCTTTTACTTTTAATTTTTTTGAGAAAGGGAGTATGGCATTTGTTTATCAAAATAAAAAGGCAGCTTATGAATTTTCATAAGCTGCCTTTTATTATTAGACCTCTATTTTAATCTCTATCTTGTAAAAATGGTAAGCGTTTTCTCACTTCCATTAAATAATTTTTACTAATGCTAATAATTTCTATTTTCTCTTCTCCTACCAATTCGCAAAGCATATCTCCAGCAGGATCTATAGCCATAGAATAACCAGAATGATAAACCTTTTGATTATCATAACCTACACGATTGACTCCAAAAGTATAAGCTTGATTTTCTATAGCTCTAGCCAAAAGTAAAGCACGCCAATGCATACTTCTTCTATGCGGCCAAGAGGCAATAAAAATCAATATATCATAATCTGAAGTATTTCTGCACCAAGTTGGAAAACGCAAATCATAACAAATAAAAGGCGCTATTTTCCAACCTTTATAATTTACTAATAGTTTTTCATTTCCAGTAGTATAATGTAAATGTTCACCGCCCATAGAAAAGGCATGCTTTTTATCATAAGTGGCAATTTCTCCAATTGGTGTTACCCAAAAAAGGCGATTATAAAAATGTCCATTCTCTTCAATAATTAAACTACCAATAATGGCTGCATTTTTAATTTTAGCCATTTGACGCAACCATTCTACACTAAAATCTAGCATAGTTTCAGCCAAAGCCTCAGGACGCATGCTAAAACCTGTAGAAAACATTTCTGGTAAAATAATAATATCAGCTTCAGCCTGCATAGCCAACAATTTAGCTTCCAATTGTGCTAAATTTTGTGCTTTATCTTCCCAGAAAATATCAGTTTGTACAATGGCTATATTTAATAAGTCTTGCATACAGAAGTATTTATAATCATGAAAATAAAGTAAGTAAAGGAAATAAAACAAAAACAAATGCCATACTCCCTTTCTCAAAATAATACTAAAAAATCTTATCTTGCATTAGCATTTTATTGATATACGAAAATAGTGACTTTTACTTATCTTCGTACTATATTTTCAATTTTAAAAAATAATTATGAAAAATATTCTATGCTTTATATGTCTGGGCTTGGCTTGTAGCCTTATGGCACAAAATACGCCTATAGGCAATATAGCTCCAATAGGAGAATGGCAGAGTTTTGCTAATAAAAATAATGCTATAGATGCCGTAGAAGCTGGATTTTCTACTTTTATTGCTACAGATTTAGGCTTAATAGAAATACGCAATCAATACGAACAAATCGTACATAGTAAGGTGACGGGATTATCAGATGCTGGTATATCTCGCTTGGCTTATAATAAAAAACATGAAGTCTTAATTATAGCTTATAGTAATTCAAATATAGATTTATTGTATAAATCTGATAATCGTATAGTAAATGTGCCTGCTATATTACAAAATGAAAATATTACTGTAGGACGTAATATTAATGATGTTTTTACGCAAGAAGATGAAGTGTTTTTTGCTTGCGATTTTGGTTTAGTACAATTCGATTTGGAAAACTTGCGTTTTGGTTTTACTACTTTTACGCCTAATAATACAGTATATGGTTTTACTAGTACGCCAGAAGATTATTATTTATCTACAGATTTAGGTTTGTATAAAATCAGTAAATTGCAAGGCTTGAATTATCAAGATTTTACGCTTTGGCAAAAACAAGGCATAGCACAAGGCTTAAATATAGATGATTATACTTCATCAGCTGTATTATATACAGGCGAAGATGTTTATGCAGATATAGCCGATACATTAATGTTATGGAATAAAAATACACAATTGTGGGAGCATATTCCTTCAGAATATAATAATGGTAGTACTATTACTACTTTGCCTTATTGTACTACTGCGCCTTATCCTATAGAACGTTTGAATATTCATTATCGCAAAGAATATATTTATTTATTGACTTTCAATAATTTATATTTTACTTATCGCTTTAGTGATAGAGAATTGTATAGACAAGAATATTTATTGGAAAGAGCTGGGGCTATTTCGCAAGTGGCTTCAGATTCTTTCAATATGGAGTGGATTGCAGGTATATCGCAATTATCTCAGCGCGATTATAGAGGGATAAGACCTTATTATATTAATTCGCCTGCTTATGATAGAACAGTAGATGTTTTAGTAGATAAACGTGGCTGGCTTTGGAAAGCCTCTTCTACTTTCGACCATGTTACTGTAATGTTTGATAGAAGTGGCATTTCTAGATATAATAGAGCAGAATGGAAAAATTTTACTAGCGATACACTTAGCAAGTTTTTATATGAAAAAATGAACCAAACTCCCTTTCCCCCCAATTTAAATTTACAAGATGAAAATCATGCACCTCAATTTAGAGATGCAATTCGTTTGGCTGTAGACCCAACAACAGGCGATGTTTTTGTAGGTTCTTTTATGGATGGTATTTTACATATGAAAGGCGATTCTGTAGTGGCTATTTATAATCAAAATACTGCTGTAGATGGTTTGCAACCTGTAGAAGGTGATCCTTCTCGTATTCGTGTTACGGGCATGGCTTTCGATAAAGATGGCAATTGTTGGATAGCTAATAGTTTGGCTTTGCGTCCTATAGTAGTGCGTAAAAAAGATGGCACTTGGAAAAACTTTTCGCCTTTAGGGACTTTACCACGTTTGTCTCATGTTGCTATAGATAGAAATGGCTATAAATGGATTATTAAGCAAACTGGTAATATTTTAGTTTTTGATGAAGGGAATATGGCAAATGATGGTGATGAAAGATTTTATGAAATCTCCAATCTACCCAATAGTAAAGTCAATAGTTTGGCTGCCGATAGAAATGGTTCTATTTGGGTGGGTACTAATGATGGTATAGCTATATATTCTTGTGGAACTAGTATATTTACAGGTGGTTGTAATCCTAGCCGTCCTATTCTTACTGTAGATGATTTTAATAGTCATTTGATGGCTGGTGAAGTGGTAAATGCTATAGCTGTAGATGGCGGAAATCAAAAATGGGTAGGTACTGCTAATGGGGTGTTTTTACTTTCGCCTGATGGTACAGAAGTGAAACAATATTTCAATATAGAAAACTCTCCTTTGCCTGATAATAATGTAATGGCTATAGCTGTAGACGAAACGACTGGTATGGTTTATATGGCTACAGATAAAGGCTTAATAGGGTATAGAGGTGAAGCTACTAGAGCACCTTCTTTTGTAGAAAAAGATAATGTTTTAGTTTTTCCTAATCCAGTGCCTTCAGACTATAATGGTATGATAGCAATTAAAGGTTTGCCGCAAGATGCTTATGTAAAAATTACAGATATTACAGGTAAATTAGTGCATGAAACTAGAGCTTTTGGTGGGCAAGCAGTTTGGGATGGCTATGATTATACAGGTAGAAAAACAGCTTCTGGTGTATATTTAGTTTTTGCAGTTACTAGTGATGGTGCACAAAAATTGGCTACAAAAATTGCCTTTATCAAATAAATCTAAAAATAAATGTTAAAAGCCTATTGTATGAGTATATACAATAGGCTTTTTTATAAAATAAAATAACTTAATTTTTAACTTTAAGCTTTCAATACTGTTAATCTTTCAGCAGCGCTTTGCAAAACATCATCTGTTTTAGCAAAACAAATACGAATTAGATTTTGATTTTTTATAGCTTCTGTATAAAAAACAGAAATAGGAATTACGGCTACACCAATTTCTTTAGTAAGCCAAATAGCAAAATCTACATCATTTATATTGCTTACTGCGCTATAATCTGCTACTTGAAAATAAGTGCCTTCACAAGGCAGCCATTGGAAGGGCACAGATTGTGTTAAAGATAAAAAAGTATTTCTTTTCTTTTCAAAAAACTCGCTTATCGATAAATAATGCGCTGGCGTCGATAAATAATCTGCAATAGCATATTGGAAAGGAGTATTTGCCGAGAAAACATTATATTGATGCACTTTTCTAAATTCATGCATAAGACGTGCATCACCTACTATATAACCCAATTTCCAACCTGTAGTATGTAGTGTTTTGCCAAAAGAATAAGTGGCTAAAGCTCTATCTCTAAATGCTGGAAAAGATAGAATACTATGATGTTTGGCTTTATCAAAAACTAAATGCTCATAGACTTCATCACTAAGAACAATTATATTGCTATCCTTTATTAAAGCATATAGCGCAGCAAAATCTTCTTTACTCCAAATAGAACCAGTTGGATTATGTGGTGTATTGATAATAATCATACTTGTTTTTGCGCTAATCAATAGTGCAAATTCTGCCCAATCAATACGCCATGAATTTTCTGCACGCAATGTATAAGGTATATTTTTAGCACCACAAAGTGCTATAGCTGGCTGATAACAATCATAAGCTGGCTCTATAGTAATTACTTCATCGCCTTCTTGCACTAAAGCTGTTATAGCCGTGAAGAGGGCTTGTGTTGCGCCTGCTGTTATGGTGATTTCTTCATTGAAATCATAATTACTTTGGTATAAATTATTAATTTTGTTGCTTAATACTTGTCTTAAATTGGCTACACCAGCCATAGGCGCATATTGATTAAATCCTTTATTGATATAATGTGTACATAGATTTTGTAAAGCTATATCACAGTCAAAATTTGGAAAACCTTGCGATAAATTAATAGCATTATGTTGCAACGCTAAAGCCGACATTTGAGAAAAAATAGTCGTGCCTAGATTGGGTAATTTCGAACGAATTTGGATCATAGTCGATTGTGGTGATTTATTCAAATATAACGAAGTATAAGTAATGTATGGGGGAAGGTAAGATAGTCTACCTTTTATGATTTAAAATAATCTTATGTAATAAAATTGTACAAAATAAAGAATTGATATGAATTTTAAGGTGAAAGCTATAGAAATTTGCCAACTTTTAGGCGGTAAATTAGAAGGCAATCCTGATGTATTGGTATGGAAACCTGCCAAAATTGAAGAAGGTGAACAAGGCGCTATTAGCTTTTTTGCCAATCCTAAATACGAAGAATATATTTATACTACAGCTTCTTCTGTGCTATTATTGCCAGAAGATTTTCAGCTCAAGCAACCTATAGCTGCTACCATTATTCGTCTAAAAGATGTTTATGCTAGTGTAAGTGTGCTTATGCAACATTTCGAAGCTTTGCTTAATCCTGCCAATAATAAACCTAATGAAATTATAATTTCGCCTCAAGCTTTTGTACATCAATCTACAATAGTAGGCGAAGGTACAAAAATAGATGCATTTGCTTATATAGGACAAGATTCAAAAATTGGTAAAAATGTTACTATCTATCCACAAGTTTGGATTGAATCTGGCGTAGAAATCGGCGATAATACAACGCTTTATGCTGGGGTAAAAGTTTATAAAGGTTCTTTTATTGGCAAAAACTGTATTATTCATGCCAATGCAGTTGTAGGAGCTGATGGTTTTGGTTTTGCACCACAAGCCGACGGTACTTACCATAAAATTCCTCAATTAGGCATTGCTTACATTGATGATAATGTTGAAATAGGTGCTAATACTGTTATTGACCGTGCTGTAATGGGCAAAACTTATATTGCTAAAGGCGTTAAATTAGATAATTTAATTCAAATTGCACATAATGTTTCTATTGGCGAAAATACAGTAATGGCAGCCCAAGCAGGCGTAGCTGGTAGCACGCATATAGGCGCAAATTGTATGATTGGCGGACAAGTAGGTTTTGCAGGACATCTTAAAATTGCAGATGGCGTGCAAATACAAGCCCAAAGCGGTATAGCTAAAAATATTAAACAAGCTAATTCTTATTGGGGCGGAGCACCAGCTATTCCTTTCGAAAACTTCATGCGCTCTAGTATTGTTTTCAAAAACTTGCCACAATTACAAAAAACTGTAGATGAATTAGTTAAGGCGAATCAGAAATAAACTTTTTTTTGTTTTTTTTGAAAAAGGGAGTTTGGCTTTCTTTTTTGTTTTTCTCCTTGCTATTTGTAAATTTAATTATACTAAAAAGTTTAGGGTAGTAGATAAGCCGCAAAAATAGTTTATATTTGCGCCGCAAAAAAAATGTCAATACCGTTATTTAGCGTAAAATTCAATGAAACAATTTACTATAAATCAAGTAGTTACTCTCTCTGGAAAGGGACTACATACAGGTGTTATTACAACGATGACTGTGCAACCTGCATTAGCTAATACAGGTATTCAGTTTCAACGTATAGATTTAGAAAATCAACCTATTGTTAAAGCAGATGTACAATATGTAAGCGAAACACAACGCAGCACTGTTATTAAAAACGGTGAAGCAGTGGTTTCTACTATAGAGCATTTTATGGCTGCATGTTTTGCTTTAGGTATAGATAATTTATTAGTACAAATCAACGGTCCTGAAGTGCCTATTTTAGATGGTAGTGCACTTCCTTTCCTAAATGCTTTAAAAGCAGCAGGCTTGAAAGAATTAGAGGCTGATAAAGTATATTTTAAAGTAGATAAACCTATTCATATTCAATATCAAGGTAGTGAAATTACTATTTTACCTGCTGAAACCTTAGAAATTACTACTTTAATTGATTTTAATTCTAAAGTAGTTGGTGCGCAATTCGCTCAATTAAAAGATTTAAATGATTTTGAGCAAACAATTGCACCAGCACGTACTTTTGTTTTTTTACACGAAATTATGCCTTTATTCCAACATGGTTTGATTAAAGGAGGAGATTTAGATTCTGCTGTTGTTTTTGTAGAGCATATTCCTGATGCTGATACTTTACAAAGCATGGCTAAACAATTAGGTAAAGCAGAAATAGTAATTCAGCAAGGTACTTTAAATGAAAGCTTACGCTTCGATAATGAACCTGCTCGTCATAAATTATTAGATGTATTAGGCGATTTATATTTATCAGGTGTACATATTATTGGTCGCATTATTGCGCATAAACCTGGGCATACTATCAATGCTATGGCAACAAAAGCAATTAAACAAGCTTTTAAAGAATATACTAAAAATGCCAAAATCCCTCGTTATAATCCTTTAGCTAAACCTTTAATGGATATTAACGAAATTACAGAAAGATTGCAACATCGTTATCCTTTCCTTTTAGTCGATAAGATTATGGAAATGACAGATGAGCATATTATTGCTGTAAAAAATGTTACTATGAATGAGCCTTTCTTTCAAGGGCATTTCCCGGGTAATCCTGTAATGCCTGGTGTTTTACAAATTGAAGCTATGGCGCAAGCTGGTGGCATTTTTGTTTTCAATGTAACGAAAGTAGAAGACCCTTTAGAATGGGATACTTATTTCTTGCGCATTAATAATGCTCGTTTTAGAGAACGTGTATTACCTGGTGATACTTTAGTAATGCGTTTAGATTTATTAAGTCCTATTCGTCGTGGACTTTGCGAAATGCGTGCTCAAGCTTTTGTTGGCGATCGTATGGTGGCTGAAGCAGAACTCTTGGCTCAAATCATTAAAAGACCAACGGTCGAAACTAAGTAAATATCAACTTTCTCCCTTTTATTAGTCTAAAAACAGTAAATGAGGTTTTAGACAGTTTGTTATCTCTTATAAAATACTCTTCTTTTCTAATAAAGGGAGAGTGGCTATTCAAAAAATTTTCAATTGTATATAATTTGCTAAAATGCAACACTCTACGCTCTCAGTTATACATCCAAATGCTAAAATTGGTAAAAATGTAACGATTTCTCCATTCGTAACAATAGAGGATGATGTAGAAATAGGTGATGGTACATACATTGCTCCAAATGCAGTGTTAATGTCGGGTACTCGTGTTGGGAAAAATTGTAAAATTTTTCCTGGTGCTGTTTTGGGTGCTGTGCCTCAAGACCTTAAATTTGAAGGTGAACATACAACCCTAGAAGTAGGGGATAATACCACTATTCGTGAATATTGTACACTCAATAGAGGTACTATAGCTAATGGTAAAACTGTTGTAGGTAGCAATTGTTTATTAATGGCTTATGTACATGTGGCACATGATTGTATTGTGGGTAATAACTGTGTATTAGCAAATAATGCTACATTAGCAGGGCATGTAGAAGTAGAAGACTTCGTTGTGATTGGTGGCTTAGTGGCTATTCAACAATTTACTAAAATAGGTGCACATTCTATGTTGGGTGGTGGTACTATGCATAATAAAGATGTACCTCCTTATGTACGTGTAGCACGTCAACCCGCTTCTTATATTGGTATTAACTCTATTGGTTTGCGTCGTAGAGGTTTTACAGATGCTGAAGTACAAGAAATTCAAGATATTTATAATTACTTATATGTATCTAAAATGTCTCGTTCAGAAGCTTTAGCTGCTATAGAAACAGATTTCCCTGCTTCAGCCCATAAAACAGCTATTCTTACTTTCATTCATGAATCTAAACAAGGTATTTTAAAAGGGCTTAAGCTCTAAGCAAAAATATCTCTTGCTTTATATGATAGATATTCAACTTCAAGCTTTAGCTAAAAGATATAAGTGGGAATGGATTTTTAAAGATATAAATATACATTTCCAAGCGGGAGAAGCCTATGCAATATTAGGACAGAATGGTGCAGGAAAATCTACCTTTTTGCAATTAATATCGGGTTATCTTTCTCCTTCTCTTGGTCAAATTGATTTTACTTATCAAGGTAAAAGCATAGAAAGAGAAGAGCGATATCGTTATGCTGCTATGGCTGCACCTTATACTGCCTTGATTGAAGAATTTACTTTAATAGAAGTATTAGATTTTCAGTCCAAATTTAAAAATTGGTTGCCTAATTTAGATAGAAAAGCTATTCTAGAATTATTGCAATTTGCTAAAATCAATTGGCATAAACCGCTGAAATATTTTTCTTCAGGTATGCGTCAAAGAGTGAAATTAGCTTTAGCTATATTATCGGATGCTCCTCTTTTATTATTAGATGAACCTACTATTACTTTGGATGTACAAGGCGCAGAATGGTTTTATCAATTACTAGTTCAGTATCAATACTTAGATGCTGCACAAAGTCAAAAAAGAACTATTATTATAGCCTCAAACGTAGAAGCAGATTTTAAAATTTGTAATGAACGCCTTGATTTATTAAATTATAAAAAATTTAATTAGAAAAAAATTAAGGTTTGGCATGAAATATGCTATCTTTTATATTAATCCACTTATTAATTTTTCGTTGTGAAAAGACTTGTACTTTCTTTAGTTGTTTTGTCTTCGGTATTTGTTGCTTGTCAATCTACAGATAAGGCTCAAAATAAGACTAATGCTAGCACTGAACCTATTAGTGCTGCTATAGAGGAAATAAAGCCTAATACGCCTATTCAAGCTTCAGCTTTTGAACTATTTTTGAAAGCTTTTAAAAAAGCTGTACATGAAAATGACTCTAAATTAATTTCTGATTTATGTGAATTCCCTTTCGAATCCGGCACCAAACAATCAGAATTAATAGAAGGTTTTGAATATATTTTCGATACGCATGTGCGCGCTGAAATAGCAAAACTAACTTTAGAGGATTGGCAATTGAATAGTCAAGGCAAAAAACAAGTTGTATTGAATATTGATTGGACAGCAGAAGCGCAAGAAGATGCTAATCAAATTATTTTTATTACAGACAAGAAAGGAGAAGTTTATAAATTAGTCGATATTATTATTGGAGGATAGAATATTTTATTTACCATTATTTTAGTGTAATGCTACCTAATCTTAAGTTCATTGTATGGATATAAAAAACATAGTACTTTTTATTATCTTTATGTCCTGTTTCTTTATTGCTTGTTTCTCTCCCCAAAAACAAGATTTGGCTAGTACACTCTTTAATGAGCCTGCTACTAGTTTAGAAAAAAGAGGTACTAGCGACCAACGTATTACTGATGCTAGTGCTTGGGAAGAATTCATAGTACGTTTTGATGCTGCTATCAAAAATAAAACAGACAGAAAGCCTTTTGCAAATCTGTGTAGATTTCCTTTCGACTTTATTGAAAGTCAAGATGAGTTTTTAGTTAATTTCGATGCTTATTTTAGCCCTGAATTATTGCATGCTTTAGAAACCCTTTCACAAGATGGTTGGGATGAAAATAGCATACTGTATATAGATTTGGCTACACAGCGTTATAAATTCTATGCTGAAAAGCGTGGTAATAAATATTATCTTGTAGATATTACTATAGAGAATCTATAAGCCAAGCCATCGAAGCTAAAAAGCTAGAGTAGTAGTTCAGTACTGCTCTAGCTTTTTTTTATTTTTTTGAAAAAGGGAGTATGGTGCGCTGTGCGCTTGTTGCTTTTTATTTTTTTTTAGATATTGAGCTAAAGTCTTGAACTATAGGCATAAAAAAAAAGCCGAAATACTTTTATGAAGTATTTCGACTTTAGTCGGGGTTGCAGGACTCGAACCTGCGACCACCTGGTCCCAAACCAGGTACGCTAACCAACTGCGCTAAACCCCGTAAACGAACAAAGTCTTAAACAATTTAACAGTACAAAAAAAAGAAGCGGAAGAAGCGGGATTCGAACCCGCGGTACCCTTACGAGTACGACAGTTTAGCAAACTGTTGGTTTCAGCCACTCACCCATCCTTCCGAAACGGCTGAACTGTTAATTCATTGCCTAAGCGTTGTCGCTGATTGTGATGCAAATATAAGGCGACTTTTTAAATCTGCAAACCTTTTTCTAATTATTTTTTAAAAAAAGTGAAAAAAAGTGTGTTTTTCTTCATTTTTTCTCGAAAAACAGCCAAAAAACCCCTTTTTTTGCCTAAATTACACTTAGAAAGGAGAAAAAAAATAAACAAATGCCATACTCCATAAAAAAAAAAAAAAATTACTTTTTTAAAAAATAATCATGATTAGCGAAAAAATACGCCAAATAGCACAAAATTATAAAGCAGATTTGATAGAAATTCGTCATCATTTGCATAAAAATCCCGAATTATCTTTCCAAGAATTTAAAACTGCTGCCTTTATTCAAGCTAAATTGAAAGAAATAGGCATTAATGATATAGAAATTTTAGCGGAAACTGGAACTGTGGCGCTTTTAAAAGGAAAAGCGCAAGGCAATAATGAAAAATGTATAGCCTTAAGAGCAGATATAGACGCTTTACCTATAAAAGAATTGAATGATGTGTCGTATTGTTCTGTCAATGATGGCGTCATGCATGCTTGTGGACATGATGTGCATACGACTTGTTTATTAGGAGCGGCGAAAATTCTAAAGGATTTGGAAAATGAATGGTCTGGTACTGTTAAATTAATTTTCCAACAAGGGGAGGAGAAAGACCCAGGAGGGGCATCTATTCTAATTAAAGAGGGAGTGCTGGAGAATCCTCGCCCAGATGCTATCTTTGGTATGCATTGCGACCCTGATTTGCCTGTTGGTACAGTTGGATTTTGCCCAGGCTTTGCTATGGCTTCTACAGATGAGATTTATATGGAGATTCACGGGAAAGGCGGACATGGTGCTAGACCTAATCAATGCATAGACCCAATTGTAATTGCTTCTCATGTAATTACTAGCTTGCAACAGATAGTGAGTCGTAGAGCAAATCCGCTTAATCCTACTGTATTGACTTTTGGAAAGATATTTTCCGATGGCGGAGAAACAAATATTATCCCAGATGTAGTGCATATTTATGGCACATTACGCACTTTTGACGAAACTTGGAGAAATGAAGCTAGACAATTGGTGCGTGATATAACAGAGGGCATTTGTAAAACAATGGGCGGAAGTTGTAAAATAGATACGCCAGAGGGTTATCCTTGCCTTTATAATAATCCTGAATTGACCTATAAAGTAAAACAAATAGCAGAAGATTATATGGGCGGTACGGAAATTATTCCTGCACGCATGGGCGGCGAAGACTTTGCTTATTATTCGCATGTAGTGCCTGCGGCTTTCTATAGAGTTGGCGTAAAAATTGATGGCGGTACGGGTTTACATACTGCTACTTTCGATGCTAATGAAAATGGCTTAGATTTATATGCTGGCTTGTTTGCTCAAGTCGCTGTTGAAGTATTAAAAGGTGAATAATACTTTCCTTTTAAAATAAATTATCCACTTGTTACTAGGGTAGCAAGTGGATTTTTTTTTGTCTTAAAAGCATGAGCCTTTTATTTTGAAGAGGAAGGATAAGGTATATTTAATTTGAGGGGTGCAGCACTAGAGGAAAGTTGTGGCTTATTATTGATTTAAATCGTTTTTGTGAGGATTGGTACAGTTTTATATGTATTTGTATTCATTTAATTAGAAAGAGGCTAAAATCGCCGTTTTTTGCTGTTTTTTGACTATTGTCATGGTGTATAGATATGGCTAAGGCAAAATATTTACTTTATTGGGCTGTTGGCGCTCGAAATTCTTAGCTTAAGGAGTATGAATATTGCTTAAGTTGGCTTATTTTATAGTGTATGTTTTTTTTTAGGAGCTATTTTTTGGGGAAAGGGGATAAGGTGCGCTTCGCGCTTTTTGATAAATAAAATTTCTTATAGTATTGTGCCAGTAGGTGTAACTGTATGCGCTAGATAAATTTCAAATTATATATTCATACATTCTTATTTTGGGTGGTGTATTTATAATCCTCTTTCTTTAAAAATGGCTTTTCTACTTGCCAAAGCAATAATACTATTCCCCAAAGCAATAATACTATTCCCCAAAGCTCTAACACTATTCCCCAAAGCTCTAACACTACTCCCCAAAGCAATAATACTATTCCCCAAAGCTCTAACACTACTCCCCAAAGCTCTAATACTACTCCCCAAAGCTCTAACACTATTCCCCAAAGCTCTAATACTATTCCCCAAAGCTCT
>X137_Gaur__coassemble_201_pt1 | contig 13735 bp, 12 predicted proteins | sample X137_Gaur__metabat2_high_PE_006 | metagenome-assembled genome bin X137_Gaur | reverse complement strand
GTATTGCATATTATTTTTAAAATATAAATTTTTATATAGAAAGGGGCTTATAAGTCCTTTTTCATCTATAGTCGTTATGATTACAAAAGCAAAAATGTCCCTGATTCGCTCTTTAGATCAGAAAAAATTTAGACAAGCAGAACAACTTTATGTTGCAGAAGGTGTGCGTGTTGCCGCAGAAGCTCTAACACATGCTAGCGATAAAGTTGTAGAGATTTATGCTACAGAAAAATGGATTAATGCTAATCCTGATTTTGTGCGTATTTTTTCCGATAAAATCGCTATGGTTACAGAAACTCAATTAGAGCGTTTTACACTTTTGCGTACACCTAATGAAGTATTAGTGCTTATGAAAATTGAGCAACAAGGTGTACAAGCTGTTAATTTTAATTTAGGACGTTTTTCTTTAATTTTAGATGATATCCAAGACCCTGGTAATATGGGTACAATTTTGCGTATTGCAGATTGGTTTGGTTTTGAGCAAATTATTTGTTCGCCTAATTCTGTAGATATTTATAATCCTAAAGTAGTACAAAGTACTATGGGTTCTATTTTTAGAACTAAAGTAATTTATACAGATTTATCAGAATTATTGCAATACAATAAAGATTTAAAAAATACTTTACCAGTATGGGCTGCTACTTTGAAAGGGCAGAATGCTTGGACGCTTTTAGATAAAGCAGAAATTGCACAAACTGGAGGTTTTTTAATGATTGGTAATGAAGCGCATGGGATTAAAGATGAGCTTTTGCCGCTTTGTAGCGCAGAGGTAGCTATTCCTAGTTATGGCGAAGCAGAATCACTTAATGCGGCTATTGCTACTTCTATTTTATGTGCTATTTTGCGTAAACATAGCAAATAAATTACTTTAAAATTTTAATAAAAAAGGGCTTATAGCATGCACTGCTATAAGCCTTTTATTTTTACCAATTTAAGTTTAAAATTTAAATATTTATGCTAATTCTAATAACGTTAATTCATTATTAAATAGTTGGTATCTTTCGCCAGTTTCTGGACAAATTGCTATATTATTATTAAAATTTAAAGTATGTCCATTACGACTTACCCAACCAATTCTTTTAGCAGGCACGCCCACCATTAAAGCATAAGCTGGTACATCGCCACGTACTACAGCCCCTGCGCCAATTAAAGCATATTCGCCAATAGTAGCACCGCAAACAATAGTAGCATTAGCACCAATAGTAGCCCCTTTTTTTACTAATGTAGGTGCATATTCGCTTTTTCTATTGACAGCACTTCTAGGATTAATTACATTGGTAAAAACCATAGATGGACCTAAAAATACATCATCTTCGCAATGTACACCTTCATAAATAGAAACATTGTTTTGTACCTTTACATTTTTGCCTAAAGTGACACCATTAGCTACAAAAACATTTTGTCCTAAATTACAACCTTCACCCAAAACTGCCTTAGGCATAATATGACAAAAATGCCAAACCTTAGTCCCTTTCCCCAAAATAGCCCCTGCATCTACATAAGCTGATTCATGTACGAAATAATCTTTATTTTCCATGTTTTTTTTCTTTTATATTTTTGAAAAAGGGAGTTAGGCAATAGTATTATTTTGGAATTTATAACCATTCAAGAATTCACGTTTAGTCATGCGTTTTCTTTTTTCCAATTGCAATTCTTCAATATGTAAAAGACCGTCTTTTGTACGAATGGTAAATAAATCCTCTTTCAAAGAAGCATAAATAGTGCCAATTTCGCTTTCATTGTTTACTGGTGTTGTAATTTCAACTTTCGTTTTATAAATTTTCAACATTAAGCCATCTAAAGTAGTCCAAGCAGCAGGATGTGGACTTAAACCACGTACGAAATTATGAATTTCTACAGTAGATTTGTTTTTGAAATCAATTTGGCAAGTTTCTTTGAAAATTTTAGGTGCATGCGTAGCTTGGCTAGTATCTTGTGCTTGTCCTTTTGTTTTGCCGCCTTCAATATCTTTTAAAGTTTGCAGCAATAAATCTGCGCCAATATATTTTAATCTATTATAAACAGATTCGAAATTTTCATTTTCATCTATAGGCGTAGAAGCTTGTCCTATTAAATCGCCTGTATCAATTTCATGTTGCAAGAAGAATGTTGTAACACCTGTTTCTTTTTCGCCATTCATAATAGCCCAATTAATAGGTGCAGCGCCTCTATATTTGGGTAATAAAGAGCCATGAACATTGATAGTGCCATATTTAGGCATATTCCAAACTACTTCAGGCAACATTCTAAAAGCCACTACTACTTGCAAATCTGCTTGCAAAGCACGCAATTGTTCTAAAAATTCTGGCGCTTTTAGTTTTTCTGGTTGAAGAATAGGAATGTCGTATTGTAAAGCATATTTTTTAACATCAGATTGCAATAATTCTTTGCCGCCACGACCGCCCCATTTATCAGTAGCTGTCACAATACCTACTACATTATAGCCATTTTTAATGAGTGCGTCCAAAGAAGCTACAGCAAAATCTGGCGTACCCATGAAAACAATTCTTAAACTCACAGTATTATATATTTTGTTGATGAATGCTAATGCTGCTTTTTGCCAATTTTAGGCGCAAAAGCCAGCTCAAAGTTAAGCTCTTTTTATACAAGTAAGGTAATTTTTACTAAAAAAAGCAAAGCTTTATGCTTTCACTATATATTTTGCTTATAAAAACACAAAAAGCTAGAAAATACACTAATTTTGTTCTAGAAAAGTCTATTCTAAATAGACTATTATTTTTAAGAATACATTTATGATAGATACTAATTTTTATGCCCTTAAGGTAAAGAAAATTCAACGTTTGACGGATAAAGCACTGGCTTTAATATTTGAAGTGCCAAACTCCCTTTCCCAAAAATTTGAATATTTACCGGGGCAATATATTACTTTGCGTTTTACTTTAAATGGCAAAGAAGAAAGACGTGCTTATTCTATTTGTTCGGCTCCATTATTGCAAGAAGATTTAACTATAGCCATTAAAGAAGTAGAAAATGGTTTAGTTTCTAAGCATATTAATCAATTTTTGGAGGAAGGGACTATGGTCGAGGTGATGCCACCTCAAGGTCGTTTTGTTTTGAATACTGATATAGAGGCAAAGAAAGATTATTTCCTTTTTGCATCAGGTAGTGGTATTACGCCTTTATTATCTATGTGCAAAAGCATTATAGAAGAAGAGGCTAAAAGTAGAGTAATGTTGTACTATGTTAATCGCAGTGAAAAAGATATTCTTTTTAAAGCTGAATTAGCCAAATTAGAGCAGCGCTATAAAGACCAATTGTATGTACATCATGTGCTTACACAAGAAAAATCTTTGCAGTTTGAAGCTGAAAAGGGTAGACCAACGCCAGAAAGTATAGTGAAATTTATACAAAAATATAGAGCAGAAGATGGTAGAAGCACAGCATATTATATTTGTGGTGCAGAAGGTTTGATGCAAATGGTAAAAACTACTTTATTGCAAACTGGCGTAGAAAAATCTTATATTTATCAAGAATCTTTTGGTACAGCAGTTGAAATTTTATTGCAAAATGAAATAAATAATGCAGCAGCAAATGCGCCTAAAACAGTAAAAGTCTTTTTAAATAAAGAGGAAATTACTATGCAATTGGCACCAGAAGAAACAATTCTTTATGGTTTAATGCGTATGCAAGCACAACCACCTTTTTCTTGTATGAATGGTTCTTGTTCTTCTTGTATGGCAAAGCTAATTAGCGGTACTGTACATATGGATAGATGTGTAGGCTTAGAAGAAGAAGAGGTGGAGGAAGGCTATATTTTGACTTGTACGGCGCATGCCACTAGCGAAGATGTGGTTATTACTTATGATATTTAGTAATTTTATTTTTAATATAAACAAACAAAAATGCGTCCGCAAATTTTAGTTACAAATGATGATGGTATCACGGCACGTGGCATTCGTGCTTTAGTTGAAGTAGCCGCTATGTTTGGCGATGTAACAGTAGTGGCGCCAGATTCTCCACGTTCTGGGCAAGGACATGCTATAACTTTAGATAGTCCTTTGCGTGTACGACCTAGCAATATTTTTGATGATTTGAATGTAAAATCTTATGAATGTTCGGGTACGCCAGCCGATTGTGTAAAATGGGCTAAACATATGGTAGCAAAAGGACGTAAATTTGATTTATGTTTGTCGGGTATTAATCATGGTTCTAATGCTTCTGTAAATATTATTTACTCTGGCACTATGTCTGCTGCTATGGAAGCTTCTTTAGAGGGGATTGATTCTATAGGTTTTTCTTTATTAGACTTTGCGCATGAAGCGGATTTTATACCTACTCAAAGTATAGCTAAAACTTTAATTCAAAGAGTTTTGGAAAAGGGACTAGGGCATACTAAATTATTGAATGTAAATATACCTAAATTGCCTTTAGCCGAAATAAAAGGAATAAAAGTATGTAGACAAGCTAGAGGTTTCTGGTCTGAAGAATGTTTGGAGGCTAAAGATCCTAATGGTAAACCTTATTATTGGTTGGCGGGTAAATTTACTTGCGAGGACCCAGGGGAAGATACAGATATTTGGGCTTTGGAAAATGGTTATGTTTCCGTAGTACCTTGTATGCATGATTTGACGGCTTATCCTGCTTTAGAAGATTTGAAAAACTATATACCAACTACTTATATTTAATAGACTTTTTGAATAAAAAAACATTTATGGCTTTATTGAAAGATAAATTTATCAATGGTGCAGCCATTGGTTTAAGTATACCTTTAATTATTGGCGGCTTATTATATTTATTTAATATGCTTATGGTCAATAATGCTACTATTAGTTCTGGTTGGATAGGTTTTAAGCCTAGTACTATTATGTTGATGGCAATTTGTGGAAACTTGATTCCTACTGCTATAGGTAATAAACGCCGTTGGGACGATTTTATTCGTGGTTTATTGGTAATGACAATGATATTTTGTCTGATTTGGTTCTTTATGTATGGTTTAAGAGCATTAAGTTTGTCTTAAGCTTATATAAGGGCAGCGGAAAAAGGCTTTAGAGTAAAATATTTTACTCTAAAGCCTTTTATTTATATTAAAAAAATAAATACCATAGTCCCTTTCCCAAAAAACAAAAATAAGTAGCCCTACCCAAAATTATAAGCATAAATTTGAGCTGAACCTATAGATTAATGAGTAAAAAACCTAAAGGGAATAATTACTTTTTGCTTTGTTTTAGTTCAAATTATCAAAAAAGAAGCCCTGTCTATGTTTAGTACATTTAAAAAAAACATAGCGAAGACTTAATTTTAATAAGTCAAATGAGAACTTTTGTGTATCCTTTTCTATTATATTTAAGAATTACATACTTTCTATTATAAGAAAGAAGAATCGAACATTAATGGAAGGATGCCTTTTACGGTTGGAAGTACATAAATATCTCCTAAATCTCCTTGTAAAATCAACTCAATATCTTGTTGACCACGCAATTCTGTTTCATAAATTACTTGGCGACAAGCACCACATGGCGAAATTGGTTTTACAATGTCCTTATTCACACTAATAATTGTAATGGCTATACGTTTAATAGGCGTACGAGGATATTGCGTCACTGCGGAATAAATGGCTACTCTTTCAGCACATAAACCTACTGGATAAGAAGCATTTTCTTGATTGCTTCCTAAAACAATAGTATCTTTTCCATCATCTAACAAAACGGCAGCGCCCACTTTAAAATTAGAGTAAGGAGCATAGGCGTCTTGCGCAGCTATTTTAGCTTTTTCTAATAAAATTTGTCTGTCAGCGTCCAATTCTTCTACATTAGAAAAAACCGATATTTCGCTTGTTAAGCTTAATTTGTGCATAGTCTTATGCTTAAATTAGAAAGTTTAGTTGTAATTTTGCGGATGCAAAAATAAAGCAATGTTAATTAAAAATATTAACTATTCAAAAATAAAATGCAAAATATATTAATCTTAGGTGCGGGACGCTCAGCAACTTCCCTTATTAACTACCTTATCGACCAAGCTGCCAACCATGATTGGCATGTAATCGTAGCGGATATGTCTTTAGCTTTGGCTAATTCTAAAATTGGAAATAAAGCCAATGCTACGGCAGTAGAATTTATTGCCGACGACGCTCAAATGAGAGAAATGCTAATCTCTCAAGCTACAGTAGTTATTTCTATGTTGCCTATGTACTTGCATTCTTTAGTAGCTAAAGATTGTTTGCGTTTGGGTAAATCGCTCTTTAATGCTTCTTATGTAGCTAAAGAGTTTTATGATATGGAAGCAGAACTCAAAGAAAAAGGATTAGTTTTTCTTTGTGAATTGGGACTTGACCCAGGCATTGACCATATGTCTGCTATGCAAATTATCGATGAACTAAAGGCGCAAAAAGCCGAAATTGAATCTTTCGGCTCTTATACAGGAGGTTTAGTTGCCCCTAAAGATGATAACAATCCTTGGCACTATAAGTTTTCATGGAACCCAAGAAATGTTGTAGTTGCGGGACAAAATACGGCAAAATATTTAGAAAACGGCAAATATAAGTATGTTCCTTATCAAAGATTATTTGCTGAGGCGCAACCTATACAAGTTCCAGGCATGGGCGAATACGAAATTTATCCAAACCGTGATTCTTTAGCTTATACTAAAATTTATGGTTTGGAAGATGTACCTAGCTTATTGCGTGCTACCATTCGTTGTAAAGGCTATGCTCGTGCATGGAATGTTTTTGTACAATTGGGTTTAACAGACGATACTTATACTATTCCAAATTCTGAGCAACTTACTTATAAAGAATATTTCGAGTCTTTCTTAGCGCCGCATATTTATAAGGCGAATAATTATAGCATTGAAGCTACTTTAATGCAATTATTCAATTTGCAAGCTAATGATGAAATTTTCAATCAAATGGCTTGGTTAGAAGTATATTCTGATCAGCGCAAAGTAGGCAAAAAAGAAGCTACACCAGCTCAAATTCTTTTGCAATTGTTGGAAGAAAAATGGGTACTTTTACCTGAAGAAAAAGATTTAGTTATTATGCAACATGAGTTTATTTATAAACTTAATGGTAAACGCTACAAACGTACTTCTACTTTAGTACAAGAAGGCGAAAATGCAATTAATACAGCTATGTCTTCTTTAGTGGGTTTGCCTTTGGCTATTGCTGTAAAGCATTATTTATTAGGTAATATTAAAGTAACAGGTGTACAAATTCCTACTACGCCAGATGTTTATAATCCTATTTTGAAAGATTTAGAAGCATTGGGCGTTACTTTCAATGAACTGGTTGAAGAATTAGCATAAGGCAAAATTCATATTCTTTTTTCTTTTTTTTTGGAAAGGGAGTATGGCATTTGTTTAAAATAATGAAAGCAGCATATGAAAATTTTCATATGCTGCTTTTTGCGTGACTGGCTGTAGGCACTTGGTGCGCTAGCACCGAGCCGAATAGGCGAGTGCCGAAAGACAGGACGCTGCCCTTTTGGGGCAGCGGCACGCCCAAATATTTATAAATAAATAAGTCTATATTTTATTAATGCGCTTCTAACCAATTGTCGCCTACATCAATACCTACTTCTATAGGAACTTCCAAATTAGGAATGGCATTTTGCATAGCATCTAAAATCAAAGTTTTAAGTTTTTCTAATTCGCTTTCTTTCGCTTCGAAAACCAACTCATCATGTACTTGCAAGATTAAACGAGATGCTAAGTTTTCAGCTTTTATGGCATTATGAATTTTAATCATAGCGATTTTAATCATATCTGCTGCTGTACCTTGAATAGGCGTATTAATAGCATTTCTTTCAGCATGAGAACGCATCATAGAATTGCGAGAATCCAAATCTCTGAGATAACGACGACGACCGCAAAGCGTTGTTACATAACCTTTTGTACGTGCTTCTTCCACTACGCTTGTCATATAACTGCGCAAACTTGCATATTGCTGATAATACTGTTCAATCAACTCTACAGCCTCAGTACGTTTAATATCTAATGTCTTAGAAAGTTTGCTCGCTCCTGCTCCATAAATAATAGCAAAGTTGATAGTTTTGGCAGCATAACGTTCAAATTTAGACACCTCTTCTACACCTTTTTTATAAATGCGTGCAGCCGTAGCAGCGTGAATATCTAAACCTTCTTTGAAAGCTTCCAACATAGCTTGGTCTTTACTTAATTCGGCAACCAAACGCAATTCTATTTGCGAATAATCGGCAGCTAAAATAACAAAACCTTCTTTTTGAGCCGTAAAAGCTTTGCGAATTTCTCTACCTCTCTCAGAGCGAATAGGAATATTTTGCAAATTCGGATTTTGAGAAGATAAACGACCTGTTGCCGTTAATGCTTGATTGAAAGAACTATGTACACGTCCTGTTTTTTCATTCACTAAAAGCGGTAAAGCCTCTATATAAGTAGACAATAATTTAGCTACTTTTCTATATTCTAAAATGTCTTGAACTATAGTATACTCTTCAGAAAGTTCGGTTAGTTTTTCTTCATCAGTGCTATAATTTTGTGTTTTAGTTTTACTCCAACGATAAGGAATTTGCAAACGTCCGAAAAGTACTTCGCCTACTTGACCAGGAGAATTAATATTAAATTTTACGCCAGCTGCTTCGAAAATCTTTTCTTCAATTTCCTTTAAGTCTACCGCCAAAACTTTACTATATTCATTCAAGAAATCCTTATCTATATGCATACCTATTATTTCCATTTCGGCTAAAACAGGTACAAGTGGCATTTCTATAGTTTCATATAGTTTTCTTTGTTCGTCTTTTAATAAAGGCAAGAAATATTCATATAATTGGAAAGTTATATCAGCATCTTCAGCCGCATATTGACTTACTTTTTCTATAGGAATATCGCGCATAGTCAATTGCTTTTTGCCTTTTTTTCCGATTAAAGTTTCTATAGCAACAGGCGCATAACCCAAATAAGTTTCTGCTAAATAATCCATATTATGTCTGCGCTCAGGCTCTAAAATATAGTGCATCAGCATAGTATCCTCAAAAGGACCATTCATTTTTATACCATATTGATATAAAATTTGCATATCATATTTTAGGTTTTGAGCAATTTTTCTACACTTTTCATTTTCGAAAGCTGGACGGAAAAATTCTAAAATCTCCAAAACTTTAATTCTATCTGGCGGTACAGGAATATAATAAGCCTCTTGCGCTTTGAAAGCAAAAGAAAGTCCCACCAATTCTGCTGTATGAATATCCAAACCTGTAGTTTCTGTATCGAAAGCCCAAACAGGAATAGTATTTAATTTTTCAGCAAAAGCCTTTATAGCCTCGAAATCTTGCAAACAATGATAGGCATGCGGTGTATTTTCAATATTTTTACTCACTATGCGATGTGGGGCAGGCATAGCTGCTTCGATTTCAGCAAAACCTCCAAATAAATCGCCTTGTTGTGCTTGAGCAGCAGTAGTAGTTTTAGTATTTGAATTTTGTGAAGAAGGGAGTATGGTATTATTGTTATTAGAAGGCGCTGCGCTAGCTAATTTTAGAATACGAGTAGTTAAAGTTCTAAACTCTAATTCATTCAATAAAGGAATTAAAGCATTAGTATTAATAGCTTGAATGGCTAAATCATCAAAATTAATTTCTATAGGCACATTCAATTCTATTCTTGCCAAACGCTTAGAAAGAAAAGCATTCTCTTTATTATTGAGTAGGTTTTCTTTCTGTTTTTTGGTTAATTTATCGAGATTTTCGTAAATATCTTCTACAGAGTCAAAATCTTTTAACAATGCTTTAGCTGTTTTTTCGCCAATGCCTTTTACACCAGGTATATTATCTACAGTATCGCCTTGCAATGCCAACATATCAATAACTTGGTCAACTCGTTTTACGCCCCATTTTTCTAAAATATCAGCCTGCGATAATTTATCAATACCATTGCCAAAGTGAGCTGGTTTGTAGAGATAAATATTTTCATTGAAAAGTAATTGCCCATAATCTTTATCTGGAGTCAGAATACAAACTTCAAAACCTGCTTCAGAGGCTCTTTTTACTAATGTACCTGCTACATCATCGGCTTCATAACCTGGTAAAGAAACTTGAGCTATAGGAAAATGCTTTAAGATTTCTTTTATATAAGGTACAGCTATAGTAATATCTTCTGGTTGTTCGTCTCTATTGGCTTTATACTCAGGATAAAAATCATGTCTGAATGTAGGTCCAGATAGGTCAAAGGCTACAGCTAAGTGAGTTGGTGTCTCTTTTTGTAGTATATCTACTAGTGTATTGAGGAAACCATAAATGGCTGAAGTATTAATGCCCTTACTGTTAATAAGTGGTCTATTGATAAGTGCATAATGCGCTCTATAAATAAGGGCATAGGCATCAACTATAAAAAGTTTTTTCATTGTTATATTATAAATTATGCTTTTATTGCAATATAAAATGTCTATATTGGCAATAAATTTAGCTTTGGAGGTGTTTATCTGTTATGATTTCCCCGTTTTGATAATAATAGGTAAGTGCTTCGGGTGCATGCTTCAACCACTGTTCTTGTTGTGTACACAATAGTATACTGATATTTTCATGCACTACCAAATCATGTAATTTTTCGAGTATAAAAATTTGGTCTTGTTTTTGTAAACCCATTAAAATATCATCTATCAATAAAAAACGAGGTTTATTGATAAGCGCACGCACTAGCATTGCTTTGATTTGTTCAAAACGAGTAAGTTTGCCAATTAAGGCATAGTTTTTGTACTTGATTTCCATAAAGTCTGCACATTGTTGCAAACGATTTTCAATTAAAAGTTCATTTTGCCAACCTAAGGCATGTAACTGCAATTTTAATTGTTCGTATAGTGTATGCGACTTTAATAAAGGATAGGTTTCTTCTTGTATAAGTCCTATTTTTTGACGCAATTCGCTTTTTTGTGTCAAAGATAGACTATGTAAAGCTATATCTAAAAACCAAACTAAGCCTTTAGTTAGTGGTTTAAAACCAAATAAAGTTTGCATTAATTGCGTTTTTCCTGACCCAGAAGGACCTATAATAGCCACAAATTCTTGTTCGCGTACTACAAGATGTGGAATTTGTAAAATAACTTCCGATTCGCTGTATATAGAAAGTTGTTCTATAGAAAGCAGCGGTAAATATTTTTCTAGACTCATATTTGCAAAAATAAACAAAAAACAAGACGATTGTTAATAATTATTTGTAATTTTGGTTTTTTGTAATAGGGATATTTACTGCCTCTAAATTCTAATTAAATCAATTTAAAAAAGAGCTAATTTGCCACATATCATCACAATGAGATTTTACATATCTGCTTGCTTTGTTTATGTATTGTTCGGTCTCTTTTTGCCTTTTGATACAATAGCACAAAGTGCAAAAACATTACATCAAACTTTCCAGACTGATAATGCTCAAAAAATAAATATCAATGTAGTTGGCAGTAAGGTTGAAATGAGAGAAACGAAAGGCTCTAGGGTCTTAGTAGAAATGACTATTGCTTTATCCGTACCAAATGAAAGATTACTAGACTTTGTTATTAATAAAGGGCGTTATGACCTAATCAAGGAATTCGATGCTACTACAGGAGAATTAACTATTTCCTCTCAACGTACCAATAATGTTTTAATTGTACAAGGAAAAGAATGTTTTGAAGAAATCACATATATATTTTATATACCACCTGCTATAAAATATGCTAATAATAGTACTATAGAGTCTTACAGTCGTGATTAAAATGTTAAAGTTTTAAAAAAATAGATTTTTTTTTAAATTGTTATTGTTTTTGTGACATTTTGTATATATATTTGCGGTCCATGCACATGCATAAAGCCCTCTATTTAATATAAAAGAAGGGCTTATTTTTTGGCATATAATTTATATATTAAAAATTCTATTAAACCTTTATACTTTATTAGAGGTCAAATTAGAATAGCAACATTCCGAAGATAGATATAAAATAAACTTTTTAAAATCATTCCTTTATAATGAAAACTACTTTGTTAAACACTTTTTGTACTTTCCTGCTTTCATTAGTGGTAACTTCTTTTTGTAGTGCGCAAGTCAAACAAGTGCATACTAAACATACTACTTTTGTATTGGATGGAATTAACCAAGTAAAACTAGATGTAGGTACTAGTCAAGTAGATGTTCGTGAAACAAAAGGCTCACGCGTCTTAATTGAAATTACAGCTTCTGCTGAAGTACCTAATGAATCTATGATGAATTTTCTTGTAGAGAGTGGACGCTACGAATTAATTAGTGAAACAGACCTTAGCAATGGTACATTAGTACTTTCTAAAAAGAAGAACAATAATGTTATCGTTATAAAAGGTAAAGAGTGTATTGAGGAAGTAAGTTATGTAGTGTACATTCCTTCAAGCATTAAGTATGTAAATACTAATATGACTTCTAGTACAAAACAGTAAGCCTATTCTACTTTACTTTTATAAAGTAAAGTACTAACATATAAAATTGCTAAACGCACAAAATTCTTCTGGATTTTGTGCGTTTTATTTTTTGATAAAGCTTAGTTTTGTATGGCTATTTGGCTCCTTATTTTTTTTCTAAAATAAATTTATGTTATTTCAAGACATTGTTAGCGATAAAGCTATAGTAGAACATTTAATTCAAAGTTATAAAGCTGGACGCACGGCACATGCTCAATTGTTTTTAGGCGCACAGGGTAGTGGCAATTTGGCTTTAGCTTTTGCCTATGCACAATATTTGCAATGTTTGCAACCGACGGCTTTTGATGCTTGTGGTGTTTGCAATGCTTGTCAAAAAGCACAAAAATTTATTCATCCAGATATACATTTTACTTATCCTACTATTGGTACAGGAAAAGTAAGTACAGATTTTATAAAAGAGTGGCGTGCTTTTGTACAAGAAAATCCTTATCCTAGTTTGGAAGATTGGTTGCAATATTTGGGCGCAGAAAATCAACAAGGCAATATTAATAAAAATGAATGCGTAGATATAGTGCGCAAACTTTCACTCAAAGCAGTAGAAGGTAAATTTAAAATCCAGATTATTTGGATGCCCGAATTATTGGGTAAAGAAGGTAATCGTTTATTAAAATTAATTGAAGAACCAGAAGAAGATACTGTCTTTATTTTGGTGGCTGAACAAGCCGAAAAAATTATTAATACTATTTTATCACGTTGCCAATTAGTGAAAATTCCGCGCTATACGGATGACCAAATTTTAGGTTATTTGCAAAATCAACAACAAATCTTGCCCCAACAAGCTATGACCATTGCATATATGGCAGATGGTAATTTGAATAAAGCTTGGCATATGGCTAAAGAGCAAACTAATAGTGCTGATTTTGCCGCAATTTGGGCTAAATGTTTGGATTTGATTTTGCAAGGTAATGGTAGTCAGTGGGTCAATTGGGTAGAAGAAATAGCAGGTACTAAAAGTAGCGATAAATTAGGACGTAAAGAGCAAGTTACATTCTTGCAATATGCTTTATTTTTTATACGTGAAGTAGTGGCTTTTAAAGTGCATAAAAATTTAGATTTATTGCGTTTGGCACAGCCTCAACATGCTTTGGTACAACGCATAGAAAAACTTAAATTTGGTGTTTTCCAACAATTACAAATACTCATAGATGATACTATTTTTGCTATAGAAAGAAATGCTGCACCTAAGCCTTTATTTTTGGATTTCTGCATACAAGCTAATCGTTTGATTCGTCAATAATAAAATGAAAATATCGAAGATTTTTTTTATTTTTTTTGGAAAGGGAGTTCGGTATTTGTTCATAAAAAAAGCACAATATGAAATTTTCATATTG
>X137_Gaur__coassemble_200_pt1 | contig 13824 bp, 11 predicted proteins | sample X137_Gaur__metabat2_high_PE_006 | metagenome-assembled genome bin X137_Gaur | reverse complement strand
GTATTAAGGAACAAGTAGATAAACACTAGTAAATCCTTTGTATTTTGAGAAAATAAGTCTAGTATTTTTTTTTATATAGTATATTAAAAATAAATGCAGTAGCATATAAACAATTTGATAATGTAGCTTATTTTTTACACTTTTTGCAAGACAAAAAAATGAACAAATACCATACTCCCTTTTCCAAAAAAAATAAACAAAAAGAATATATTCATTTTGCTTTATAGCACATATTTTATAAATAAAATTGTACCTAATAATTGCAGGACTAAAATACCATACATGCGCCAATAAAAACTTGGTTTACTAATTTTGTGTCGCCATAAATGCATAGCTAAAATGCCGCCCATACTGCCGCCTATTAGTCCTGATTTGAGAAGTTCTTTTTCTGAAATTCTCCATGTTTGATTTTTAGCTTTCCATTTGTCTATAGTAAACAAAATAAAGCTATATAAATTCACAATAATTAATATTGTAGCAATAGTATATTGCATTTTAATTGTACTAGTTTTTTTAATAAATTAAAAGTCTTATTCTACACCTAAAGCTGTATCATCGCTTCTTCTATCTGCTATACCTTCGTAAATACCATTATCATGTAAAAGTATAGCATCTACTTGTCCTGTGACTTTTCTTACTTCAACTTTATGTCCTAATTGCTTTAATATTTTAATAGTATTTTTGGAGAAAGCTCCTTTTTCATATTGTATTTTATCTGGCATATGTTGATGATGAAATCTATAAGCATTTACTGCATTTTTTAAGGACTTACCAAAAATTAAATGATTGACTAAAACTTGAAAAATTGTAGTAGGAATAGTTGAGCCACCTGGTGTGCCTAAAATTAAATATAAATTCCCTTTTTTCTCTACAATAGTAGGACACATGCTACTTAACATTCTTTTATTTGGCGCAATAGCATTGGCATCACTACCCAATAAACCAAAATAATTTGGAGCATTAGGTTTAGCTGCAAAATCATCCATTTCATTATTGAGAATAAAGCCTGCATTTTTGACTACAACTTTGGAGCCATAATTGGTATTGACAGTAGTTGTTACAGCAATAGCATTGCCGAATTGGTCGCTAATAGAGTAATGAGTTGTTTCTTCACTTTCTGGATTTAATCCAGCAACTATCTCTTTGCTTTTAGAAGCTTTATATAGTTGAATATCTTGAATTCTATTTTTAAGATAAAGAGAATCAATAAGTTTTTCGCTAGGGACATTATAGAAATCAGGATCGCCCAAATAGGACGCTCTATCAGCATAAGCTCTTCGTTCAACTTCAGCCATTAAGTGTATGCTCGTAGGCGTTTGGAAACCATATTTAGCCAAAGGGAAATGTCCTATCATGCCAAATAATTGTGCTAATAAAATTCCACCACTAGAAGGAGGAGGCATACCATAAATAGTATAATTTTTGTAATCGAATTGTATAGGTTTACGCCAAACTGCATGGTAATTTTCTAGATCTTCATGTCTGATTAATCCTCCCATAGTTAACATTTCATCAACAATTAAATCTGCTACAATACCTTTATAAAAACCATCTCTTCCATGTGTCTGAATTTGCCTTAGTGTTTTGGCTAGATCTATTTGAATTAATGTGTCCCCTTTTTTCCATATGCTATCTTTTATAAAATCGATTTTATAGCGATTTACTGCTTTAAATATAGGTTGGAACTCATTTAGCGTTTTAGCTTCATAATTAGTCAATAAAACACCATTTTCAGCTATATCTATAGCAGGTTGCAAAAGTGTATGCCATGGCATAGTACCAAATTTTTGATGTGCTTGCCACATACCATCTACAGAGCCAGGTGTGCCTATAGCCAAATGCCCTTGTGTACTTAAATTAGGGATAAATTCACCTAAAGAATCAAGAAACATTTTTTCATGTGCTAATGCTGGTGCTTTTTCTCTAAAATCTAAAGCATAAACATTTTTATTTTCAGCTGCTCTATACAACATAAAACCACCGCCACCAATATTGCCTGCACGTTGATAAACCACCGCTAAAGCAAAATGTACAGCTACCATAGCATCTATGGCATTACCACCTTTTTCTAGAATATTTTTTCCGACTTGTGTAGCTATAGGGTGTGCTGTTACAACCATTCCTTTTTTAGAAAAAGCTTGTTTGGGCATAGCATATTGAGCGTATATAGTACTGCTATATACTACAGAAGCTATAAGTAAAAAATACTTATAGCTTGAGCAGAGAGATAACTTCATAAGCGAATTATAGTTATCAGTTTTATTTTGAAAAATATAGGATAATTTTTTTGAGAAAGGGGATATGGCATTGGTTTAAATTTTTGCCATTTGATTTTTTAGTTTTTCTGCTAAATTTTCATCAACAGAAACTAAAGGTAAACGCAATTTATCTTCTACAATATTCATTAATTGCAATACTTTTTTGATACCAGCTGGATTACCCTGTTCGAAGATTTGATCTGTAATATCAAACAATGCAAAATGTAAATTTGCAGCCTTTTTAAAGTCGCCTGAATTAGCAGCATTTACCATATCAGAATATATTTTTGGATAAGCTTGTGCAATAACAGAAATAACACCTTTTGCGCCACATGACATCATAGGTAAAGTTAAGTTGTCATCGCCAGAAAGTACTAAGAAATTTTCAGGTGCATCTTTCAAAATTTGCATTACTTGATGAATATTACCTGATGCCTCTTTTACTGCCACAAATTTAGCACTAGCTTTAGCTAAACGCAAAGTAGTTTGTGCGCTAATATTAGAACCTGTACGACCTGGTACATTATAAATAATAATAGGCAATGGTGAAGCTTTTTCTAAAGCCATATAATGCTGATAAATACCTTCTTGGGTTGGTTTATTATAATATGGACTTACAGATAAAATACCTGAAATACCTGTAAAATCTTGCTTTTTGATTTGTTCTACTAGCTTTTCAGTATTATTGCCGCCCATGCCTAAAATTACAGGTAAACGACCTGCATTGGCTTCTAAAATACAATTTAAAACAGCCTTTTGTTCTTCATCAGATAAGGTTGCTGTTTCGCCTGTAGTACCTAATGCTACTAAGAAATCTATACCACCATCAATACAATGATTTACTAAAGCTGCTAATGCTTTGAAATCCACACTACCTGTAGTTGTAAAAGGCGTAATTAATGCCACACCTGTACCTTGAAATATATTTTGCATAATGAAAATTATAGTGCTATTTTATTAAAATTGAAATTATCGAATAATAGACTTTTGAATATAAGGCAATAAATCATAATACGGAACTTCAAATTGAATTGTTCCATCTGAAAAAGGAGCTATATCATAAGGATCGAAAGAGAATAAAATTCCTGTACTCGTGAGTCCAAAATTTTTAGGTAAACCTTGAAAAGAATAATCTTCTTCTATTTGCTCTAATGTCCTTCCTTTATGTAATAAACTAGTTTTAAAATAATGCGCAATAATTTGATTTCTACTATCAATATTTACATCTTTTAAGAAAATATCATCAGCTGAAATTCTTTGACCATTATTGACATTAAAATTAAAAAAACGAGTAGTATAATTGGCGTGATTTCCACCCGTAAAAGTAGTTTCTTCAAATTGCAAAGTGAGCAAATTTGGCGTATTCAATAATACTTTAATATGTACTTCACTAGACCATTTTATATCGAAACCAATCATTTCATACAATTCCTTTTTAGAGACTTCATAATCTTCTATAAAGTCATTCATACGTTCCTCTAAAGAATTGTAGGCTAGGGTGCCAGATTCATCCAAAAGTAAAATAGATTGAATAAATTTGTTAATACTATCCTTAGGTAAAGTTGCTTTAGTTTTGGTAATTTGAGGAAAAGAAAAAATAATTTGAGTTACTTGTTCTTCTGCATTATTTGGGGTTGTTTTTTCTTGTTTTATCATTAATGTGTCCATATACATGGTCGTATCTCCTTGCATGCTCAATGTATAAGAAGGTGGCGTCATAGAGCTTGCCATATCGCTACTATTTAGCGTATTCATATCATTAGAACAAGCTTGCAATAAAACTAAAAAACAAGGGAGAGATAAATATTTCAATAAATGCTTCATTCTATAAATTTTACCACAACATGACACAATATTTTTAATAAAATCCTATTTTTTTTGAGAAAGGGGATATGGCTTTTGTTAATATATTAAGTCTTGTACTCGGCGGTTTCGTGGTGGTTGAATTAAATGATTTTTCTTAAAAAGAAAAAGACCTACTTTCTAAGCGTATAAAAATAACGAATTAAAAACAAATATACATGCTTTTAGTTATTATAAACGCATAAAAAGTAGGTCAATTTATTGATATAAATCAACTATAACTAGAAAATATTAATTCTCTTTAGTTTCAGGTTGGCGAATAATCAAATTTAATTCATCCAATTGTTTTTGTGTAATAGTTGCGGGAGACTGCATCATTGGATCTTGTGCTTTTTGATTCATTGGGAAAGCAATAATTTCACGAATATTAGGTTCATCCGCAAAAACCATTACCATACGATCCAAACCCGGAGCAATGCCACCGTGAGGAGGTGCACCATATGTAAAGGCAGAAATCATGTGACCGAATTTAGCATTTACATCTTCTTGGCTATAACCTGCCATATCAAAGGCTTTGTACATAATATCAGGTCTGTGATTACGAATTGCACCACTAGAGAACTCAATACCATTACATACAATATCATATTGATAAGCTACAATAGCTAAAATTTCTTCATTAGTTTTTGCATTTTGCAATACTTCCATACCGCCTTGAGGCATAGAGAATGGATTGTGGCAGAAGTCAATTTTATTATCTTCTTCATTCCATTCGAACATAGGGAAATCTACAATCCAGCAGAATGCTAATAAATCTTTATCTAAAAGACCTAATTGTTCTGCTAAAGTAACGCGCAATTTGCCTAAAACATTAGTAACTACAGCTTTTTCGCCAGCGCAAAGTAAAATACTATCACCAACTTTTGCACCAAGTTGATTAGCTAAAGCTTGTAATTGTTCTGGTGTGAAGAATTTAGCAATAGAACCTTTAATTTCATCTTCTTTGATGTTAATATAACCTAAACCACCAGCACCATTAGCACGAGCAGCAGCTTCAGCATCTTTGAAGAATTTATTTGATTTGTCAGCAGTACCTTCTACAACAATAGCTTTAACACAATTAGCATTAGCATAAGCTGCTAATTCGCTGCCTTTGAAAAACTCAGTAACGTTTTGCATTTTCATGTCGAAACGAATATCTGGTTTGTCATTGCCATACCATTCCATAGAATCGTGATATTTGATACGAGGGAAAGGCAATTGCATAATGCGTTTGTTAGAAACTTGAGGTACTATAGTTTCATACATTAATTCTAATTCTTGGAAAAGTTCTTCTTGTGTAATGAAAGCCATTTCCATATCCAATTGATAGAACTCGCCTGGAGAGCGGTCTGCACGTGCATTTTCATCACGGAAGCAAGGAGCAATTTGGAAATATTTATCAAAGCCAGAACACATCAATAATTGTTTGTATTGTTGTGGCGCTTGTGGTAAAGCATAGAATTTGCCAGGGTGAAGACGGCTAGGCACCACAAAGTCACGAGCACCTTCAGGAGAAGAAGCTGTAAGAATAGGTGTTTGAATTTCCATGAATCCACGACCAGCTAAGTGATTACGTAAAGCCTGCATTACTTTGAAACGTAAGGCAATATTCTTTTGTAATTTTTCACGGCGTAAGTCTATGAAACGATATTTTAAGCGCAAATCTTCAGAAGGTAAAATACTATCTTCAGGAGAGAAAGGTAATTCTTTAACTAAATTATCGATAGAAAGGGATTCAACAGCAACTTCAATTTCGCCAGTAGGCATATTTTTGTTAATGTCTTTACCACGAGAAATAACTTTACCTGTAACAAAAATTACACTTTCAGGTTTGAGCGTAGCGGCATCATCAAAAAGCGCTTGATTGCTTTCAGCATCAAAAACTAATTGAGTAATACCATAATGGTCACGTAAAGCAATAAACATAAATTTATTAGATACTTTACGGATATCTCTTACCCAACCAGCGAGGGTTACGGTTTCGCCAACATTAGAGGCACGTAATTGTGCGCAATGGTGCGTTCTGTATTTTGCGATTTGCATGGCTTAATATATAAGATTCTAAAGAATGCTAATGAAGAATATAAGATGTATGTGTTTGTAGTAGAAGCAAAAATATTTTAGCACAAAAGCAGCAGGGATAGAAGCGGACGCCCGAAGGGCTGGAGCGAATAGCCCGATGCAAAGCACAATAATTATTGTGCCTTGCAGCTGCCATTAGTTATAAATTATTTCTTTTTATTTTGTTGTTGCTCTTGCATTTGTTTTTGCATTTGCTCTAATTGTTCTTGCCATTTAGATTTTGGTTTAGGGTTGTTTTTAACCGCTTCCATTTCTGCACGTACTTTATCTTTATTGATAATCCAATTTTTAGTGATATAAGTTTGTGCCATGTTGAGCAAATTAGAGAAAAGCATATACACTGTAAGACCAGATGCCCAGCTATTGAGTGGGAAGAAGAAAATGAATGGGAAAGCATATTGCATAATCATCATCATTTTCATTTGTTGAGGGTCAGCACCAGGGGCAGTTTGCATTTGCGCAGAGTTGTATTTTACGAAAGCAATCATAGAAATAACCCAAAGCAAAGTAAATAAGCTGACGTGGTCGCCGTAGAAAGGAATAGAGAAAGATAAATCTAAAACACTATCGAAACTAGCTAAGTCGTCTGCCCAAAGGAATGGTTTTTGACGGAACTCAATAGAAGCAGGGAAGAAACGATATAATGAAATCCAAATAGGCATAGTGAATAACATAGGTAAACAACCTGCCATAGGATTAGCACCATATTGTTGGTATAATTTCATTTGCTCCATTTGAAGCGCTTGTTTATTATCGCCATGTTTAGCGCGTAAAGCTTCCATTTCTGGACGTAATAAACTAGTTTTTACACCTGAAAGCAATAATTTATATTGCATAGGGTATAAAGCAACACGAATCAATAATGTTAATAAAATAATGATAACACCATAATTCGGTAAGAAAGTCGCTAAAACATTGAAAATAGGACGAATAAAGTATTCGCCAATAAGGCCGAAAATAGACCAACCAAAAGGGATAATTTCTTTAAGGTCTTCGCCAATAGCCGTTAAGTTTTCATAATCCGTAGGACCAACATAGAATTGGAATTGGAAATTTTCATTTGGATTATTGATTGCTAAATCAGCTTTAGTGTATAAAGCTTTTAGATATGGCGTAGCGTCAATATCAGTAGGCACCTCTGTAGATAATTGAGCATTGCTGAAAGTAGTATTTAAGCCAATCAACGTCATGTTGAAGAATTGTTGATGGTGGCTAATCCATTTTAAAGCTTCTTTAGGCGTTTCTTGAGCAGTAGCCGTACAGTTGCAATAATCTACATCATTAGATGCTGCTGTTTTGAAGTGAACAGAAGCTAAATTACGTTCGTAGCTAGGGCTTTTTTCTACTTTATTGAGCAAGCTAGTCCAATTGAGCGTAATTTTAGAATTGCTAGCTGGTAAAATATCTTTTAAGCCAACAGCATTAACATTATACTTAATAGTATAATTATCTTCTAAAGTATAAACTTGTTCGAAATATTTATTCGGGTCTTCCGTTTTTGCAATGAAACGAATAGTATTGCCTTCTTGTTCGGCATCGAAGAAAAGATCAGCAGTTGAAACTTCGCCACGCAATCCATTTGCAGCAGGAATAAAGTACTCGAACTTATTATCTTTGTTGTCGAATAATACTAATTGTTTTTTGTCATAACGATCTTCTGTAGCATGATCATAAGCTAAAAAATCTTTTACTTCAGCGGCAATTAAGCGACCACCTTTATTAGAGAAAGTCAATTTTAATTGATTACTTTCTATAGTGAAAGTATTTTCTTGACCTTGACCAGCAGGGTAGAATGCACCTAAAGTAGATTTAAGTTGTTCTGTTTTAAGATTTTCTAAAGCATCAGCATAGCTATTAGAATCTAAAGATTCTTTTAATTGAGCTAAACTATCGAGTTTTAAAGTTTGCGCTTTTGAAGCTTCGGCATAGGCCATAGAATCTTTGCGATATTGCTCCAATTCCATAGCATACTTATCCAAATCTTCCTGACTAGGTTGTTGGATATAGTTTACTAAATAAAGCACGCCAAAAACGACTGCGAATAATAGAATAAAATTCTTGTTCATTTTGATTTGTAAGAAAAGAAAAAATAAGTATTTCGTTAATATACTTTAAGGGTAAATTTTATATATGTTTCCAATAAGTGAGCAAATTAGATAATTCTTGGCGTAGATCTTTACGGTCAACGATTTTATCAATAAACCCATTATCTAATTGAGATTCTGCGGTTTGGAAATGTGCAGGCAATTCGCTTACACGAATAGTTTCTTTAATAACACGTGGACCAGCAAAACCAATTAAAGCTTTAGGTTCAGCCAAATTGATATCGCCCAACATAGCAAAAGAAGCAGAAACGCCACCTGTAGTAGGATGTGTCATTAAAGAGAAGTAAGGCAAGCCAGCAGCATTCAATTGAGTGAGTTTACCTGACACTTTAGCCATTTGCATAAGCGAAAGAGTAGATTCCATCATACGTGCGCCACCAGATTGAGAAATGACTAATAAAGGCGCCTTAATTTTAATTGCTAAATCTACAGCACGAGAAATTTTCTCGCCCATAACAGAACCCATAGAGCCACCAATAAAATCAAAATCCATAGCAGCAATAACAATAGGATTGCCATCAATATTGCCAGAAGCTACACCAGTGCCTTCATTCAAGCCTGTTTTTTTTCTTACAGCCGCTAATCTATCGCTATAAGGCTTTGTATCGACAAATTCTAAGAAGTCTATACTTTGTAAATTGGTAAAGTGTAGTTCATATTGCTTATCATCAAACAATAAATCGAAATATTCTCTAGAACCAATACGCTCGTGGAAATTACAATCCGGACAAGTGTATTTGTTTTCAATAATTTCCTTTACTAATACTGTATGTTTACACGCTTCACATTGATGCCAAACACCTTCTGGAGTTTCGCGTCTTTCATTAGAAGAGGTAATGATATTTTCTGCATTGCGTTGATACCAAGCCATAAGAATGTTGAATTTTTGAAAAGTAATATAAAAAAACGTGGCTAGAGTTTTAGGAAAATGTTTTAAACAAGGGGCAATTTTAATAAATTTTAAACTCTAAACACAAAAGGTGAGAACAAAATTTTTTCTTTGTCCTAATATAAGAAAGCATCATACCAAGGTTTAGTCTCATTCGACCAACCAATCAACCAACTATTAATTTCATCAATATTTAAAGTATGAATATTATGTGAAATTTTCGTCATAATTGATTTAGGAAAAATGTTTCTTGCTTTTTGAGCATTCTGAGCAGATTGCGCATGCGTTTTGTACAAATCTATAGCCCCATACAAATGCAAAATTTCATGAGCAATAGAAGCAGTATAGTGATAAGTTTCTACTTTCTCAAAAATAATAGTGCCTTCGACAAAGTACAATTCTTTATTGGCATTTTCCAAATAAGGAATAGCATAACTTCTACCTTTACCTTTTGCAAAAATGATAACATGTATTTGGTCTGCTTTTTCTTTAGTTCGGATTTGCTCATGAAAATCTAAAGTACTTTGATAACCGACTTTATACAAAACTTGCGACACCCAATCTAATTTTTCAGTGGCGCTACCAGAGCCTTTTTCTATAAAACTGAATTTAATATCTTCTTCTCTTCCAAAGACGCCCGTCTTAGTAAATTTAATATCTATTTTCTGGGCTTTAGCTTGTTTATCAATCCAATGTAAGGCTTCTCGTGTATGTGCCAAAAGGCTATCTTTTTGACGAGTAGACCAAGCGGCTTGTCCTTCCTCTGAAATAAAACAAACTAAAGTATAAATTTCGCCTTTGAGCTCTTTGGCACTGCCTGCATTTTTTTTGGAAAGGGAGTTTTGCCCTTGTAAAAAATTGAAGACTAAGCAAAGCGCAATAAAGGAAAAGATATGCTTCATATGTGTAGAATATTAGGAGTTATTTTTGGCAAAAGAAAATATGAAATGCCATAGTCCCTTTTACAAAAAAAATAAATAGAATTTTGTTCAAGAAACCCTAAATTATTATTATTCTACGATAGTACCAAATAAATCATAATCTGTAGCCTCAGTAATACGAACATTGAAAAATTCGCCTACTTTGCCATTTTCTTTAGCTGGTACGAGTACTTCATTATCAACTTCAGGAGAGTCGAATTCTGTACGACCTACATAATAACCGCCTTCTTTTTTGTCGAATAAAACGCGGTAAACTTTGCCTACTTTCTCTTGATTGAGTTCATAAGAAATTTCTTGTTGTACTTCCATTAATTTGTTGGCACGACGTTCTTTAGTTTTAGCTGGAACATCATCTTCCAAATCGAAAGCACGTGTATTTTCTTCATGCGAGTATTGGAATACACCTACACGTTCGAAACGCATTTCTTTAATGAAATCTACCAATTCGTTGAAATCTTCTTTCGTTTCGCCTGGATAACCTACTAAGAAAGTAGTTCTAATTGCCAAATTCGGAATAGCTTGACGTGCTTCTTCAATAAGGGCTTTAGTTTCTTCTTTAGTAATTTGGCGACGCATGCTATTCAACACTTTATTAGAAATATGTTGTAATGGCATATCGAGATAATTACATACTTTAGGTAAATCACGAATAGCATCGAAAACTTCACGTGGGAATTTGCTAGGATAAGCATAATGTAAGCGAATCCATTCAATGCCTTGAACTTCGCTCAATGCCGCTAATAATTCTGGCAAAGCGCGTTTTTTATAAATATCTAAGCCATAATAAGTCAATTCTTGAGCAATAAGCATTAACTCACGAACGCCATTTTTAGCCAATTTTGTTGCTTCTTCTACTAAAGCTTCAATTGTTTTAGAAGTGTGTTGACCACGCATTAAAGGAATAGCGCAGAAAGAACAAGTACGATTGCATCCTTCAGAGATTTTAAGATAAGCATAATGTGGAGGCGTCAATAAAATACGCTCACCTAATAAATCATGCTTATAATCTGCTCCCATACGCTCCAAAAGCGCAGGTAATTCCATAGTGCCAAAATAAGCATCTACTTCAGGGATTTCTTCTTCCAAATTGTCTTTATAACGTTGAGAAAGACAACCTGTCACATAGAGTTTTTCAATTCTACCTTCTTCTTTTTCTTTAGCATAAGTAAGAATAGTATTAATAGATTCTTCTTTAGCTCTATCGATAAAACCACAAGTGTTGACTACAATAACATTAGGTTTATCTTCAACTTCTAATTCTTGAATAACTTCTTCGTCGCGGTCGCCGTAAACTTCGAATTTATTTGCCTTTAATTGGTGCATCAACACTTCGCTATCTACCATATTTTTAGAGCAACCTAAAGTGATAACGTGTACACGATCGCGATGTAATTTCTTTGTGCGCATGTTCTATTATTAGTACTGAAAGACATTTCAGTATACAAAACGAAAATATATGAATGAACTATAAATGATTAAATATCAACACTTTATGCCCTAATTGGTTTTCAAAAAGGCAAGAAGAGTGCTATATAAGTCACGAAAATAAGTTTTTCAAAACAAATTTTAGCAAAAACGCTATTATTTTTACTTGATTTATGATTTAAATTGGTATATTTGGTTATATGTTAAATTAATTTTTTTTCACATTATGGCGAGATTATTTTTTATATTTTTTGCTTTGAGCTGTTTGCCTATACTTTTGGCTGCACAGTCTAAAGGAAATGTTATGGCTGAAGCCAAATTTGGATTGATTTGGGAAGTTCCAAAAAGTTGGACTAAATCTGCTGTCAAAAATGGCGTCAAATATGCTTCCAAAAAAGGAGAGGATTATATTGTCGTTACGGCGCAGCCCATTCCTTCTACACAAGAAGAAAAAGAAAAAGCAATTGTGAAATTTCTAAAAGACGAAGTTTCTATTTATGATTATGCTAGCTTTGCTAAAGATGCCAAATCCCTCACACACAATGGACTGAAAGTGCTTACTTACACAGAAGATGATGAGCCAGATTTGGAAGAAGCCGAAGACCCAGAAGATTATGAAGGCTTGTGGACTAAAATCTTAATCACTGAGCATAAAGATAAATTAGTCATGATTTCTATTACAGAAATTTATAATAAACGTCGCAAATTAGAAAAAGAGTTGAATATTATTTTTAACTCTATTAAGCCACATGGCAAATAAAAAAACGCAGATAGTTACGTATTAGGAAACTATCTGCGTTTTATTTTTTTTGAAAAAGGGAGTATGGTGCGCTATGCGCCTTTATATTTTTTATTATAAAGCTACTTTTTTACCAATTGGATATAACCAACCAAATTTATCTTCTACACTACCATCTTTAATACCTTCCAATGTAGCTTTCAATTTTGTAGCAATTGGGCGTGCATCTAAGTTTGGTAAAGTATATAATGTATCTCTATAAGAAAATTCTGATACTTGAGAAATTACTGCTGCTGTACCAGAACCAAACATTTCTTTTAATTCGCCTGATTGATGTGCTTCAATGATTTCATTGATAGTAATAGGATAGATTTCTACTTTTAAGCCCATGTCTTTAGCTATAGTAATAAGACTATCTCTAGTAATACCCGCTAAAATAGTATCACCTGTTGGTGGTGTAATTAAGCGGTCACCAATCACTGCAAAAATATTCATAGTACCACATTCTTGTAAGTATTGATAATCTATACCATCTACCCAAAGAATTTGATCAAAGCCTTTATCTCTAGCTTCTTGAGCTGGTTTTATAGTAGCAGCATAGTTGCCTGCGCATTTAGCAGAACCTGTACCACCTTTGAATGCACGTACATATTTATCTGCTACCAATAAGCGTACTGGTTTAGCATAGTAAGGACCAGTAGGACCTGACATAATAACAAATTTATAATCATCAGAGGCACGCACACCTAAAAATTCATCAGAGGCAAATACTACAGGGCGAATATATAAAGCACTACCGGGTTGAGTTGGTATCCATTGCTTATCAATATCTATAAGGTTTTCTAATGCTTCGTAGAATAATTCTTTTGGTAACTGAGGCATTCCCATTCTATCTAAAGAACGATTGATACGTTCTAAGTGCATATCTGGTCTAAAAAGTACTGGCAAACCTGTTTTTACATCAATATTTGCTTTCATACCTTCAAATACAGATTGACCATAATGCAAGCCCATATTAGAAGGTGCTAAACTAATTGGTCCATATGCCTGTATAGAAGCATTTTGCCATGCGCCCTTCCTATAGTCTGCTATAAACATGTGATCAGCAAACATCTTACCAAAAGGAATATTGGAAAAGTCTGTCTGTTCATAGCGAGAGTGTGCTGTTGGCACAATGGAGATAGGATACTGCATAACTTAAAATAATTTGAAAATGAAAAAAAACTTGCAGTGAAATATTAAGGTTGCTTTCAGTGATTATCTTTTCATGACAAGAGAAGTAATTGTTTTAAACTTTAGTAATAAAATAAAGTTCTACAATATTAGAATATGGAAGCAAAAGGCTGCAAGTGAAGATGAAGTAAAGAAACAAACAAAAAAGATAGTATTAACTTTTTTACACCAAAAAGTTTTCCATCCCTTTAAAGCTCTGCAAAGGTACTATAATTTTTTGTTTTCTAAATAAAGAAATTGTTAATTGCGCAAATATTCTTTTTAAATGCTCGAAAAGGAATAAAATTTTGCGATTAAAGATTAAATT
>X137_Gaur__coassemble_199_pt1 | contig 13826 bp, 8 predicted proteins | sample X137_Gaur__metabat2_high_PE_006 | metagenome-assembled genome bin X137_Gaur | reverse complement strand
AAAGGTAGAGTAGAGAATTGTGAGTTTATACAATTTCATCCTACTTCTTTATATAATCCATCTGGAGAAAATCCTGTCTTTTTAGTTTCTGAAGCAGTACGTGGTTTTGGCGGCATTTTGAAAACTCAAGATGGCGAAGAGTTTATGCAAAAGTATGATAGACGTGGTTCTTTAGCTCCTCGCGATATTGTAGCGCGCGCTATAGATAATGAAATGAAAACACGTGGTGAAGATTTCGTGTATTTGGATTGTCGCCATTTGGATAAAGAGGCTTTCTATGCGCATTTCCCTACTATTTATGATAAATGTGTTTCTATAGGTGTAGACCCTATGAAAGATATGATTCCTGTAGTGCCAGCTTGTCATTATTTCTGTGGTGGTGTCAAAACAGATGATTATGGTCGTACTTCTATACTTAATCTTTATGCTTGTGGCGAATGTTCTTCTACAGGCTTGCACGGTGCCAATCGCTTAGCTTCTAATTCTTTATTGGAAGGCTTAGTATATGCGCATAGAATAGCAGAAGATATAGGCAATGTATTAGAAACGGCTAGTATTCCTGATAATATTCCTACATGGAATGCAGAAGGTACTACAGACCCTAAAGAAATGGTCCTTATTACACAAAGCATTAGGGAGCTCAAAGAAATTATGAGTAATTATGTTGGTATTGTACGTTCTAATGTTCGTTTGCAAAGAGCGCTCAATCGCTTGCATTTGCTTTATGAAGAAACAGAGGAATTGTATGCTAGTACTTCAATATCTCCACAGCTTTGTGAACTACGCAACCTTATAACTGTTGCTTATATAGTGACTCGTTCTGCTAGCATCAGAAGAGAAAGTAGAGGTTTACATTATACTACTGACTATCCAACACATGCTAACTTTTTGCAATCTACAATCCTTTAAAATATTATGATTTCTACTCAAGAATTATACGCAAAACTTCAAACGCAACCTTTCCTTATTGCTGGTCCATGTGTTATTGAATCCGAAGCTTTATTAATGCAAGTTGCCGAACAAATGGTAAAATGGCAAGAGCAATTCAATTTCACTATGATTTTCAAAGCTTCTTTCGATAAAGCTAATCGCACTTCTATTGATGGCTTTAGAGGTAATGGTATGGAAGCTGGTTTGGAGCTTTTGGCTAAAGTTAGAGAACAATTTAATTTGCCTGTACTTACAGATATTCACGAATCTTATCAAGCGGCAATTGCTGCGCAATATGTTGATATTTTACAAATTCCAGCTTTCCTTTGCAGACAAACTGATTTATTGGTAGAAGCAGGTAAAACAGGTAAAATTATCAATATTAAAAAGGCTCAATTCTTCTCTGGTATGGATATGAAATTCCCAGTTAAGAAAATCGAATCTACAGGCAATAAAAATATTTTACTTACAGAACGTGGCACTATGTTCGGTTATAATAATTTATCTGTAGACTTCACGGCTATGATGGATATGAAATCATTTGGTTATCCAGTGATTTTCGATGCTACACACTCTGTACAAAAACCTAGCGCAGCTGGCGGCAAGTCTGGTGGCAATCGTGAATTGGCGCCTGTATTGGCTAGAGGTGCAGCGGCTATGGGCATTAGAGGATATTTTATTGAAACGCATCCTAATCCTGAAGTAGCACTTTCAGACGGTCCTAATATGATTTATTTGGACAAAATGCCTACAGTTTTAGGTCAATTAGAATCGCTTTGCAAATTAGCTGAACAATGGTAAAATATTCCTTTCTAAAATAATTTTTTTGGGAAAGGGGATATGGCATTTGTTTATAAATAAGTCCTGAATTAGACGTATAGAAAAAGCGGCTGCACGAAAATCGTGCAGCCGCTTTTTTATATTAAAGAAAGAAAATACCATACTCCCTTTCCAAAAAAATAATATAATATGACTTATAAACGATATAAAAATCTTACTGTAATCATACGATTTACAGCATTACCCCAACCGCCATTATTATTAGAATTTGTAATTGAACCTATAGTGCGTGCCCAATTAATATTCAAGCCAAGATGCTCTGTAAAATAAACAGTACCGCCAAAACGCATCATCAATTCATTATCTTTGAATCTGTCCATATCTTGCTCAAAACCATCAGTCAATAATTTGCCACCAAACAAACGATTGTAAGAAATACCCGCTGCAAATTGCAAACGCATATAACTAGTATTATTTTCTTTATCGAAAATTTCCCAATCTTTATAGGCAAATTCTATAGGAATTTCAATATAATTGAGATTACACTGCAAAGTACGTGGCATACCTTCAATGCGCTTGCTTACACTACCTTTTTGAGAAAATAAAATCTCTAAAGCTGTTTCAAAACGCTTGGTAAAGGAAACGCCAACACGTCCGCCTACATTTAAGCCAAATTTATTAAAACCAAATTCTGCATCGCCATCAATTTGCGCTAAATTTACGCCCAAAATAGCAGCAGCAGAGAATGTTCCTTTATCTTTGCCCGTCTGAGCAAAAAGTGTGCTAAACATACACAAGAAAAGGAATGTATATAGCCATGAAATTTTATGCATGTTGGATTTAAAATGAATAGTTTATGATAAAAAATACACCTGCTAATTTACAAAAAATTGAGCAAATATTAAAAGAATTGAATTATATAATCCGTTATGAAAAGGGAAATTTCCAAGCTGGTCATTGCCTTGTTAAAAATAAAAAAGTCATTATTATCAACAAATTTTATACTACAGAGGCTAGAATTGCTGCCTTTTCAGAATTAATCGGAGAAATAGATTTCGAAGCTATAAGTCTTTCGGAAGAACAAATAAATTTCTTAGCCGAATTGCGCAGCTTAAGCGAAAAGAAAAAAAATTAAAGTGTACTTAAATCACGCACCAAACCATCCATTTTATTTTTACGCAATACACTCAAAAATTGTGTTGCCTCTTCTCTAGTATTGAAACCTGCAATCAATAAACGATAAGCTATATCAGCAGCTGATTTATCTACTGCCAAAATAGTTCTTTGTTCATAAAGCTCACGCATTAATTCTGCTTGATCTAAAGCCGTTTCATAACTAGAATAAGCACCTACTTGTACAGCAAAACCTTTTCTATAAGCACGATTTACAACAATATCAAATAAAGCCATACCTTGAGCGGCAGGATTGGTAATAGCACCACTAGGCGCACTAGTTGAAAGTTTGCCACTACCAAAAAGAGTGGGTGCAGTATTAGGTTTGGTTGTATTATTGGTATTTGTATTGCTAGTAATAGGCTTTGTACTATTTGATAAAGGTTCATCTTTAGGCATAGGCGCAGGTGCAGCATTTGTATTGCTTGTATGCGTTTGTGCAATAGGTGCTGCTGCTATATTTCTGTGTTTTTGAAAAGCAGTAAGCAAATTGGCAGCACTTTGAAAACCTACCAAACGATCTACTAAATTACCTTTTTCATCGAAAATAAGCATAGTAGGCAAAGCATCAACTTCATACTTTTGCGACCACATTACACCATCAAAATCTTGAACATCTACACGCAAAGCCACTACATTTTGATTAATATAATTGGCTAAATTATTATCCATATAAGTACTTTGCTCCATATTGCGACAAGCTGCACAATAACTAGCATCAAAATCTACAAAGAACAATTTCTTTTGTTGAGTGGCAACTGTTTGGGCTTGATTCCATTCTGCTTGCGCAAAAGAAACTTTCATACTAGCACGTGTAGCAATTAGGGTAGTAGAAGCTACCAAAAATGCACCTGCTATAAGACCAAGGACTTTTTTATTCATAAGTAAGTGGGTAGTGTTTCTTATTTTAAAATAGGAAAGGGTAGTAAGTAAAGTAGTGGTTAAGTTGGTTTATTTGTCTTTATTTGCCAATTGTCCGCAAGCTGCATCAATATCTTTACCACGAGATTTGCGCACTGTAATGGCAATATCATGTTGACGAACGTATTGAGCAAATTGATTAATTTTATCATCATCAGCTTTTTCAAAAGTTTCGCCATCAATAGAATTATATTCAATAATATTAACTTTAGCTGTAGGAACTTGTCTGCAAATACGAACTAATTTTTTAGCATCATCTAAGCCATCATTAAAATCTTTGAAAGCAATATATTCAAAAGTAATTTTATTGTCTTTGGTATTTTTATAAAAATATTGTAAAGCTTCAATTAAAACATCTAAATTATTTTGCTCATTAATAGGCATAATTTGATTACGTTTTTCATCATCAGCAGCATGCAAAGAAAGTGCTAAATTAGTTTTTACACCATCATCAGCCAATTTCTTAATCATTTTAGAAATACCTGCTGTAGAAATGGTTAAACGACGTGGCGCCATATTAAGCCCTTGTTCAGAGGTAAGCCAATGGACACTTTCTAATACAGGACGATATGCCAATAAAGGCTCGCCCATACCCATGTATACAACATTAGTAATTGGTTTGCCATAAGTTTCTTGGCAAAGTCTATTGACTAAAACCACTTGATCATAAATCTCTGATGCTTCCAAATTGCGCATACGCTTCATTTTGCCTGTAGCACAAAATTTACAAGTAAGCGAACAACCTACTTGAGTAGAAATACAAACTGTAAATCTATCTTTTTCGGGTACAGGAATTAATACTGATTCTATTAAGTGTCCATCATGTAAACGATAACGGGCTTTAACAGTTCCATCATTACTATGTTGTGCCATATCTAATTGGATAGCACGAATTTCAAAGCGTTCTTCAAGTAATGTACGTAATTTTTTAGACAAATTCGTCATTTCTTCAAAGCTATGTGCACTTTTTTGCCATAACCATTCAAATATTTGTTTGGCACGGAAAGCAGGCTCTTTGACTTCTAGACAGAAAGCTTTAATGTCATCTAAGGTAAGTTGTCTTATATCTAAACGCGGCGTTAGTACTAGCGTTGTGTGTGTATTTTGAGTGTCCATAATTAAGAATTTAAACACAAAATTAATATATTTTCTTGAAAACTAAGTTGTTATTATTAGATATTTCAAAGCAAAACCATATCCCCTTTTCAAAAAAATATAAAAAGTATAAAATAAGTAAAAGCAGCATTTTGCCCTAAGACAAAACACTGCTTTATATATTGTAATTAAGAATTAACAATACCGAAGTATTGAAAAATCAACCTCTAGTTTCTATGAAATTTATCTAAATAAATATCGTTATTACGATTTTTAAAGCTCATTTTCATATATTCAAAACTAGCAATATCTTTTTTCAAAGACTCAGTAGTTTTACGCTGTAAGTCTACAGCAAGTGCTTCATAACTATCTGCTTTACCTTTTTTGTTGCGTTTTTCGTAAGTACGCTCCATTTTAGAAAGCTTGCGTTCCTCTTTTTTGAGTTCTTTGTTAGTTTGGCGAATTTGCTTATCTATACTTTTCATATACTGTTTAGAGTTTTGAGAAGCATTTTCAGCAGCAAATCTTTTTACCAAAGATTCTAAATTTCTAAATTCTTGTCTAGATGAGCCTTCCGGAGAAAGACCTACTTGATAACCTAATTTATAGGCTACATCCATGCGTACATGGCCTTTTTCTTTTTGGAATACAGTCAATAAATCGCCTGGTTTTTCGGTCACTTCATTAATACGAACGCCTTCAGCTTTAAAGTATCTAGCGTTTTTATCTTTATGGAAAGCTGAATTTCTTAAGCTTTTGCGTTTTACTTTAACGCCACTTTCTTCTCTAAGGAATTTTCTCCATTCGCGCTGTACTTTATTCGCTTTGCCTGGTATTACGATACTAGCAGAAGGGAAAACATAATTTTCAACAGCAAGTTTAGACTCTTGGACTTTACCTAGTTGCGATCTATTTTCCATACGTTTTTCTAAATCACTGATAGTATATACTTTAGTAGCATTATCAGGATTAGCATATCGATAACCTACTTCACGATTAGAATAAATACCGTTAGGATTACGTCTTTCTAAGCGACGACGTTCTCTTTTAGATAATTGATTATAATAATTAGGTCTAGACATAGTAGAACGTTCAGACTCTTCTAATTTATCTAATCTATCTTGTAATTCACGATAATACTCACTTTCTTGAGTTGGATTATAGAATCTGCCACTCATAGATGGTTGATCATAAGGGGAATAAATTCCTGATGATTTTTGATAGCCTGCTGAATGGTACATTCCTGCATTATGTTGCATTCCTGGATTTTGATACATTCCTTGTTGATAACCATAAGGGTACATAGATTGTTGTTGACATGTATAATAAGAAGGTAAATTAGTCCATTGCCCTTGGTGTTGTTGCATATATGGCATTTGGTGTTGTTGACCATAACCATACATTTCTTGTTGACTCATACGACCATACATACTTGGTTGCATATAACCTGAATGTTGCATTTGTTGATAAGGACCATACATTTGCTCAGATTGAGAAATCTGTCCAGACTTATACATACCCATATCGTGGCGAGGTTGGCCTATAAATTGTTCTTGATAAGGATTTTGCTGGCGCATAAAGTCATAATTATATCCATACTGTTGTTGTGGCTGCTGGCCATAAACAGAGGGTTGTTGTTGATAGCCTAAACGTTGTTCATATTGCTGACGTTGTTGCATATCATGCGGCTGTACAAATTGTTGTTGTTGAGGATTTTGTTGGAAACCTTGTTGAGATTGCCCATATAATCCTTGTCCTAAATACTTTTGGCATTCAGCAGGAATTTGCTGTTGCATTTGTTGTTGTTGCTGATTTGCTTCACCAGATTTATACTGTTGTCCTTGTTGAGTAGGATTATTAGTATAATAGAATGGTTGTTGTTGATTCGATTGTTGCTGTTGTTGGTAATATGGTTGTTGACCATAACCGTAATAATAATTCGTGTAACCTGGAGACTGTATATATTGAGGAACTGTATCGATTATGCGTTCTCTACCTATATAAGTAGTATTATTAGTAGTTATGTATTTGGTATCTCTTGGTGCATTAGCATATCGTAGTTCGCGTTCTCTTTGCTGTTGTGCTTTGTATTCTTTATGCTGACTATTAGTCATGAACAATCGACTAATTGGTCTATCGGCAGTTTCTTCATCAGAAACGGTTTTGATGAGACCATTTCTATTAGTATTATTAATTTCATCAACTTGTTCGTCAACAGATTTTTCTAAAGAAGTATTGGTATACTTCACTTCATTATTGATTTCTGTTGTTTTATTCCTAAGAGGAATTGTATCTGATTTGGATATAGGTGTAGTTCTATTAGAATAAGTAGCAGGTACTGTATCTCTAGTATAAGCAGTAGAAGCTGGTTGCCCTTCTCTATAATAAGGAGATTGAGGAGCATTTTTAGCTTTTTCTCGCTGCATAGTAGTATAAGTAGCAGGATGATCGTCGCTAAAATGATTTATTCGACGTTCTACCTCTGGCGTAGATGCTCCAGCAGTAGATTGTATATCATCTGTTGTTTTATACTGTAATGAGTTTTGAGCTTTATTTTGATTAAGCCCTTGATTAGGATTTGTCTGTGCTTGTAATAGAGCGACAAAGGCACTCGACATACAACACATTAGCAATACTTTCTTCATAGGAGAAAAAATAGTGAATGTAGTTACAAAAGTAATTCTTAATTAGGGGGAAAATTTCAAAACCTTGAAAAAATAAATAATTAAACTAGCGACAAACCTTTTATTAAAAATTAAGTATATATGAAGATAAATTTGTGCATTCTATATTGAAATTAATATAATATTAGTAGCAATATATGCTTACATTTGTAAGGCTATGATAGCCTTGAAGCAAACTATAAGCAAAAGCCAACCAATATTAAGACCTCTCTTATTAATTTAATCTATAGAAGTCAAGTATTTAAATGTTAATACTTTTTTAATGAAGGGTTTGAAAGAATGGGTTTAGTTATTAAGGGCTTAACTTTACATTTAAACTTTAAATGAATTAAGCATCAAGATTTTAGAAAATTTGAGTTGTATTGAAAATCAATTTATTTAAATTTAAATTTTGGCAAGGGTGGGGGTAGTATAGGACTTTTATGAAGCTCAAAATGCCATACTCCCTTTCCAAAAAAATAAATCAATAAATCACTGATAATCAATATTTTATACGCATTAAAAATATAACTCTGTGTTGTATACAAGATTTGGTGCTAGAAAAGTTCAATAAAAAAAATAATCTATAGTAAAAAATGATAAAAAGGGTTTATTCTATCGAATATGACCTATTTTTCGTTATTTTAGTTAATAATATAGAAGATAATCCACCCATCCATAAATATTTAAAACTCCATGTTATGAATAAAAATCGCATATCCTACATCTATGTTAGTATGCTGATGAGTTTATTTTTACCGCATTTGTTATCGGCACAATTAGTCAATACTAGTTTTGGTCAAAATAGATTACAGTACGAAAAGCACCAATGGTATAGATATGAATCTGATAATTTTGCTATTTCCTTTCCCATAGAAATGGAAGGCTTGGCAAAACAGGTCATAGAACAAGCTGAGGTGGATTATTCTCAATTGAAGAATATATTAGAGTTTCAGGTTAAGAATAAAATTGAACTATTACTCTTTAAAGATTATAAAGATTATTTGCAAAATAATATAGGGCTTTACAATCAGATTATTAATACGGGTGGGACAACAAGAATGCATTCGCATAAAATCTTATTGTATCCTTCTGAAAAGCAAGTACATATATTTGAACAATTAAGAAGTGGTATTTCTGAAGCTATAGTTCATAGAATGATTTATGGGTCTAATTTTCAGGAAGTAGTACAAAGTTCAGTATTGTTGCCTTTGCCAAGATGGTTTATAGATGGTATGATTTATTATGCTAGTACCAATTGGAATACGGATTATGATAATGATTTGCGAGAAATGTTTTTGAATGGTAGTTTTGATAACTTTATAGGGTTTTCAGAAAAGCATCCAAAAATAGCAGGCTTGTCTATGTTTCATTTTATATCGCAAGTATATGGACATAATCAAATCGCTAATTTGATTTATCTAACGCGTATTAGTAGAGATGTACAAAGCGGTTTTTTATATGTATTTAATACTAGTTATTATAATGTTTGTAATGAATGGTATAATTATTATAAGAATCGTTATTTGTCTGATATGGAGCAAAGAAAAATTCCAAATAAAGGAGAATTAGATTTGCAACATGTAAAAGGTAAAGAGGTACAATTGAAAGAAGTTAGTATATCACCTAATGGTAAATATGCTACTTATACGACTATTTCTAAAGGCATTTATGAAGTATGGTTGCATCATATAGGCGATAATAAAGCGAAGAAAATTTGGAAAGGTGGTTTGAAATCACATTCAAAAGATATTCCTATGCAATATCCTCGTACTACTTTTAGCAGTAATGGCTTAGCTTTATATATTTTATCGCAAGAGAAAAATAAAATTCATCTTTCTTCTTATAGCATTAGTGAAGATAAAATTACACAAACTAAAAATATAAAAGGTTTAGATTTTGTACATGAAATGCAAAGTGCAGAACAAGGACAAGTTGTTGTAAATGCTTTGAAGAATGGTCAAGGAGATTTATTTTTAATACAAGTGCAATCTGGTAATGTACAAGCCATTACAAATAATCTTTATGATGAAGCCAATCCTATATTTATGGAGTGGGGTGGGAAAAAAGGCTTTGTATTTTCATCTTATAGAAATAGCCATAAAATGCTGAAGAATAAACCTAAATTGCAAGAATTATATTATTCGCAATTGTACTTCATGCCTTTGAATGGAAAGGAAGAAGATATTATTCAGCTTACCCATAATGAGTTTTCGAGAGCTAGCCAAGCTATAAAATTGAATAATACTAGTATAGCTTACTTATCGGATGAATCAGGTATTAATAATCGCTATATCTGCCAATTGGATACAGTATTGGATTATCAAATCAGACATTTGAAGCTAAAAGATGGTACAGAAGTTAGTTTACATGCAGATTCTGCTTATGCTGAAATGTATCAAGCGCATATAATTGATTCTCAATATATGACACCTGTATTAAAAGTAACTGGAAAATCTATAGCTAATACGGATTATTCTCGTTCTATTTTGGCGCAAGATATAGCCATAGAAAGTAATAAAGTTTTAGATTTATTATTTTACTCTAATCAATATAAGCTTTTTGTAAGGGATATGAATTTGGAAAGGGTAGAAACACCTTTACCAACTGCTTATAGAAAACAACTTATTAAAATTCATAGTGCAAAACCAGCATTCAATCCGCACTCTACTAGCATTGGTAAAACTACAGTAATGCCTACACCAAACATTACTAAACCCATTCAAACGCCCACTATTACACCAACACCAATCACAAACAATTTGCCCAATAGTATAGAATCGAATAGTCCGACAGATGCTTTTTTAAATGAGCAAAACTCCCTTTCCCAAAAAAATAAAAACGAAGCGGAAGCTGAAAAAACTATATCGAATCCTACGCCATCTTTAAGCGATGATTTTTTGGGTAATATAGCTAATACTACTGTAGATACATTGCCTAAATCAAATAATTCACAAGAAGATAAAATTGATTTGGATAATTATCTTTTTGGTAGTGAATATGAAAATATAAATAATCCTGTAAAGGCAGATACTATAAAACCTAAAACAGATATTGGTTTTGAACGTAATCGTCCTAAACATCCTCAACCTACCATTATAGAAGAAGATAGTTTGGGCAATATACAAACACAGCCTTTAAGACCTGTAGCCAATAATACTATAGCAGAGAACATACGTCATAGTTATGATAGCGGACAAAAGAAACCTTATAATAACTTATTCAAAGCTGATGGATTTTCTGTACAATTGGATAATACACCTTTATTTGGTGGTCTAGATATGTATATGGGTGGTCCTTATACAATTACGCCTTTACATATTGGTGCTAAAACAAACTTTACAGATGTTTTTGAAAATTATCGCTTTGAATTGGGTTTGCGTGTACCACTTAATTTCTCAGGCATAGATTATTATGTAGTGTTTGAGAATAGAAAGCATATGATAGACCAAAAGTATAGTTTCTATAGAAGAAGTCGCAATGAAGAATATACTTTAGTAGACTCTAATAGCCAAAACTATTTGCAAAGTGCTAAAGGAAGAAATATTAAACATTTTGCACAAGCAGAATTTAAATATCCACTGAATCAATATCAGAGCTTAAGAGCAAGTTTAGCAATGCAACATGAGCAAGTTTCTATTATAGCAGAAGATTTATTGACTTTATTGGGGGCTAGAAAATATACAGAAAATCGCTTTTGGTTGCGTTTAGAATATGTACATGATAATACAGTGGAAATTGGCAAGAACATGCGTAAGGGGAGTAGATTCAAAGCTTATGCAGATATTTTCCAGCCTATGCGTATTAGTACAGAACAAGCATTTAAAGTAGATTTCTCTGGAGCGCATACTGGTGCTTTGGGTATAGATTGGAGATATTATGTTTCTCTCAAGGATAAACATATTTTTGCATTACGTGCTTCAGGTGCTACTTCTTTGGGTAGAGAAAAAATATTATATAGTTTAGGTGGACCAGATAATTGGTTATTCTCTCAAACCGATAATCTAATTCCTTTACCAAGTACTGAGGGTTTTGCTTATCAAACATTAGCAGCGCCTTTACGTGGCTTTTCCAATAATATTCGCAACGGTTCTTCATTCTTTGTACTCAATGCGGAATTTAGAATTTCACTAGCAGAGGTTTTCAATATTTCTTCTGGAAAAAGTAAATTTATGAGAAGCTTACAATTTGTACCTTTTGTTGATATTGGTACAGCTTGGCAAGGGCTTTCACCATTTTCGAAAGATAATCCAATTAATACTAGTGTAATTGATATTAATTCGCCAGGTAGTGTTTCACCTATTCGTGTGCGCATCAATTATTATCGCCAACCTATAGTAATGGGTTTTGGTGCTGGACTAAGAGCTATGGTAAGTAGCTATTATGTAAAAGCAGATTTAGGATTTGGATTAGAGACAGGCGTAGTACGCAGTCCTATGCTCCAATTTAGTTTGGGCACAGATTTCTAAAAATATTAATTTATAGTTAAACTAAAAAAGCCTTCATTACTAGATTGAGTAATGAAGGCTTTTTTAATTTTAAAACTTTTTAGTTTAGTTTTTTGCTAAACCTCTTTAAGTTATATGAGTCCTTGTTTCCCTATGCGCGCGTACGCACGTGATGCTATATAAGTCGCGTATACGCGTGCGCGCATAGGGAAGCAGTTTTTTTATAAGATTTTATTCTTTTTCAGTTTTACTAGGTAAATCATCTGTCGAATAACCACCTTTGCTAAATTGATAATTTACAAAAAGCATTATACCCAATAAAATTACTGCACAAGCTTGATGCGCTACGCCCAACCCCACTGGTACTTTACCTATGCAATTAATCAAAGTGTAAATACCTAAAGTCACTTGTACCGCCAAAGCGATTAAAAGTAGCCAAATTCCAACGTTTAATGCAAATGAACGATTCATACGTCTTATCCTAAAAAATAGCGTAGGAATCAAAATAACGAGCAAATAAGCCGTATATCTATGCAAAACTTGAACTAAAGCTGGCGCAAACGAATTTTTCTGATAATTTATCATATTATTCCAAGTCCATTGATGCTTTTCTTTCAACACTTCTGCTATCCACAATTTATCCCCCGCTGCTGTCAATTGCATATGCGGAAATTCTGGAAAAAATAAGCCGGCTTTCATACCTGACATTAATCCGCCTAGCAAAACTTGTAAAAATATCACAAATGTAATTCTACCTGCAAACTTACGCATGCGTTTGCTATGTCCCTCCATGGTTTGCGGTTGCGCCACTTGATAGAAAGTCCATAACAAATAACAAAATAAGAAAACACCAACTCCCAAGTGTAAAGATAATTTGTAAGCATCTACCCAAGCTCTATCAGGCGTATCCAAACCACTAGCCACCATAATCCAACCTAATGATGCTGCCAAGGCTGCCAACAAAACAGCTATGAATAATTGCCTAATTAACTGCTTAGGCAATAGCTTCTTAAACCAAAAATATAAGAAAGGAAATAAGAATACAAAGCCTAAAGAACGTGCCCATAAACGATGAAAATATTCCCAAAAATAAATGAATTTAAATTCATCTAATGTCATATCCTGGTGTATAGCTTCAAATTGTGTCTTTGCTTTTTCCTGATAGCTCAAAAAGGCTTCTTGCCACGCTTGTTCAGAATTTGGCGGGAATACCCCCATTATCACATTCCATTCCGTTATAGACAAACCTGAATCTGTCAAACGAGTAATACCGCCAATAACAATCTGCATAAAAACCATAAAAACCCCAATAAACAGCCAAACCGCTACTGATCTAGGCAAGGGCTTTTTTGTTGTTGCCATTTTTTAAAATATATTTTGTTTGATTATCAATGATTTATGTATTTATTTTTCAATTAAATAGTACTGAAAACAAATCTAACTTATACGCATCCTCACTAGATTTGGATAACGAAGATAACAAATTTAAATGCTAAACTGTCTTTCATTATAGGAAAACTGTACGAAGGTACAATAAAAACTTATCTATACCAAAAAACAAAGAGTATATCCCCTTTGCATTCTATTTTTTTGGGAAAGGGAGTATGGTTTTTGTTTATTTTTTGTCAGTAGGGTAGGGGATAAGCACTTATCCACAGTTTTATCCACAATTAGCTGTGTATAACTATTTAATTAAAAAATTTCGCAAAAAATACAAAAGTTGTCCACAACTTATCTACAATTCAATTTCATAAAAAACACAAAAGTTATCCACAACTTATCCACAATTCAATTTCGCAAAAAATACAAAAGTTGT
>X137_Gaur__coassemble_198_pt1 | contig 13942 bp, 11 predicted proteins | sample X137_Gaur__metabat2_high_PE_006 | metagenome-assembled genome bin X137_Gaur | reverse complement strand
GCATCTTCAGAAAGGGCTTCTTTATTTCTGCGAGCAGCATTGATTCTATTCATAGATTCTTTCACCAATTTATCTGGTTCTATATCTGTAATCAAAGCTTTAATAATTCTATAACCATACTCTTCCATTTGAATGGCTAAGTTTTCTTGTATAGAAAAAGCTATATCTTCTTTGCGCGCAAAAACATCATCTAAAGACATTTTAGGCACTTCTGCACGTACATCATCATAAATATAAGAAGACAATTGAGAAATAGGATCTGACAACTTATAATAAGCATCTTGAATCAAATCCTCTCTAATTTGTAAATGTACAGAGACTAATAATTGTACGAATACATTATCTTTAGTTTTAGTTTCAATTTGTACATCCACTTGTCGGATACGCAAATCTATAGGTTTAGAAGCCTTTTCTATAAAAGGTACTAGAAAGTGTAAGCCTGGGCGCAAAACACTTTTAAATTGCCCCAAACGCTGCACTACTCTTGCTGTTCGTTCCTCTACAATAATATAAGTATTAAATAAAACTACTATAATAAAAAGTGCAATTATGCCTAGAGTAATCGTAAATGGAGCCATAGTTCTGTATTAAAAAATTAAAAAAGAGGGAATCAGGATTATGCTGTATTGCATATTACAAAAATAAACTTTTTTATATTATTTTCTACTATAAAATTTATAAAAATCACCTAACACTCAGAGCTTTACACAAATAAAACCATACTCCCTTTCTCAAAAAAAAAGCTTAGCCAGAAATATCCGACTAAGCCTTTTTATATTATATATTCAACGCACAAGGCGTAAAATTACATACCTAATTCTGCTTTTACTTTTGCTGTAGCATCAATACCGCCATCAGAGTAGAGTAATAATTTTTTGTCTACAATATAAGCGTATTTGTTTTTAGTTGCTACGGCTTTGAGTGCATTGTTTAATTTATCAAATACTGGTTTGCTTAATGTTGCCTCTTTATCTACTAATTGCTTTTCTGCATCAGCTGCTTTCTTTTGCAAATCTTCTTGCATTTTTGTCAATTTAGTTTCAGCATCTTTTTGCTGTTGAGGAGACATAGTGCCAGCTTGCGCTTGTTGCATTACAGAAGTATAATAATCTTGTAGTTTTTTCTCTTCTGCTTGCAATTGCGTTTCTAAAGATTTTTGAAAAGTAGACAATTGAGTTTTAATATTTTTATAATCTGGCATGTTTTCAATAACTTGCTCCATATCAACATGTGCAATAGTTGTTTGAGCAGAAAGCTCTTGATTAGGCACAACTAAGAAACAAGATACAGCTAAAAATATAGTAGAAAGAAGTTGTTTGAATGATAATGAGAACATAATCTTAAATATGGAAATATGAGATAATATTTTTTATTTTTTGGGAAAGGGAGTATTGCCCTTGTTTATTTTATTGAATCCCTAACTGTGTTTTTAATTTTGCAGTTGCATCAATACCGCCATCAGTAGTCAACATCATTTTCTTATCGAAAATATAATTGTAACCATTAGATTCAGCTACAGTTTTTACAGCGGCATTAAATTTATCGTATAAAGGCTTAGTAAGTGATTGCTCTTTTTTCACTAATTGCTCATCAGCATCTAAAGCTTTTTGTTGTAAAGTTTGTTGCATTTCCATCAATTTAGCTTCAGCTTCTTGTTGCTGCTTTGGCGACATAGTGCCAGCTTGTGCTTGTTGCATTACAGAAGTATAATAATCTTGTACTTTCTTCTCTTCTGCTTGCAATTGTTTCTCTAATACTTTTTTATAAGAAGTTAAATCAGATTCTATGCGTTTATAGTCTGGCATGACTTTTATGATAGCTTCTGCATCTATATATGCTACTTTCTGGTCTTGTGCATAAGCAAAATGAGCACTGAAAGTAATAGCTGCAGCTAAGAATAAACCCTTTATAGACATGGTTAAAACAATATAATTTTATGAAAGATTATTTTTTACTATTTACGGCTTTAATAATATCATTCGTAATATCTTTATCTGGTTTAGCATATAAAACTGCGCCACCATCAGGAGAAGTAAGAATGAAATCAAATTGACGTGCTTCTGCTACTTGTTTAATAGCTTGATAAACTTTTTCTTGTATAGGTTTTACTAAAGCTTGACGCTTTTGGAAAAGTTCGCCCTCAGGACCAAAGCGTTTCTTTTGCAAATCGCGTACTTGATTTTCCTTAGCAATAATTTCGTCTTGTTTTTGTTTTTTAGTCTCTTCGCTAAGCATGACTTCACGCGCTTGATAATCGCGATACATTTGTTCAATTTTAGCATATTCTTTAGAGATTTCTTGACGCCATAATTCTGATTGTTGCTCTAAGTCACTTTGCGCTCTTTCATAATCAGGATTAGAAGCCAATACTTTCTCAATATCGACATAAGCTATACGAGAAAACTGAGCTTGTGCCATTTGCGTTGTGCAGAATAAAGCTACAAGCAAGCAAAGAGATGAAATAAATTTAGACATAGTGATATTTTTATATAAGATTTATTGGTTTCCGCTCTTGGGCTAAGCATTAAAGGATAAAAGCTTTAATGCTTGATTGATTTAGAGCGTCCTTTTCAGAAAACGAAAATAATGCATAAAAGATAAAATATTCTATTCTTTAGAAGAATATTTCACTAACTATAAGACTATTTTTTTAGGGCTAAAGTTTAAAGCAACATTATTATTCGCCAAGGCATAGGGTTTTTTAACTTATTTTAACCAAATAAGTAAAAAAAAAAGCGACGCAAATTTACGTCGCTTTTATATAAAGTTCAAAAGTTTGTAAACTTATTTACAAGCTTTATTATTTTTTAAGACCGATTTCGCGTAAACGCTCATCTAAATATTCACCAGCTGTGATTGGCTCGTATTGTAAAGGATTTTCTGCTGTTACGCAATCTTCTAAACAATTCAAGCTCATATCACCACGTGGATGTAAGAAGAAAGGAATAGATAAACGTGGTGTGTTCCATTTCTCACGAGGAGGATTTACAACACGGTGTGTAGTTGATTTTAATACATTGTTTGTTAAACGTTGTAACATATCCCCTACATTGATAACAATAGCATTGCTATCAGCATCTGCTTTTACATCTACCCAATCGCTACCTAAAGGACGCACTTGTAAGCCATCAGCAGAAGCACCAACTAATAAAGTAATTAAGTTAATATCTTCATGCTCTTCTGCACGAATAGCAGATTTAGGTTCGCTAGTAATTGGAGGATAGTTGATAGCACGTAAGATACTATTACCACCTTCGATGTGTTTTGCGAAATAATCTTGTGGTAAGCCTAAGAAAATAGCAATAGCTTCTAATAAAGCTGCACCAGATTTTTCAAATTCACGATACAATTCAACGCCTGTTGCTAAAAACTCAGGTTTTTCAGCTACAGCCATATTTTCAGGATACTCGCCAATCAAATCGCTAGTAGGAGGAACAGTTTGACCAATTTGGAAAAACTCCTTTAAATCGCCTACATTGCTATGTTTAGCGTGTTCTTTACCGAAAGAAGTATAACCACGTTGACCCGCTAATGTTGGGTGTTCGTATTTCTTTTTTGTTTCCTCAGGTAAAGCAAAAAAAGCTTCTGCTTGTTGGTAGAATTTAGCAACCAAATCTTTTGGAATGCCATGGTTGATCACACCCACGAAACCGATTTCTGTAAAAGCTGTACCTAAAGCTTTAACAAATGCAGCTTTACTAGCTGCGTCGCCTTGTGTGTATTGTGACAAGTCTACCACCGGAATACCAGTTACACTTCCTGACATATTGTACTTACGTTTAAATAATAAACTTTAATAAAACAATTAAGTAGTTTTCTTCTAAAACTTGAGCAAATATAGAAAATTTCTATGATAAAAACCAAATGCATAGGCAATGATTTTCAGTACTTTCACTAAATTTTAGATTTTTTTATATACATTTTACAGTTTTTTAAAGTTCCTTAACCTTTGGGAATTACGACATTATCCAATAAACGAACACCATCTATAGGCACTACTACGCAAATTGCCAAGCCATTAGGCGCATCTTGCCAAGTTTTAGCTGGCATTAATGTAAGCGCATCTACTACTTCGACATATTCTGGCTTTAAATTAACTTTGCCATACTCCCTTTCCACAAAATCTTTCAAAAAAATAGGACTTTCAGCAGCATTACCCATTACTTCAGCTTTGAATAATATATGCGAAATATTAGCCGCTTGTTTTTTACCTTCTTCAGATAAACGCACATTACGTGAGCTCATAGCCAAACCACTAGCCTCTCTAGCTATAGGAACCATATGTAAAGCAATATCATTCCAACCTAATTGCTGATATAATAGATTTTTCACTACAGCAACTTGCTGATAATCCTTTTGTCCCATGTATAAAGACTGCGGTTTTACAATGCTCAATAAACGATGTAAAACTTGCCCTACACCATCAAAATGCCCAGGACGAGCAGCACCTTCCATTACAGTAGCTAAAGCGCCAAAATCAAAAGGCGGCGTAATCCAGTCTTTAGGATACACTTCCTCTACACTAGGCGCAAAAACTGCATCGCATTGTACAGTTTCTAAAAGTTGAGCATCTTTTTCTAAAGTGCGTGGATATTTTTCTAAATCTTGAGGGTCGCCAAATTGAGTAGGATTGACGAAAATAGAACATATAGCCAAAACCGGTTTATCTGTTTGGGCAGCTTTAGCCGTGCGCACTAATTGTAAATGCCCATTGTGTAAAGCCCCCATAGTAGGAATAAAAGCTATATGATGATCAGCACGAAACTTATCTATATAATTTTGTAAGTCTTGTACTGTATAGAAAATTTTCATAATCAGTAGTGATTGTAAAGTTAGTAGAATTTAGAATTACAAAGGTGATTATATAAACAAAGCTCAAGACTTAAAGTATTAAGTTTGAGCTCTATATTTTTAGTATTGAATACAAATATTTTTAGTTTCTGAGAAAAAATCTAAAGCTTCCCAGCCGCCTTCTCTTCCCATACCAGAATTTTTCATACCACCGAAAGGCGTACGCAAGTCGCGTACTAACCAACAATTGACCCAAACTATGCCTGTTTGTAAGCCTTGTGTAAGGAGATTTACTTTATCTAAAGCATTTGTCCAAACTGTAGCTGCCAAACCATAAGGCACATCATTTGCCATCTGTAAAGCTTGATAAGGTGTATCGAAAGGAATTAAAGTAACGATGGGTCCAAAAATTTCTTCTTGATTGAGACTAGATTCATTAGAAAGCCCTTCTATAACGGTAGGTTCAATAAAATATCCTGCTTGACAACGTCCTTTAGGATGATGTGAACGTCCACCACATAAAATAGTTGCACCTTGTTCATTAGCCTCTTGTATAGCATCTAAAATTTTTTCATAATGCTGTGCAGAAACTATAGCGCCTATTTTGCTTTCGCTTTCTAAAGGATCGCCTACTAATAAAGCCTTTACCCTCTCTACAAAATCTATTTTGAAACGTTCAAATATACTGCGTTCTACAAAAATGCGTGAAGTACACAAACAAATTTGTCCTTGATTAGCAAAACTAGAACGAACGGTAGTTTCCAACATTTTTTGATAATCGCAATCAGCAAAAATAATAGCAGGATTTTTTCCACCCAATTCTAAAGATATTTTTTTGAAAAGGGGGCTTGCCGCTGCCGCAACTTTTTTGCCAGTTGCTGTACCACCCGTAAAAGAAATGGCTTTTACTTGCTCATGCATACATAATGGTGTGCCTACTTTATTGCCTGTACCATGTACAATATTCAATACGCCTGGTGGAAAACCTGCTTCTATAGCCAATTGTGAAAGCAAAAAAGCAGTCATAGGCGTTACTTCAGAAGGTTTAGCCACTACGCAATTGCCAGCGGCTAAAGCTGGGGCTATTTTCCAAGTAAAAAGATATAAAGGCAAATTCCATGGTGAAATACAAGCCACCACGCCTAAAGGCTGTTTGAGTGTATAATTGACACCAATTTGCCCCATAGCATGTGCTTGTGTAGCTGTATGTAAAATGGCACTAGCAAAGAATTGAAAATTCTGCGCAGCTCGTGGAATATCCATTTGCTTTGCTAATGCTAAAGGTTTTCCATTATCTACACATTCTGCCAAAGCTAATTTTTCCAAATCACGCTCAATTAGTGCAGCCAAACGCATGAGCAAAGCTGAGCGATAAGCATTAGTTGTTTTTTGCCATTTGGGAAAGGCTTTTTTGGCAGCATTCATAGCCAAATGCACATCTTCTTCATCAGAATCTGGAATTTGTGCATAAATATTGCCTGTGGAGGGGTCAATATTGGGCATAAAATTCCCTTTTATAGGAGGTATAAGCGCACCATTAATATAATTTTGTATGCATTGCATAAGGGTAGGTTATTATCTATAAAAAGTATACAACTTTGAAATATGAAGTTGTATTATTTGGGTTCGAGCGCAATAATCTGTCCAGAGTTTTGAACTTCTTTCAAAAAGCGCTCTATCATTTCTAATAAAAGGTCATTTAACATTTTATTGCTGCTTCTAGCAACAACTTTAAGTTTTTCAATTTTATCAGATTCCAAAGTAAAGGTAATACGACGCCCAGCTTCAGCTTCTGGTTCTTCATCAACCAAAGTGCGATTGAGTAAAACATCAATACCTATAGGTTGACGAGAAGTACGCGGTACAGTCCTTTTCATATGGCTGAGTTGGCTATCGTAAGCCTCTTCTATACTATTGCTCAAAAAGCCTTCTAAACTATCGGCAAATGTTTTTTGCTTTTTAGTTTCTTTCTTCTTGTTGGCAGGTGTTTTATGATGATTTAGGGGGTCTTCTATGTTGGCTTCAACGGCAAGAAATTTATCTATAGTTTTCTCTGCCTCTGAGTCATTAAATACAAGCACTGAGGGATTGTCATAAAAGTTATCTTCATACAAAGTATGGCTAAACACCGCTCCTAAATTATCAGTGAATGTTTTTTTACCTTTCTTTGACCCTTTCATGCGTTAAAAATATAAATGAAATAACAATATTGGTTTCGAACTGGACTAAAGGTCCATGAATTAGAATACTAAAATTTATTCTACTACTTCATTACTCGCCACCTTCAGCTTCAGACATTTGATAGTCTGTAGTGAAAGCATTTTCTGGAAGTTCTGTGGCTTGTTTATTTTCAAAACGTTCGATAATTTCTTTAGCTAAATCTAAATAATCATCTGCACCATTACTTTTATTGCTATATTCAAAAATATCTTTATGCGCAGCTGGAGCTTCTGCTAAGGCTACATTCTCACGAATAAGGGTTTGGAAAACTTTACTACCAAAATATTTCTGAATAGTAGTAAGTACATCACGATTTAAGACCTTTCTATTATCATACATAGTTGCTGCAACGCCACCAATATCTAATTTTTTATTGAGGCGGAAACGCACCTTATCTACAATTTGCTTAATCTTAGCCAAACCTTGTAAAGCTAAAAATTCTGTCTGCATAGGAATTACAACATAATCACTAGCAGTAAGCGCATTAAGTGTAAGTAAGCCTAAAGATGGCGGACAATCTATAATAATATAATCATAATCGTGCGAAATAGCTTGGAATAATTCACGTAAAATAAATTCTCTGCCAGCTTCATTAATGAGTTCCATTTCTGCACCAGATAAATCTAGTGTAGAAGTAATAACATGAAAATTAGGTTTTACTTCAAAAGGGGTTAATTCTGCTTCCCCGCGCATATTCTCATAAATAGTTATGCGTTGACGTGGAATACCTAATGATACAGTCAAGTTGGCTTGAGGATCTAAATCAACTAATAATACACGTCTGCCCAATTCTACAAGAGCTGCACCAATATTAATTGCTGAAGTTGTTTTGCCTACACCGCCTTTATGATTAAGTAATGAAATTATAATGCTCATAACTACATAAGTATTTGAATAAAAGGATTTTCTATTAGCCTATTGGCTTGTCAAAAATACGCATTTTATTAGTGAAGCACACTATTTTAAATGGCTTTTCTAAAAAAAATGACTTTGTTTATTAAAAATATTAATTTTCAAAGAGCAAAACTCCCTTTCCCAAAAAAATTAATTGGTTTCTATACGCACTTCTTTAATAATATCGCCAATACGCAATTGATGTACTATATCCATACCATCTACTACATGAGCAAATAAAGTATAATTAGCATCTAAGTGTATACTAGGCGCATAAGTAATAAAAAACTGTGTACCTTCTGTGTCTTTGCCAGCAGAAGCCATACCAATACTACCTTCTTGCCAATATCTATCAAGCGTAAGTTCTGAAGGAATGAGCAAAGGACTACCGCCCCAACCATCGCCTCTATCGCAACCAGCTTGGGTAACGAAATTAGTCACTATACGATGAAAGGCTTTATTATTGTAATAACCTGTTTTTGCTAGTTGAATAAAATGTGAAACAGTAGCAGGTGCCAATTCATTGAAAGCTATAACAATATTACCTTTTTCTGTAACAATAATTGCTCTAGTTTTATTGTTGATGGATTGTATAATTTGCCAATCGGGCTGTAATAATTTAGTATTAATATAGCTTTCTGGCTGATAGAAAGTATAAATAGTTTTACCTTCGAAAACATCTATAGCTCTACCTAAAATTGCCCAAGTTTCTATATCATGTGGCAAGCGCAATTGTTGTCTAGCATCAATTAAGAATTGATAATCTGGATAAATCTCTTTGAAATTCAATTCAGGAATAGCCAATAAAGAAGCCACTATAGCTCTTACTCCAGCATCTCCATTTTCTATACAACGTCTGAAAATAACATGTAAATCATCTAAAATACGTTGCTTATTATAAGCAGCAGCTTTATCAAATTCTGGATTAGTACGAATATCCACTAAAGCTTCGGCACAAGCAGATTGAATAATAGGATGTACTTTTATAGAATCACTAGCAGGAAAAAGCTCCTTTTCTAGAATTTTATAATTGCCTATATAACCACTTAAAGCTTTAAGAATAGCAGCTTTCTCATAAATATTTTCTGTTTTCTTATAATCTTCCATGAGTTTTTGGCTCATAAAATTTTTAGACTGTACTTTATATACAGCTGTATTTTTGATAGCAGCAGCTTGCAAAATAGTGCGTACTTGCCAATCTTCTTCTTCATGCGACCAATTCCAATATTGTATAGCATCGTTTTCTTTGCCTGCTTTATAAAAATGCTCGGCTGCTATTAAACGAATATGAATATTATCACTACTATCTAAAGCATTTTGAATAAAGCTCTTTGTATTTTCATATTTGAAATATTGTAAAGCACGAATAATATTCACTTTGACTCTATAGTCATTGCTAGCTTCATAAGTTTGCAATAATTGTTCATAGGCTTGTGTAGTTTGTGTTTTTGCCAAACCAATTACCCAAAACATTAAAGTATTAGGGTCTTTTTCTGTACGCACAGCATTAAGCAATACATCTTCATAAGAAGAAACATCAGCATTAGTTAAACGCGCTAAATAATTAGCACTGACGAAACGTACAGATGGCGCCATACGAGCATTAGAAACAAAATCATTCATAACCTTTTCTGTACCTTCAGGATGCACAATACGGCGTACAGCAAAACGATAAATGCCCAAGGCTAAACCTTCTAAAAGCAAAGTATCTTTCAAAGGATAAGGACGTACAGCCGCCAAATAACGCAAATGTTCTTCAGTACCACAATTGCCCACTGCTTCCAAAATAGCAGCTTGCACTTCTCGTATAGTATCCACACTAAAAGCATTGCTCAAAACCTCCGCAGCTTTAGGATGACCAGTTTGCCCTAAAGCAAAAGCTGCCATAGTACGAATAGGAATTTGTGCATCACGCAACATTTTGCCCAAATCAGGAATCAAATTAGTATCTTGCACAGAAGCCGCTACCATAGTAGCTACATAACGATGTTGAGGATTTTCTACTGCCAAATAAGTGCGTAAAGCATCTACATTTGCCAAACCTTGTTCATTGCGTTTAGAGCGTAAAGCAATAATTTGCTGTGTTACGGCATCATCAAAATCTATTTTTAATTCAACTTCTTCTGTTTTAATTTCTTCACTACAACTTACCAATACTGTAGAGACACCGAAAGCCATCAGTGCTAAGAAAATTTTACTATATTTAAAAAGGGACATATTATAAAAAGGGAGTATGGCTATCTAATTGTTATTCATTGTCTTGTACCAAAGACACAAAAATACAAATTGCCATCAACTTTCTTTATTCTTAAGGATTTAAATAAAAAAACTTTACTAAAAGTTTGCACTTTCAGTAAAGTTTCTTGGATTTTGAAAAGTATTAATAAGATTGTAAGATTGCCCAAGCTTTTTCAAAATTTTGTTGTTTGAGATCTTCCTCTCGAATCCAAAAAAACAATCTTCCAGCTTGTCCCCAAAGCATATTAGCAGTTTCATCATTGCTATCGAGTTGCAATAATAAATGCCAAGCATCAATATGTCTTTTTAGGGCTTTGGCTTTAGGCGATTTGAGCCCTGTAGCATCGCCACAATACAATCCGTTTCGGACTAGTTCGCATTCTAATTCCATGCCACTTTGTATAATGTCAGCATGACCTAAAATTTTATTGAGATACTCCTCCTCATTAATCAATGCATCTACTTCCGTATAGAATTGAAATTCATCATCATCTAAATCTACATCATATAATAAGTCACTTTCATAATTTGGCATATTGATTTTATAAAGATAATCTATGGTACAAACATCAAAAAATGCGTCTGGATCGAGATTTTTTGGTTTTTCACAACGGCGTAAGCCGACCATATCCCCTTTATAAAAAAATACTTTAGAAGCTCCTTCATCTTCAGGAGAAAGTCCTTGCGCCTGCTGAGTAGCATCGTAAAAAAAATATAAAATACCCTCTTTAGGCAAAGAATTATTCAAATCAAAATCTGCTAATTCCTTAAGATTGATTTGCGCTAGAAAAGACATAGGTTCTCCTTTATACTCAAACCATTCTATCTCTTTAGGCAAATCTGGCAAACCTCCCACTTTCGATTGACCAATAGCGATATTCCCTTCCTCTGCATTTTTTAAATTTAAATAAACAGCAGGTTTTAATTTTGGTTCTATCATATTCCAAATCTTAGAGGCTTTATGTTGCCGCATCAACTCTTTTAGCTCTTTTCTTGTCATAACCCTAAGTTTTAGTGAACATCTAGCTTTAGAGGCAAATTACAAAAAATATATAAAAAAAACAAACTTATATATAGAGTGACTTAAAAAAATAGATTTTGAGCTTATATTTTATAGATTTTTGAGAATAAAATCCGTCATTTTATTGTACAAATGATAACGTGTAGCACCACCATAAATACCGTGATTTTTATTGGTATAGAAAGCTTGTTCGAAAGGAATATTCTTTTCTACTAAAACACGTACCATTTCGAAAGCATTTTGAGCATGAACATTATCATCGCCAGTACCATGAATGAGTAAATAATTGCCTTTGATGAGATGAGCAAAATTGAGTGGAGAGTTATTTTCATAGCCTTCAGGATTTTCTTGCGGTGTGCGCATATAACGTTCTGTATAAATAGTATCATACCATTTCCAGTGAATTACTGGTGCTACAGCAATAGCCATTTTGAAAAATTCTGCGCCTTTAGAAATACATAAAGTAGATAAATAACCGCCAAAACTCCATCCAAAAATACCAATACGTTTGGCATCAACATAAGATAATTTAGATAAATATTGAGCAGCTGCCATTTGATCTTCTACTTCATATTTACCCAATTGCATATAAGTGGCTTTTGAGAAAACATCGCCACGAGCATCTGTACCACGACCATCTACAGCTACAACAATATAACCTTTTTGTGCTAACATATGATACCACCCCCAATCCATACCTAGCCATTGGTTCATTACCATTTGGCGACCAGGTCCACCATAGCAAACCATGAAAACAGGATATTTCTTTTTAGGATTAAAATTTGGTGGCGTAATCATCCAACCATTGAATGTAACATTTTCTGCATTATGGAAATTAAAGAATTTGAAAGTACCTGTATTATAGGTTTTCATGCGTTCTACTAAATCCTTATTTTCTTCTAAAGCACGTACTTTTTCGCCAGTATTGGCATTATATAAAACATAAGTAGGTGGTGTAAGCGCAGTAGAATGAGAAAGAATAAAATATTCGAAAGTAGTAGTAAAAGTAGCATTATTGACACCTGCTTCCTTAGACACCATTTGCGGCTCGCCACCTAATAAACTAATTGAATAAATTTCTCTTTCTGTAGGCTTAGTTGCAGCAGCTTGATAATATAATTTAGATGCTTTTTGATCTATACCATAAACATTAGTTACTTCCCAATTACCTTTAGTCAAACGACGTAATTCTGTAGCATTAGCTTCATATAAATATAAATGTTTGAAACCGTCTCTTTCGCTGAGCCAAACAAAATTGCCATTGTCTAAGAATAATAAATTCTCTTCTATATTGATAAAATAAGGATTCGTTTCTTGAATCATAATTTTACCTGCACCAGTTTGAGGATTAGCAAAAATAAGGTCTAATTTATTCTGATGACGATTCATACGTAAAATCGCCAATTCATCATTAGGACTCCATTCTATGCGAGGAATATATTGTTCTTCGTAATTTTCGAATTGTACAGGTATAGTTTTTTGTGCAGCTAAATTGTGAATATGAACAGTTACTATAGCATTTTTTTCGCCAGCTTTAGGGTACTTGAAAACAGATTCATCTGGATATAAATTATTATTATAAGATGTTAATCTAAATTCTTTTACTTCACTTTCGTCGAAACGCAAAAAGGCAATATAATCTCCTTTAGGCGACCAAAAGAAAGCTTGTGCTATAGCAAATTCTTCTTCATAAACCCAATCTGTAGCACCATTGATTATTTCATTGGCTTTGCCATCTGTGGTAATTTGTACTTCTTGCCCTGTTTTAAGGTCTTTGTAAAACAGATTATTGTTGCGTACGAAAGCTACTTTATCGCCTTGAGGATTAAAGGTAGCATAACGCTGTTTGCCGCCTAAAGAAAGCGCTTGTGTAGTTTTGCTCGTTCTATCATAAATATAATAGTTGGCTTGAGCAGAATGACGATAAATAGCTTCAACTTCAGATTCGAAAAGAATTTTCGTTTCATCTGGGCTAAAAGTATATTGGCTAATGCCCCAAGGAGAAGTCAATATAGTTTGTGTGCGTTGTCCTGTAAGTATATTAAAAATAGCTAAATCCCAACCTTTTTCTTCATTGGCTACATATTGTGTATAATGAATACCATCATTGAGAAAATTGAAACCAGGGACTTGCTTAGGTGCAAATTCATAATTTTGCCAAATTTGTTCTAGCTGTATATTTTTTTTGCCTTTTTGCGCTTGCACAGGACTCATAACAGCAAACATCAACAATAAACCGAATAGTAAAAAATGCTGCTTCATTGAAAATGATTAAATGTGAATATTTTATTTGATAGGCTCAAAAATACAAAGTTTTATAGCTTACTTGGCTTAGCAAGAAAAATAAATTAAACAAATACCATACTCCCTTTCCCAAAAATAAAAATAGAATATTTTTTTAATGGCTAGGCTTAGTTTTAGAATTGGATTTTTATAGTATTTTTATAGAGTTTTTTATAATTCACCTTGATACATTTTAAAATATGTTATTGAAATATATACCTTTATTAAGTATAGTTTTTTGCTTATTGAGTGCTTGTCAAAATACAGATCATTCAACTATAAATAATGCTGAAAATGAGACACTTTCTCCCTCTAATATGGCTGCATTGAAAGAAAAAACACGCTGTTTTAGTTTATATAATTATGATAGACAAGAATTAGTGACTGTAGTTATAGACCAAGATACCATTTATGGAGAATTGCATGGTGTTATTAATTCTGAGGATATTATAGTAGAAGGCGGACTTACTGGCAGATGTAAAGGAGATACTTGTG
>X137_Gaur__coassemble_197_pt1 | contig 13953 bp, 11 predicted proteins | sample X137_Gaur__metabat2_high_PE_006 | metagenome-assembled genome bin X137_Gaur | reverse complement strand
GTTTATTCAATTTACTTATAAAATAAATTATCCTTTAAATAAAATAAAAAATATAAAAAACATACTCAAAAAAAAAAAAAAAAAGAATTATTTATATATTGCAACTATCTTATTTATTATTATCATTTATTTATTATTATCAATAACACATTCTAGAAATTTAAAATTATGTATGACAACTATGAAGAAGCTTTGTATTCTGTCGAATGTTGGGCACAGAAGAATCTAAGAACGATTCCTGACCAATATCAGACCGAAGAGCTTTGTCTTGCAGCTGTAAAGCAAGATGGTTTAGCCCTCAAATATGTAAAATATCCAACTGAGAAAATTTGTTTAGTTGCTGTAACTCAAAATGGTTTAGCTTTAGAATTTGTAGAAAATCAAAGCGAAAAAATTTGCATATCTGCCATAGAAGAAAATCTTTATGCTATTAGATTAGTCAAAAACCAAACAGAAGCACTGCTTCTAAAATTGATTCCTGAAATGCCTAAACTTTTACATTATATAGATAGAGATTTATATCCATCAGATATACTTTTAAAAGCGGTAAAAATTAATGGCTTGGCTTTACATTATATTAGAGCTTATGAACAAAGTGAAGAAATTTGTTTAAATGCTTTAGCTCAAAACGGCTTAGCTTTAGCCTATGTTAAAAAGCCTCTAAAGCATTATTATGATATTGCTATAACGCAAAATGGTTTAGCTTTAGAATTTGTAAAAGAAAAAGAACAAACTTTAGAGCTTTGTCGTCATGCTGTAATGCAAAATGGTTTAGCCATACAGTTTATTGCGCCTAAATTAAAATCTAAATACCAAGAAGAACTTTGCTGGTTGGCCCTTAAAGAAAACCCAATTAGCATAAATTATATTTGTGCCCCTACAGAGGAAATGAAAAATTTTGCCAATTTGGCCATTAATACAACTAGAGAAACCTCGCCTCCCGTTATTGATAATAATAAGATAGCTATTCATCCTTTTAAGCCTAATGTGCATTTCAATTATACAGTATCTGAAATAACATGTGCTGATTTACAAATGATTTCTGCCAATGGTATGGCATTAATACAAATAGAACAACAAAATCAAAAAATCTGTTTGGCTGCCGTTACCCAAAATGGATTAGCATTACAATATGTAGAAAGACAAACTGCCGCTATATGTTTGGCAGCTGTACAGCAAAATGGTTTAGCACTACAATATGTAGAAAGGCAAACCTTTTGTATTTGCTTAGCAGCAGTGCAACAAAATGGTTTAGCACTGCAATATGTAGAAAGAAAAACACAGGAAATTATTAGTGCCGCTTTACAGCAAAATAAAGAAGCCAATCAATTTATGTCTTATCTTAAAGTTGGCTCATAAAAAATACTATTTACTTTATAAATTTAGAAAAAAAACGAAGCTTAAAATAACTTTAAAGCTTTGCTCTATGACTATTCCAATAATAATAAATTACTATAATATAGTGGTGGCAAATTTGCTTTTATAATTTGTATATAAAGTACTTGATGCCCTTGTATAGCTAATTGATTTAAATCAAAATTTCCTTGCCAGTCTTCCATTAAAAAATGTCCCAATAATTGTCCTTGTATATTATATACAAAGGCTAGCGCATTGGTATAGCTTTGCGGTATTTCATAAGAAAAGATAGTGCTTTTATAAGCAGGATTTGGATAAATTACAAAGTTATTTGCTTTAGTATTTTTATCTATATTTACTGTAAAACAAGTACCATCATCTGCATTTGCTAATGGATTATAATTACTTGCGATGCTATCTGTACAACCTAAGATTAAAGCATTTTTAAGCAAAGCAAAAACATCTAATTTTCCATATCCCCAATGCGCATTGGGGACATAATTTTCTTGCATAAAAACATAAGCATCTAATTTTGCACTAGCATACAAATCTTGTCGAATAGTATTATTATTAGCTTGAGGTTTTAACTGAAAATATAAAGCCAATGCACCCGCTACAAAAGGTGCAGCCATAGAAGTACCTCTATTACTTACATGCCATCCATCTTCATGCAAATAAGTATAATTTACTCTTTTATAATAATCTATATCGCTAAGCGTAGCAGCAGCAATTACTTGACCACCAGAGGCAGCAATATCGGGTTTTTGTCTGCCATCTCTGGTTAATCCTATACTAGAAAAAGGCGCTATTCCTCCTTGAGGAAAACCATTAGTACCTAAGTAAACGCTATCACCCAAATAATTGAGCATATAAGTTTGATTTTGATAAGCTGATACAGCAATTACTTCATTAGCACAAGTCCAATAACCTACTATATTTTGTTTTTGTTCAGGGGCATTATAATGCCTAATTGCTAGATTATCTTTTATATTAGATGTACCTAAATAGCTCTGACTAGCATAAATATCAAACAAACCAGTACCAAAACTTTTTATTTGCCAATAACTATTATTTAATGCTGTATTAATTTGTAAAATTTGCACCCAAATTTCATATACGCCATTATAATTAGCAATACGTATATCTAAATCTACTTGATTGGGTATAAAAGTATGTCTGTATCTTGCAGTAGTATTATTAGGCGTTGGAAAGTCACGCTTTATATTAAAAACTTGACTACTATGTAAAATAGTGTTTTCAGCATTATCAGCAGCTTGTAATAGAAAATTTACATTAGCAAAATCAATGGTATCTGCATAGATAAAAAAGTGTGTACGTTGTGCATCCAAATGATAATCAAAAGCAGTAATAAAAGTATCTTGCGCACTTTGGAAATAATTACGTACTTGCATTTTTGCTGTACGTGCATTACCAGTAGCTTGGGCTAAAGCTATACCATTTCTACTATTTAAAATAGCAGCAATAGCTTGCGCATATAAATCTTTTCCATCTCTCGTTCCGCCATAAACACCAACACTAGAATTGATAGCTAATGGCTGATTTAAAGCTATAGATTTTTCATACAGCCAATACACAGCATCAACAAACTCTGCTAAAAAAGCACCACTATTTTCATTAATTTTCACAAAGAGTAAATCTGCCTTTGGTGCCACACCTATAAATTTACCTGTAGCCTTTGCATTACCTGCAGCTATAGCAGCGACATGTGTACCATGTGCCTTGGGTATTTGTCTACAAATATTATTATCAATATCGTTTTTTGTCCAAATACTACCATAACCTAAATGATGTGTAGGCAAATTATAATCGCTAGTTTGATCCCATAGAAATAAGACACGTGAACTATTATCTTCTGGATGCAAAAAATCTGGATGTTCTAACTCAAAACCATCATCAATTATCCCTAATAAAACACCGCTACCATCATAATTTTGCAATAAAGGAGTTTGTCCTAAATGAGCTGCTGTAATATTATTATGTTGCAAATGTAAACTATCATCAGGTAGTTCTAATTTTTGGGCTTTAGCCCAACGGAATTCCATTTGCCATACTCCCTTTTCCAACAAAAAATCTTCGATTTCTTTCAAATGAAAATTCAATGCACAAATATTTTCAATGCACCATTTACAAGAAGTATTTCGCCCTTTGGATAAGTTTTTTATAGCAATAGTATCGCCTTTTATTAGTATAGGTAAATAAGTATTATTCTTATAAATTTCACTGCTATCTAAATAAATAGACATTAAATCTATACTTAATTTAGGTATTATATTTTGTGCTTGAGTAGCAGAAAAAAGGAGGCAAAAAATGTAAAAAAAAGAGTAAATATGTTTCATTTTGGTTTGGCTAATTAGTCAGGTAAAGCTATATATAAATTCAACTATGAATATAAGCCATAAGGTATAAAATAACAAAAAATAAAATCTCTTTGCTCCTTTTATAAACGAACAAAGAGATAAACATATAGTAGTTTTTTTTTGAGAAAGGGAGTATGGTTTTTGTTTGTTTTTTAAGTCACTTGCTACTCTATTTATAGGTTTAAGGAAATATACCCAAAGTCATATAATCATTACCAATTTTATTAATAGCATAGACAAAAGCTGCTACTCTTAAAGTTTTAATATCAGTATTATTTTTCCATGTATTTCTAATGCCTATATAAGCATTAATCATTGTTTCTTCCAAACCAGAACGAACCAAATCTATTTCATCTGGACCACGAGAAATAAAAGCTCTATCTCTATTATTTACACGTTTGCCTGTAAGCTCTTCTATAGTTTGCAAAAGTTGTTCATTGGCATTTTGTTCAAAGCGTTTTTGCATACGACCAAAACGCACATGAGATAAATTTTTGAGCCATTCGAAATAAGAAACCGTAACTCCTCCTGCATTAATATACATATCAGGAATAATCAAGCAACCCTTTTCTACTAAAATAGCTTCTGCTTCAGGTGTCACAGGTCCATTGGCTGCTTCTGCAATAATTTTAGCTTTAATATTAGCTGCATTTTGTTCATGAATTTGACTTTCTAAAGCAGCAGGTACTAATATATCACATTCTAGCTCTAATACTGCATTTTTATCTTGCAAAGTAGTAGCCCCAGGAAAACCTAAAATTGTGCCAGTACTAGCTTTATACTCTACAAGAGCCTCCATATCTAAACCTTCTGCATTGAAAATAGCACCATCATATTCGCCTATAGCAATAATTTTAACACCACCTTCTTTTTGACAAATCAAGCCTGTATGTGAACCTACATTTCCTAAACCTTGAATAACCATAGTTTTACCTCTTAACCCAGGTTTAAGTCCTAATTTCTCCATATCCTCATTAAAGGAACAAGCAGTGCGTAAACCATAAAAAACACCTCTTCCTGTAGCTTCTGTGCGCCCTTGAATACCATTTTGATTTACGGGTTTACCTGTAACACAACCAGCAGCATTCATTTCACCATGTTTGAGAGCAGCATAAGTATCCATAATCCAAGCCATTTCGCGAGGTCCTGTACCATAATCTGGCGCAGGCACATCTACAGCTGGACCTATAAAATTTTTACGCACTAATTCGGCTGTATAACGTCTAGTAATACGCTCTAATTCATCCACTGTATAATTGCGAGGATTAATTTTAATACCACCTTTGGCACCACCAAAAGGCACATCAACCACTGCGCATTTATAAGTCATTAAAGCTGCTAAAGCCATTACTTCATCTTGATTCACATCTTCAGCATAACGAATACCACCTTTAGTAGGTAAACGATGATTAGAATGTTGTATACGGTAAGCTTCTATAACTTCTATATCTCCATTTGATTTTTTCAAGGGGATTTGTAATCTCAAAACAGCATTACAACTTTTAATTTGTTGTAAAATGCCTTTAGGAAAATCTGTAAAGGGTGCGGCTTGCTCAAAGTATTTTTCTATACCTTTGAAGAAACTGTATTCAGCCATTTTTAATATAATTTAATGAAGAATAAAAATTACTCTATAATTTATGAAAAAAAATATAAAAAAATGCAAAACTCCCTTTTTAAAATAAAAAAAATCCCATATAACCTAATAAAAGATTATATGGGAATCAAAGCTAGAATAATTGAAAATTACCCTTCAGTATTGTTGAGTGCTTCGTATTTTTTTATTTGCTTCACTGTATATAAAGCATAGCCACCAAGACCAACTAAAACAATGCTTAACACTACATATACTACATTGATTTTACCGTCTACAAACATTGATTTTTCCAAACCAGATTGCGGCGCTGCTAATTGTGCAGAAAGTATAGTTTGTTGCAACATAAACAACAAAAACAAAGCTATATATTTGAAGTTTTTCATCTGTGTTTAGTTATTGTGTTTAGTTTCGTATTTTGCTTTTAAGAAATTCTTTTTAATAGTTAATTGCGCCAACCAAACACCTGTCATAATCCAAGCAATTACTGAAGGATAAAATACATTTCTAAGTGTATTATCTAAGTCATAACTACTAAAAGCAGGATTACCATCTGTACCTGGGTGTAAGCTATCTACCATACGTGGCACTATGTATAATAAAGGAATTAATGCAGCATAAGCAAAAATATTATAAATAGCACCAACACGAGCACGTTTATCGAAATCATCGAAAGAATCACGTAATACAAAATAAGCTAAATAAATTAATAATGCTACAGCAGATGTATTTTGTTTAACATCCCAGCTCCAGAATGCACCCCATGTAAAGCGTGCCCACCATGCGCCAGTAACAACACCTAAAATACCAAATAAAACACCTACAATAGCAAAACTACGCGCAGCATTATCAAATTTAACATTCTGAGGATTGCGCAAATGTTTAACGCTATATACCATAGAAACTGTTAATAAAAACATCATACCAAACCACATAGGAACATGGTAAAATAAGTTTCTAATTGTTTCTTCCAAAATATTAATATAAGGAAAACGGAAAGGCTTAGCATCTGCAAAATTCACATCGCAAAAAGCTGAAGCCTCAATAGAATTTTCGCTGTATTCAGCAAAACCTATAGCAGATTGAATAGAAGTATAACCATAGTTTTTAGTACTAACTTCTAAAAGTGGATAAATGGCTCTTTTATTTTTTCCTAGTGGCGTATAATCTATAGGCAATTTAGCATCAGGAAAATTAAAATCTAAATACAAAGTATCGCCATTACCAGTACGTACAGCTATAGGACAAATAGATTGTGTAGGGCTAATACGCAAACGTACATTAAAATTACCATCAGTAATTTCTTTAGCATAATCTGCATTATAACTTGTAATAGTAAAAGTTTGCAAACCTGCTTTTTCTACCCATGTAGGAGTAATAGTTTGAATACCTGCTCCCATTGGAGTGCCAATTCCAACAATAATACTGTAAGCTACAAGTAAAACTGCTATGACCTTCCACCAATACTTTTTAAACATAAAAAGGTAAAAATTTAATAAATATTATATGTTTTTATAAAAAAGTAAAATAGCTGTATAAGAATAAAGAAATCCCTACACAGCTTTATTAGAATATATAAATAAAATTATTCTTCTTTTGCTTTATCTAAAGATGCTGTTGTATATTGAAAGAAACTAAAACGAGACTTTCCATAACTTCTAGATTCTACCCAATAAGGATCTTTGGTACCGAATTGGAATCTATCATCATGTTCAACAATTACAATGGCATCAGGGTTTAAAATATTTGCCTGAAAAACTAATCCAGGTAATTTTGGTATATTGGGCAAAGCATATGGCGGGTCTATAAAAACATAGTCAAACTTATCTGTACAAGAGTTGAGAAAAGAAAAGACATCCATTTTAAAAAAAGTGCAATATTCCTTTACATCAAATAAATCTGCATGTTTCTTGATACTATCCAAGCAAATAGAAGATTTTTCTACAAAATGTACCATATCAGCACCACGAGAAATAAATTCGAAACCAACTGCCCCTGTACCAGAAAACAAATCTAAAACTTTAGCATTTTCTACTTCATCTACAGCGCGCCAATTATTTAATAAATTAAATAAGCTTTCACGTGCCATATCTGTAGTAGGTCTTGTTTTAGCTTCAGCATCTTTCAATGGTGGAAATGCAATGCGTCTACTCTTTAAAAAACCGCTAATAATTCTCATAATTTACATGGATAAAATATATAAATCCCAATAAGCTTGTGGTAAAAAATCTACCTTATTGGATTTTTCTTCTATAGTAGCCGCTTCTGTCAATATAAAATCAGTTTTCACTATAGCCTCCAAATCATTAGCAATTTTTAGAATTGCAAAATTTTTATCTAAAGGCAAAAAGTCTAAATACTGAATATATTGATATAACAATTTATAAATCAATGAATCTGCTACTAAAGCACCACTGCAATACAAAGGATTTTCTTTAGTATTCAAATCTAATTGTTGATAGACCAATAAAATATAATAGAGAAAATCATCAGCTGATTTGAATATAAAACTATTGAAATATAATAAGTCTTTTCCCTTATATACTGCTATGTATAAAGTATTCTCTATTACATGCACAAAAACAGTAGGCAATGCTTTTACAAAGCAAGTATTTCTTTCTTGTATAAAAGCTAACCAACCCACTGCTATGTGTTTGGCTACTGTAATATTGTTATGCGTGGACTGAATAATTGAAAACCATGTTTTAGAAAGTGCATAAGCTGCTACGATTTCAGTTGTAATCCCTTTTTCAAAAAACAATAAGTCTTCAATAGGCAAATTGGCATAAGCAGTCTGCAAATAATCTTTCACATAAGCCGAATCGAACAAAAGCTCTGGTAATAATACTATATAAGGTGAAGCATAAGCCAAGTTTATACTAGCAAAATTTTGCGTTAAAAAAGCATCTTGAACCAAAAGCGCATGCCAAATTTCAGCTTCATTATTGTGAATAGGAGTTTGATATTGATATACTTTAAATAAACATAAATCTCCCTTTGCATTAGTGATGCTATAAAATAGACTATGCACACCTACAATAATACTCAAATCATAGGTGTGCGTAGCGGCTGGTTGCCAATAAGTTGTTTCTATATAATGTTGCAGGATTACCAATTGCCTGTATTTATAGGTTTAGTTAAATCGCCAATTTTACGATAGTTATCAGGAACATATTTTGTATTAAACTTATTATATGATTCATCAAACTCAGGCATAAATGTAGCTAATTTTGTGCGCACCTCAAATGTTGGTGTATATACAGGATCTCCACCAATTACGCCAGAACCTACCATAATTTCATCTGCTTCCATTTCAAATTCTACAGGTTGTCCTGTTACTGCATCAGAAAAAGGTACTAATTTTAACTGAGCAAAATAAGCTTGCAAATCTGTAGCCTCAGGAACAGAAATGCTCTTTTTAATAAAATTTAATAAAGAATCCTTTGCTGGCAAATGTACTAATGAACGTTCTACTGTTTTTGTTGTATCATTAGGGTCACCAATAACACGCTCTACAATAAATGTATCATTCATTAAAGCTGTATATAATGTATCAAATGAAGGTGCATATTTTTCATGCAAAGATTTATACATCTTTTGCAATTCACCAATTTCTTGTAAACGATTGCGAACCGCTTGTTCACGTGCCGTTAATGTTTTTTCGAAATCAATAGGAATACGAATACTATCTATTAAAAGATATGCTATAAAAGCAGAAACCGCAAGTAAAACTGCGTTGATTAATAATTTTTTCATCTTGAATCAGAATTATATTTAATGTAGCAACATTCCGAAAAATAAAATGGCTAAAATAAGGTAAAAGATAAAACAGGTGAATATAAATATATTGTCTAGGTCGCAAAATAAATACTTTATTTTGTGATAAGATGCAATATTAATAATTTTTTTTCTCCTACAAATGTTTTTCATAACATTTCCCTATTTTTTACAAAAAATAGACTTTAAGAAGAAAACACGAATCTTACCACTTACGCTCAAAAGCTATTTCTTTAAACATTTCTATACTTTTTACAGGATTTTCTGTTTTAAATACAGCATTGCCCGCAACCAAAATATCAGCACCTGCATTAAGAATTACACTAGCATTCTGTAAACCAACACCGCCATCAATTTCAATTTTAGTATCGAGGTTACGCACTATAATTTCTTCTTTCAAAGTTTCGATTTTCTTCAAAGTATTATAGATAAATGTTTGTCCACCAAAACCAGGATTTACAGACATTAAACATACAACATCTACATCTTCTAATACATCAAATAACATTTGAACTGGCGTATGTGGATTAATAGCCACTCCAGCCTTTGCACCTGTTTCTTTAATTTGCTGAATAGTTCTGTGCAAATGTGTACAAGCTTCATAATGCACTGTAATAATATCGGCACCTGCTTGTCTGAAAGCCTCTATATAACGCTCCGGTTGCACTATCATCAAATGCACATCCATTACCTTTTGGGTAAGCTGACGCATAGCCGCTACTAAAGGCATACCGAAAGTCATATTAGGGACAAAAACACCATCCATAACATCAATATGCGCCCAATCGGCTTTACTATTATTAATAATATCAAAAGCTGCGCTTAGATTAGAAAAATCACAAGATAAAATAGAAGGCGCTAATATAAAATCAGACATTTACTTTGTATTTTAAATTCAGAAATAATATTTTTTTTGGGGAAAGGGAGTACGGTATTTGTTGCTTTAAAAGTAATGATAGGAATAAAAAAACAAAAAAAATGCAAAACTCCCTTTTTTAAAATTCTTTTAATATAATATTTAGAGCAAATGATGCATTAATACAGCAAAAGCCTCATTTACATTAAAATCCTTTAATAAAACTTTAGCATAGTTTTCTGCCGCTAAATGTAAAGCTTCTTTATCATCCATTTGCATAATTTGGGCAAATTTTGTATCTTTTTCTAATAATTCTTTCACCTCAACTATAGTGGGAATAGCTGTAATACCTGCCAATTGAGCAATTTCATTACCTACTAAAGTAGCACTATTGAGAATATGTTGAGGCATTTGATCATAACCTATGCCAATAGTTTCTTGGTCTTGTACTACAGTAAATAAAGCATCCCCGCTAGCACGTACATAATAAGCACGTCCTAAACGACCAACTAAATCCGCTTTATGAGGATCTATACGACCACGCTCATCTATAATATTTTCATCAATATGAATGCGCAATACTTCGCAAATAATTAAATGTCCTGCGCCACCATGTTCGCCTAAAGTTTGTACTTCATTTACTCTACATTCAAATTGCACAGGTGATTCTTTGACACGAGCAGGTTTTACTACTTCAGAAGCAATAGGCGTAAGACCAGACTTCTCAAATTCATTTACATCGGCAGGATAAGAAATAGAAGCTAAAGCCATTTGTTGTACCATATTATAGTTAACAACATTAATAACCACTTCAGAATTGGCTTGCACATTGTGCAAAGTATCTTTAGTAGTATTGCCTTTTACTCTACGATTAGAAGAAAATACAAAAATAGGCGGATTTGAAGAAAAAGCATTAAAGAAGCTATAAGGGGCTAAATTTTGCACGCCATTATTATCAATTGTAGAAACAAAAGCAATAGGACGAGGTGCAATAGCGCCTACAATAAATTGATGCAAATCCTTCACTGCTAAATCCTGAGGAGTATATGTTTTCATTTTATTTTTATTTTTTAGAAAGTCATATTTGTATTGCTCAAAAATAAGAAAACTATCTTTTCTAAAGCAATGATTGCTATATAAATAATTTTCAAAGCTAAAAAAATCCCCTTTCCCAAAAAAAGAGAAAGAGGATTTTATTTTCAAAAATACTAAGCGTATATATTGAGTATATTGATTAGAAATCGAAATCTAAACGTACTGTAATATTTCTAGGTGCAGCAATTAAAGCTGGACGAATTTGATATTCTTGATTTAATAAGTTTTTACCTACTAAAGAAACTTTCATACCAAATTTCTCTTTATAAATCTTTTCGCCACCAACATTAACTTGACCATCAACTTCTTTCTTGAAAGAGAAACGATAACCAAGACGTGCACTTAAATCTGTATGAGCACCACTATTAATATTTTTACGATAGTAACCAATACCAAAGAAATCTACAGGAAAATGTGAAGCATTGCCTACATTAAATGAATTTAAGTCTTCAAATGCAGCATCAATAGCTTGCATATTACTTGTATAATTTATACCTACACCAATAGAAAGAGCATTATCTTTCAAGAATGAACCTTCAAGATCAAATTTGAAAGTATGACGATTACGATATTTTAAAATATTATTTTCTGGGTCAGAAGATAATATTTGCTGCAATCTAGAGAAGTCTTTGAAACGTGGGTCAATGAAAGTATAACCTGTCATAATATTTACTGGTATATTACCAATGAAACCTTGACCAATAAAGCTAATCTCTGCACCACGAATTAAAGTATTACCTACATTGCTAGATTGGAAATAAATATCGCGTAATAATGGAAGACCTGAAGGAATAGTATCACCACCTTTGAATGTGAATTCCATCATATTATTATATTGAGACCAGAATGCTGCCAAGTCAATATAACCTCTCCATTTTTTTCTAGAATCTTTAGGACCAAATTCTACACCTTGCATAATACCAATTTCTGCTGACCAACCTGTTTCTGATTTTAAGCTAGGATTAGCACGAATTTCCAAACCTGCACCATTAGAACCTACTAAAGTAGATATATAACGTTCTGCAATTGTTGGATAACGATAACCTTGACCCCAAGAAGCACGAAGATTAGTATATTCAGCTATACGATAGTTAGCACCAAAACGCGTTACAGGTTTGAATTCAGAATCATTAGCATTAGGGTTAATTACTTTACCTAAAGAAGGAGAAATTAATACTGAGTCTGGACTCTTAATAGTATTATTTTCTAAACGAATACCTGCTGTTAATAATAAACGTTTACCCTCTACACCTTTTTTATCTGTATAATTGAAAAAGCCTTTTTCAAATTGACCATAAGCAGCAACGTTAGAAGTAGTATATTTTGCATTACCATATAATTCAGCATTTGCAAAAGAAGCTTGACCTACTAAACCAGCCACTACATTAAAGCCATTTAAGAAACCACTTTCTCTATTAAATGATTTACTATATTGGTATTCACCATAAACCATTTTAGAAGAATTACTTTGATTATTACCGTTTTTATTATCGATATGATAGTAACGTGTTTGTATACGATGACGACCATCATATTTATCATAAGTAGTATAACTAGGATCAATATTAAAACGGAAGATTTCAGTTTCAGTCACTGAACCATTCAATGCAATATAACCTGCTGTATCTACTAAATCAAGGAATGCTCCATTATTCCACAAGAAGAAATTACCACCACGACCAAAGTTAAAGTTCATATTCAAACCTAACTTACTTTTTTGGTTGATTCTATATTCCAAATTAGAGTTCACACGACCTTTTCTTTCATATTCACCTGCACGATAAGAATCAGAAGAGAAAAAATTAGCCCCTAAAGTCCAAAATAGTTTTTGTGCAAACTGACGTTTATGAGAAAATTGAACACCATAATCGAAAGGCATACGATAACCTTTACGACCTTTCATAAATTCAGCTTTATTCTCTAAAGCACCTTCGCCATCATGATAAGCTAATTTATCAGTTTCATTCCAATCTTTTTTCCACCAAGCCAAAGCTTCACGCTCAGGTGTGCCATACATAGTACCATAAAGTGCTATTTTAGTTTCAGGCTCAGAAGTAGCATAAGCTGTACGCAAGTGAATAATACCATTTAAAGCAGAAGAACCATAAAGCGCAGAACCTGCACCTTTTAATACTTCTATACCAGAAAGGTTTTCAATAGGTAAATCACGCCAGTTCGGGAAACCTGCATCAGCAGAAAGGAATGGCATATCATCCACTACCAATAACACACGACTACCAGCACCATAAGAATAACCAGAACCACCACGAATATTAGCCTGCCCATCTACAACAGATACTCCAGGTACTTTTTCTACAACTTCATCCGCTTTACTAGCACTAATACGCTCATGTAAGTTAGGATCTACAGAAACAATAGAAATACTAGCAGTTTCAATTTTTTTCTCTACACGAGAATCTGTTACTACTACTGTACCAAGACTTCTTTCCACTAATGCAGCATCTAAAGTCACTGTTTCACCTGCCTTTACTTCCACTTGTTGAAGAAAATCAACAAACTCTATATAAGTAACTTTTACTGAGTATTTACCAGGTTTAACATCTTTAAGGGTATATACCCCTTCAAAATCTGTAATGGCATGTGCTTTTTGTGCACCATTCAAATCAAATAGAATAACATGCGCAGAAATTAATTCTTCTGAATTTTCTTTGCTTGTTACCTTGCCTGTAATCATACCATTTTGAGCTTGTAATTGTATGCCCACAAAGGAAAAACACAAGACAAAGAGAATGTAGAGTTGTAGTTTACAATTCATAAATCTAATCTTTAATTTTTAAATTTAATATCTTACTTCTATTTTAAAAGCAACTCTTAAATACATAAAGTAAAGCATAATACATTTTAATAAATAGCCATTTAAAAATTTCATTACATAC
>X137_Gaur__coassemble_196_pt1 | contig 14007 bp, 14 predicted proteins | sample X137_Gaur__metabat2_high_PE_006 | metagenome-assembled genome bin X137_Gaur | reverse complement strand
AAGATGTAGAGGAGAAAAAACCTAAATTTATTGTTTTATTCAATCATCAAATTTCTATTTTGGCAACGCCTTCTTCTAGCTTAGAGATGATTAATGAAATGATTAGGCAATATATTCCTCAACATTATAATGTTATTGGCGCGGTGGATTATGTAGGAACTTTACAACCAAGATATATTTTTAATCCGCAAGAAGCCGCTAATTATAGATTTGTTCAAAATCAAAATGGACAACAGATTTATAATATTACTATTTACCAACGCAAGGACTAATTTATAAACAAATACCATACTCCCTTTTACCAAAAATATTTTATCAATATGCATCTACAGCTTAATGACACTAAAAAACCACATCTTGTACCTTTTAGCAAAATTGGTTCTAGTCCACTAGGCTTCATTACTGTAGCCGAAGATTTACCTTTTGAAATTAAAAGAGTTTATTGGACTTATTATACGCCACATGAAGTAATAAGAGGACAGCATGCGCATAAGGCTTTAGAGCAATTTATTTTTGCTGTTAGTGGTAGTATCAAATTAGAATTAGAGGATTTAAAAGGGAATAAGGCAACTTTTATTTTAGATAGTCCTGAAATAGGCTTATATATACCTCCATTGCATTGGCGTACTATACAATTTTCGCATAATGCTGTTTTATTATGTTTAGCTTCTATGCCTTATGAAGAAGCGGATTATATTAGAAGTTACAGTGATTTTAAAAATGGAAATTATAACTTATAATGAAGATTGGGCACAGGCTTGGGATAATTTTTTGCCTAAAGCATTGAATAGTACTTTTTTACATAGTAGGGCTTTTTATAAGCATAATGCACAAAATGCCTTAGATGATGCTTCCTTTTTATTTTTGAAAAAAGGGAAAATTATAGGCTTATTACCAGCCATTTTATATAGTAAAAACGAGCAAAAAATCTTACATTCACATTTAAGGTCTACTTATGGTGGCTTTGTAGTAAATGCTGATGTGGGTGTAGCAGAAGCTGTAGAAATGGTGGATTTATTGCTAGAAGAAGCCAAAAAACTTCAAATTAATGAAATTATAGTACGCAATCCTTTCAGAATTTTCAATAAGGATTTTAGTGATGAAACAGATTATGCACTTTGGTATAGAGGCTTTGCTTTGAAGTCTAGAGAGATTGAAATTGCTATTGATTTGAGAGGCAATTTAGAGCAGATTCGTGCTAAATATCAAAACGGAGCCAAATATAATATCAAAAAAGCTTTGAAATTTGTCCATACTGAAATTAGCGAAAATTATGAAGATTTTTGGATTATGCTTACGCTAAATTTGCAAAATAAACATAAAACTAAACCTGTACATAGTTTAGAAAATTTCATGTATTTACGCCAATTAGTAGGTCAAGAAAATATAAAACTTTTCACAGGTTGGGTAGAGGGTCAATTGGCTTGTGGTGTAGTAGTTTTTCTATTTGAAAAAGTCGCTATTCATGCTCAATATATAGCTTCAGATGAAGCCTATCAGCATATACGTCCGCTCAATGCTGTTTTAGATTATATTATAGCTTGGGGACATGCACAAGGCTATCAGTATTTTAATTTGGGTACAGCTAATGAAGCACAAGGCAGTATTATTAATACTGGACTATTTCATTTTAAAGAAGGTTTTGGCGGACGAGGCGTCTTAAGAGAAACCATGCATAAATTCCTCTAAAAACTTAATTTTAAACCTATGCAAATTCCTCCTAAAACAAAAAAACTAGTTATTATAGGTATAGGCGAAACAGCAGAAATTGCCTATGAATATTTTACCTATGATTCTCCTTATGAAGTAGTAGCTTTTAGCGTTAGTGCTGCTTATATTCAAGCACCTACTTTTTATAATTTACCTGTTTATGCTTTTGAAACTTTAGAAGATAATTTCCCACCACAAGATTATGAAGTATATGTTGCCATTTCTTATGTAAAACTCAATAGAAATAGAGCTAAAATGTTTGATGCAGCCAAAGCCAAAGGGTATACTTGTGCCAATTATATTAGCTCTCGTGCTTTTGTTTGGCATAATGTAAAAATGGGTGAGAATGTATTTATTTTCGAGCATAATGTATTGCAACATCATGTTCAATTAGGCAACAATATTATTCTTTGGAGTGGCAATCATATAGGACATAGAACAATCATTGAAGACCATGTTTATTTGTCTTCGCATTGTGTTATTTCAGGTTTTTGTCGCATAGGTGCCTATTCTTTTTTAGGCGTAAATAGTACTTTCAATGATAATATAAGCATTGCTGAAAATAATATTATTGGCAGCGGTGCTTTAGTGGTCAAAAATACAAGCGCAGGACAATTACTCATGGGTAGCCCAGCCAAAGCAAGTACTAAAACGGCTTTCGAAGCTTTTAATGTTAATTTAGCTGAAATTTAAACTTATGAAATGGCAAAAAGAAGGACGCATTTTTGTTCCTGAAAATCTTGGGGGCTGGCGCAATAGTACTTTTATGACGCCTACGCCCTATTTACTCAATCCCGAAACAATTCGAATTTATGGTGGCTTTAGAGATGCTTTAGGTGTAAGTCGCATTGGTTATATAGATGTAAAAGCAAGCAATCCTAAAGAAATTATTCAAATATCTGAAAAGCCTGTTTTAGACATAGGCGAAAATGGTATGTTTGATGATAATGGCGTTATTCTTGGCGCTTTGGTACAAAATAAACCTAATGAATTATATATGTACTATGTGGGTTTCCAATTAGTACAAAAAGTAAAATTTTTAGCCTTTTCGGGCTTAGCTATTAGTAAAGATGGTGGCGAAAATTTTGAACGTATTGCTCCTACGCCTATTTTAGACCGTGTAGGCAATGAAAAATATATGCGCTGTATACATAGCGTCATTAAAGAAGATAATATTTTTAAAATTTGGTATTCTACAGGACATAAATGGGAATACATCAACCATATACCCTATCCTCAATATGAAATAAAATATATTACTAGTTCTGATGGTATTCAAATGCCTTTTGGGGAAGGGAGTATGGCATTAAGTTGTATTAATGATGAGTATAGAATCGGTCGTCCTACTGTATTTGGTAAGGCTGGTGATTATCATATGTTTTATACAACAGATACACTGCAAAAAGTCTATAGTTGTGGTTATGCACAATCTAGCAATGGTATAGATTGGATAAGAAGAAATGATTTATTTGATTTACCGCCTTCTATTACAGGTTGGGATAGTGAAATGACTTGCTATCCAATACCTCTAACTACTGCTTATGGCACCTATCTTTTCTATAATGGGAATGGCATGGGACTCAGTGGCGTCGGTTATGCACGCTTGATAGAATAATACAATGCTTTATATTATTTTTTTAGAATCTTTCACCTTTGTAATTTATATGCCGCTTTTATCGATAGTTATACCTTGTTATTATAATGAGGGAAATATTCCTGTAACGACTAAGGTACTGATTGAGAATGAAAAGAATTTTCCGACAGATGTACAATTTGAATATATATTAGTAGATGATGGTTCTGGAGATAATACTTGGCAGACCTTATTAGATTTTCATGCTCAATATCCAGAAAAAGTAAAATTAATTCGTTTTCTGAGGAATTTCGGTGCTATGAGTTCAAGCTTTGCTGGTTTGGAACATGCTACAGGCGATTGTGTTTCCGTTTTAGCTGCTGATTTGCAAGACCCTCCCGAAGTAATTGCTGAAATGTATCAATATTGGCTACAAGGTATGCCTTTAATTATTGCTAGTAGAAAAAGTAGAAATGATAACTTTTTCGGAGATATGCTCTCTAATACCTTTCATTATTTGATGCGCAAATTTGCATTAAGTAATACGCCTAAAGGAGGATTTGATCTATCTTTTTTTGATAGAAAAGTGCTAGATAATTTAAAAACACTAGATCAAAGAGATGTCTCTTGGCCGCATTTATTATTATGGATGGGATATCCCTATGTGAATATTCCTACAGTAAGAAGAAAAAGAGAAATTGGTACTTCAAAATGGACTTTTTCCAAAAAAGTAAAATTATTTGTAGATAATTTTGTATCCTTTTCTTTTTTCCCAATTAGAATGATTTCTATAACAGGGATTATACTAGGACTATGTGCTATAATTTATGCCATAGTCATTATTATTAGTAAACTCACTGGCAATATAGATCAAAGTGGTTGGTCTTCTACTATGGTAGTCTTACTTTTAGTTTCTTCTTTTCAAATGGTAGCTATCGGTATTCTAGGTGAATACCTTTGGCGCACTTTACAAGGCGTAAGGCGCAGACCTAATTATATAGTTGAAGAAATTATTCATAAAAAACAATAGCCCCTTTTAAGATAAACCTTCTCTTTGTTAAATCTTCTTTTAAATCAATAAACCTATGAAATAAACATTTTATTTAACATTATACTTTTGTTATGAATTCAAGAAGAAAATTTCTAAAGTCATTAGGAATTATAGGACTGGGTAGCATGAGTAATATTCAACTTTCTGCAAAGAATAATATATTAAATTCTCAGCCTACCAATGAAAGTATTCCTACTTTAGATTCTGGAATTGTAGAAGAAAAAGAATTCTGGAATTTAATTAAGGATCAATTTCAAATTCCTACAGATTATGCCTATTTCAATACTGGTACTGTAGGAATATCTCCACTTCAGGTAGTTAATGCAATTACAAAAAATATTCTTTCTAATGAAGTATATGGATATTATAATGGAGAAGAGGAAGCAAGAGATAGATTATCGAAATTTGTAGGTATCCATAAAGACACATTATGTCTTACTCATAGTACTACAGATGGTTTAAATATAGCTATTAATAGCATACCCTTAGAACGTGGTGATGAAGTCATTATCTCTTCACATGAACATGCAAGCCATGCTTTGCCTTGGATTAAATTAAGTCAAGAAATCGGTATAATACTTAAAGTTTTTAATCCTCAAGCCACGGCATTACAGAATATCAATACCATCAAAAATTTAATTAATAAAAAAACTAAGGTAATTGCTATTCCTCATATAAGTTGTACAATAGGAACAGTTTATCCTATTAAGGCAATTTGTAATTTGGCTAGAACAAATAATATTTATACTGTTATCGATGGTGCTCACAGTACTGGCATGATTGATTTGAATATAGAAGATTTAGGATGTGATTTTTATGCCTCTTGTTGTCATAAGTGGCTATTAGGAAGTAAAGGCACTGGTTATCTTTATATAAGGAAAGATATTGTTGATAATATACCGCCTAAATTTTTAGGAGCCAATTCTGCTATTAAATGGAATCTAGCACCCAACGAACTAGTTTTCTCAGGTTATCAGCCTAATGCATCTCGTTATGAATATGGTACTAAAAATGCCCCTTTATGGCATGGCATAGTGGCTGCAATTAATTTATTTGAGAAAATTGGCATGAAGAGAGTAGAGAAATATGTACATAGTTTATCTCAATATTTATTTGAAAGGCTAAAAGCAGAACCTCACAAATATGAAATTCTTAGCTCTGAAGAAGAAATTTCTAGAGCAGCAATAATAGGATTCAAACCATTACATATGGATTATAAATCTTATTTTATGAGTGCAAAAAAAGAAAATATTAGAATACGTAGTGTAGATGAATCTAATCTATCTTCTATTAGAATTTCTACTCATATTTATAATAATAAAGAAGAAATAGATAGACTTTTAATCTTATAATTACTAACTAGAAGCTAGTATTATTTTATCTTCTTAAGTGGGTTTTGTTATACTTTTAAATTATAATTATTATCTTTGCTTAAGTTGAATTGATTAACCTTACTACCTCGCATGCACAACATGCGAGGTATATTGCATATAAGACCTAGTATCTTTATCCATTTTAAGATGAAAAAAATAGAATTAGAAATCGTCGCTTTATCCCATAGTCTTGCACAAACTCAAAATTATGCTATTGTTTTAGGTGAAGTCAGTGGTGACCGCCGCCTTCCTATTGTGATTGGTGGTTTTGAAGCACAATCTATAGCTGTTGCAATGGAAGGTATGGTACCAGCTAGACCTATGACACATGATTTATATAAAAATACTTTAGATACTTTCAATATACAAGTAACGTCTATTATTATTAATAATTTGCAAGATGGCGTTTTTCATGCAGCTATTGTATGCAACCAAGACAATAAAGTTACTGAAATTGATGCTCGTACTTCTGATGCTTTATCTATTGCCGTAAGATATAGTTGTCCTATTTATACTTATGACTTCATTTTAGAACAAGCCGGTATTATTCTTGAAGAAGATACAGAAAAAGAAGTTCAAAAATCTAAACAAAAACGCCAGTCTACAGGCAATAAACCTAAAGAAAAATCTTTGTCAGATTATACAATTGCTGAACTAGAAACTCAATTAGATGAAGCGCTAACTCAAGAAAATTATGAATTAGCGGCTCAAATACGCGATGAGATTAAAAGTCGTGAATAATACTTCATATACGTTTCCTATTCTGCAAAACCCATTTTAATAAAAAGACACATTATGTTTGATGTATTATCTGTAACGGAAGAAAATTATCTCAAATCTATCTGTATGCTCTCTCAAACAGAGCAGTCTACTGTTTCCACCAATGCTATAGCAGCTCATATGGGAACTTCTGCAGCTTCGGTAACCGATATGCTCAAACGTTTAACAGAAAAAGGACTAACAGTTTATGAAAAATATAAAGGTGTTAGTTTGAGTGCCTCAGGAAAACATTTAGCCATACAACTCATAAGAAAACATAGACTATGGGAAACCTTTATGGTAGAAAAATTAAATTTCACTTGGGATGAAGTGCATAATATTGCCGAACAACTCGAACATATACAATCTGAACAACTCATAGACCGATTAGATGCCTTTTTAGACTTTCCTAGATTTGACCCACATGGCGACCCTATTCCAGATAAAAATGGTAATTTTGAAGTTAGACAACAAATTTTATTATCTAAATTAGAAGTAGGACAAAAAGCTGTGATTATAGGTGTGAATGAACACTCTTCTATTTTCTTACGTCATCTAGCTCAAGTCAATCTAACCATAGGTACAGAAATTTGTATTTTAGAAAAGTTTGATTTTGATCAATCTCTAAAATTATCTTTAGAAGATGGTACTGTATTGAGTGTAAGCAATAAAGTTTGCCAAAATCTCTTTACAAATCCTATATAGCATTATTAAATCTCATCCCTGTTTATTCAATCCATAATAGGCTATGAAAAAACGTTATTGGTTATTAAGTTTTTTAGCTCCATTCTTTTTATCTTCTTGTCAATTTTATGATAAAGTATTTGGCGATTATGATCCACAACCTACTCCCGATACATTAGTTTTATCTGTTGAACCAAGAAGTACAGAAGTACAATATTTACATACTGATAGTAATTATACTATTGTGCGTTATTGGCTCAGTGCGGCTGGAGAAAGATTATATAAATCTTTAGAAGAACCTTATAGAAAAGGTCGTTTACATGGAAAGCGTTATGCTTGGAATGACCAAGGCTTATTAATTCATGAATCTGAATGGGATGAAGGCTTAAAAGTTGGCATTGCTAGAGATTGGCACGATAATGGTCAATTGAAACAATATATACAATATAGCGATATAGGTAATAAAGAATATGAAGCAAATTTTCATGATAATGGCAAAGAATCCTCAGATTTAATTGTTTATAATGAGGGGAGATTGCATGGAGATATTTATTATTATGATGAAAAGGGCAAACATATAGAAACACGTAGATATAGCAATGATACATTACTGGCTGTAAATATCTATAAGGATCTTTACAAACGCTTAGAAGAAAAAGGCGAATATTTAGCTGCAAAAAAGCGTAGAGAAGATCAAATGGCTATAGTAAAAGCAGATTCACTGAGAAAAGCTATTGCAGAGAATAATAAAATGATGGATTCTATTGCACAAGTAAAAGATGATTCTTTCCGCACAGGAAAATTTGAATTTTTATCAGATAAAGTACTTCGTGTAAAAGATGATACATCTTGGTAATTAATCGAATCCAATATAATAATAAAAGGCTTATAGGGTAATACTACCTTATAAGCCTTTTTCCTTTAATAGGAATTTATTATTTAGTATTTCAAGCGTTTTCGAAACGTAATTCTTGAATTACATATTTAGAATTACGCTCTTTGAAAAGAATATACATTCTATAATTTTTACCTCCTGCAATGAGCTTGCCAATTACATAAAAAGAAGTATTATCACGCGCTGCTCCAGTGTGTACAACACTACAATGAGTAGGTTTATTCTTTGTTAAGAAATCATCTACTAAACTTTGTATATGTTTAGCATCATTAGAATAATCTGTATGCCCTATAGTAAGGTCTACCATATTATCCCAATATTGCACTAAAGCTTGTACATTACCTTTTTTTATTTCTTGCAACACTAGATTATAATTAGGTTGAGCCCAAGCAAAAAATGGTACAAACAAAAATAAGAATAGGATTTTTTTCATATATTGAAATTATTTTTGCCCAAAAGCAGAATTACTCTTCCATTCGCCACAGCAAAAATCGTCTCCTCTCTTGAAGTAATAATTATGAATTAATAAAAAATTATGCTTCTTCTTCAGACTTTAATTTCTCTGCATTGTATGCAGTTTGTAAAGCATTGATGAATTCATTTAAGTTACCATTCATAACCTCAGTAAGATTATATTTAGTTAACTCAATACGATGATCTGTAATACGGTTTTGAGGATAGTTATATGTTCTAATTTTGGCAGAACGGTCACCAGAAACAACTAAACTACGACGTAATTCAGACATTTGATTAATATGCTCAGATTGTTTCATTTCGCTCAATTGTACATATAATTTTTGTAATGCAATCTCACGGTTTTTAATCTGAGAACGACCTTCTTGACATTCTACCACTACGCCTGATGGGCGGTGTGTTACACGTACAGCAGATTCTGTACGGTTTACGTGCTGACCACCAGCACCAGAAGCGCGGAATACGTCCCAATCTAAATCAGCAGCATTGATTTCTACATCTTCAATATCTACAATAGGTAAAACCGCTACTGTAGCAGCAGATGTATGTACACGACCTTGAGCTTCAGTTTTAGGAACACGCTGTACACGATGTGCACCAGATTCATATTTTAAAGTACCGAATACATTTTCTCCATAAACTTGCAAAACAACTTTACTATAACCACCAGCATCACTTTCTGTAGCAGCTACTAATTCTGTTTTCCATCTATTATTATCGATGAAACGTTGATACATACGCAATAAATCACCAGCAAAAATAGCTGCTTCATCACCACCTGTACCAGCTCTAATCTCTAAAGTAACGTCGCGTGCATCATCTGGATCTTTAGGAATGAGGAGGGTACGAATTTCAGCTTCTAATGGTTCAACTTGAGGTTCTAATTCATCAAGTTCCATTTTTGCCATTTCTGAAAATTCTGCATCATCAGAACTAGTCATAATTTCACGGGCATTAGCAATAGCAGCTAATAATTTTTCGTAGCGAATATAAGCTTCTACAATAGGTTCTAAGTTTTTTGCTTCCTTGCTCACTTTCATATATCGTTTCATATCAGAAACTACGCTAGGATCTTCGAGCTGCTCTTGCAAATAATTATATCTATCTTTGATTGAGGCTAATTTATTGAGTATCATAAAATTGGTAGAAATATTTTTTCTTAATTTTCTTATAAAGTGCAGAGACTTATAGAATTTGCGCTGCAAAGATAAAATAAAAATTAGGGATAATGAAATTTTTTTCTAGCATGTAACAAGAATAAAGAAAAGGGCTTTTTAAAAAACAAATGCCATAGTCCCTTTCCCAAAAAAAATTAAATAAGTATTTAGTGGAATAGCAAGATTTAAAAATATAAAGTCTTTTTTTTAAGAAATATTATTTGGAACCATACAATATAGATTATCTTTTTCTTAACTTTACATTAATTCTTTTCTACATTTAAATATATTATCTTCTGCTATTAAATCTATATTCTTTCATGAGAAAAAAAATTGTCTCTTCTCTTTTCGCAGCAATGTTTTTCTGGCTAAATGCTAATGCACAAAGCCTCACTACAGACCCTAATACTACTAGTGAAGTTGCCCCAATACAAACAGCTGCTCGTGCTTCAGCGCGTACTATTTTAGCACCATTTTATCATGGTGTAGCTTCTGGCGACCCTACTGAAAATAGTGTTATTCTTTGGACGAGGGTCACTACGGATTCGGCTAGTGTTCAAGTTAAATGGCGCATTTGTACTGATACTACTATGTTATCTCCTGTAGATTCGGGTATAGTAACTACAGATGGCAGCAGAGATTTCACGGTAAAAGTAGATGTTACTAATTTGCAACCTAATACTTATTATTATTATGAATTTGAAGCTTATAATAAGTATTCTTTGAGAGGGAGAACAAAAACTTTACCTACAGGCAATAATGTAGATAGTTTGCGTTTTGGTGTAGTATCTTGTTCAAATTTTGCACATGGTTTTTTCCATGGTTATGAACATTTAGCGAATCGCAATGATATAGATTTAGTAATTCATTTAGGTGACTATATTTATGAATATGGCGATGGCGAATTTGGGAATGAACGTGATTTGCAACCTAGCACAGAGATTTATTCTTTGAGTGATTATCGTACTAGACATTCTCATTATAAATTAGATGAAGATTTAATGCGTTTGCATCAACAGTATGCGTTCATTAATATTTGGGATGACCATGAAACAGCTAATGATGCTTGGTTTGGTGGTGCTGGCAATCACTCTGCTAGTGAAGGCAATTGGTTTGATAGGAAAAATGCGGGTGTAACTGCTTATTTTGAGTGGATGCCTATTCGTAAAGTGGATGCTAATTCTAATCGCATATATAGAGATTTTAAATTTGGCGATTTAATTAACTTATATATGTTGGATACGCGTTTGGAAGGTAGAGAAGAACAAAATGGTATTGATTTATCTGCCAATAGAACATTACTAGGTGCACCACAATTTGAATGGTTGACTAGCAACTTAAAAAATAGTACAGCACATTGGAATATTTTAGGACAACAAGTAATGATGGCACCTTTATTAATTCCTCAATTAACATGGCCAATTACTTATGGACCTTTCCAACCTGACCAATGGGATGGATATCCAGCAGAGCGTCAAAAATTATATGACACCTTAAGTACTTATAATATTAATAATATGGTAGTATTAACTGGCGACATTCATACTTCGTGGGGTAATGATTTATCACAAGCAGGTTATAATAGTACTACTGGTGAAGGTGCAGCAGGAGTTGAATTTGTGGTAGGGAGTATTACAAGTTTAAATTCGCCGCTTCCTGTGCCAACGAATATTATTCATCAATTCAATAAGCATATTAAATATTCTGATTTGCATTATCATGGCTATTATATTTTAGATGTTAATAGACAAAGAGTACAATGCGATTGGTATAATTTATCTACTGTAACTTCAGAAAATTATAATGTATCTGTAGGGGCATCTTTACAATGCTTGCATGGAGAAAAACGTCTTAAACCTGCTAATGGTACTGCTATAGCAAACCCTTCTAAATATGCTATGTTAGCACCATTAGAACCTCGTACATTTACTGTAAGTGTAGAAGAAATAGAAGCTACTCAATCTGTACTTTTAGGGGCATATCCTAATCCGACTATGCATGATCTAACATTACAATATAGCTTACATAAAGATACTCCAGTACAAATTCAATTAATTGATGTAAATGGTCGTATTTTATTTAAAGATAATATTAATCAACAATCAGCAGGTTTACATAGACAAACAATTGATGTATCGCAATTTGCTGCTGGTTCTTATATTTTATCTGTACAAATGGGCGAAAAACAACAACAACGTGTTATTGTAAAAAAATAAAGATAATATATAAAGTATTATAAAAAAAGAGAAGTTAGAATAATGTTTCTAACTTCTCTTTTTCTATATAATCAATTATGCAATATATAGTAATATTAGCGATGGAATTTATCTAAAGGTGGAAATAATAATTTCATACCTGGTTTTAGTGCAAAAGCACTTGGTAAATTATTAATTTGTGCAACTTGATGATAATATTCTGTTGACTCATAAATTTCTTTACAAAGCTTTGGTAAATTATCACCTGGTTGTACTTCAATAATATGCGTTAAATCTGGTGAATGCTTTGCAGCTGCTTCTTCTGGTGGCGTAAAAGGTAAAAATTTAAGACTAATACGTGCACGAACAGGGGTTCCATCACTAGAGAATAGCTCATATTTTACCTTCATCTCTTCTAGTACACATTTATAAATACCAGAAATTGCGGCACCAGAAGGCGCAGCAGCAGAGAAGATTTTACCCCAAGTTAATGTTAAATAATTTGGTCTATGCGTTTCAGAATTAAAGTCATAAATTACTTTTTTTAACATTTTTACATATGGCTCAACATTAGGCTTATCATAATTGATTAGTCCCATTACTTCTGGCACTCTATGTACACCAGTAGCATCTACTACTGTTTCTATTTCTAAAGGAGAAGATTCTGTATCGTAACCTTGGAAGAATACTAAAGGTGCTGCCTGTCCTTGTGCACCACCATTTTTACCACCATTCCAATTAATTTTATAATTTTGATCTAAGGCTTCTAAAGAAACTAAAGGCAAGTATATAAAACCACAAGGACCTGAAAAATTAGCTTCTTTATAAGCTGTTATAATAATTTTTGGCGGACTTGATGCTAAGCTCAATGCGCTAGAAAGCACACCCAATGCATTACTGATAAAACTCATAGATTCCTTTCAATTTTAATGTTTTTATTTCAGCCTAAAAATAGTAAAAACACTTGACTCTAACAAACAATTTACAAATAATTAATTTAAAAACTTCGTATAGGTTTAAAAGAGTTTTTTCCAACGGAATATATACATTAATAAGAAGGTAAGCACTACTACTATCAATAAAATATAATAGAAAGCATAAGGACTATTTTGAAAAGGGATAGGGACGTTCATACCATAAAAACTAGCAATCAAGGTAGGCAACATCAAAATCAAGGTAATCAAGGTAAGCCTTTGCATAATGATATTCATATTATTAGATATCATAGAAGTAAGGGCGTCCATTGTTTCATTTAAGATTCTAGAATATAAATTACCCATTTCTAAAGCCTGACTATTATCAATAATAATGGCATCTAATACATCGCTTTTATCTACATCATCCTTAATTTTTAGCATATCTACCCTTTTCAATTTCATAAGCATAACAGAAATCGAACTTAAAGAAGTAGCAAAATAAACCAAACTTTTTTGCAAATTAAGCAATTTCATTAAATCTTTATTGCGACTCGATTCGTAAACTTCCTGCTCTATAGTAGAACGACGAACATTTATATCTTTCAAAAAACGCAAATATTCAATTACATTTTTCTCTAAAAGTTTGAGTACAAACATATTAAAATCACTAGTATTCAAGCCTTTAATAGCCCCAGCCAAAAAAGGTCGCAATACAGGTGTATCATAAGCCGCTAAGGTCACAACATGATCAGGCGTAATAATCACCCCTATAGGCACAGTTATATATAAAGTGGGTTCCGAACTTACCGATTCGTTTAATATAGGCGTATTGATTACTATTAATTTAATATCATCCTCTACTTCATAACGAGCTCTTTCATCAATATCTAAAGAGTCGGTTAAGAAGTCCATGGGTATTCCTAAACGTTCAGTAATTTTCTCTAATTCTGCCTCATTGAAAGGGGGCGTTACATGAATCCAACAGCCGCTTTCCATCTTCTCTAAGCGGAGCAGTTTATCGCCTTGTTGTTGAAAAAAGTAGAGCATTTATCGTTTTCCCGCGTTTTCTGTTAAAATACTGCTAAATTCACCGCAAACATACGGCAAATAATTAGAGATAGTAAAAAAAAATGTATTTTTGTGACTATTTAAACGAAAAGATTCGCATTTTTTAGCTATAAAATTATCGTAAAAAGTACTATTTTTTGTTTGCTGTTGT
>X137_Gaur__coassemble_192_pt1 | contig 14676 bp, 13 predicted proteins | sample X137_Gaur__metabat2_high_PE_006 | metagenome-assembled genome bin X137_Gaur | reverse complement strand
CCATGTTTTTTTTAATGCGAGCGGGATAGCAGCGGACGCCCGAAGGGCTGGAGCGAATAGCCCGAAAACTCGCCCAAATTAAAACAAAAAAAAATCCACCATCCTCCATTTCTGGAAGATAGTGGATTAAGCTTTTATAAGTATGGACAAATGAATTGTCCGAAGCATTCAACAACTTATAAAAATATCAGGAAAAATTACTTTATGGTAATTAGATTATGCCATAACTTTTTTCACTAAATCAGCAGCTTCTTGCAATGTAATTGCTGAGTGTACTGCTAAACCTGATTCATCGATTAATTTCTTAGCGATATCAGCATTAGTACCTTGTAAACGAACGATGATAGGAACATTGATATTACCAATGTTATTGTAAGCATCAACTACACCTTGAGCAACACGGTCGCAACGTACGATACCACCGAAAATGTTGATAAGAATAGCTTTTACGTTTTGGTCTTTTAAGATAAGACGGAAAGCGTTTTCTACGCGTTTAGCATCAGCAGTACCACCTACGTCGAGGAAGTTTGCAGGCTCGCCACCAGAAATTTTAATAATATCCATAGTAGCCATTGCTAAACCAGCACCGTTTACCATACAACCTACGTTACCATCTAATTTAACGAAGTTAAGATCGTATTGAGCAGCTTCTACTTCTGTAGGATCTTCTTCATTTAAGTCGCGGTAAGCAGCTAAATTTGGATGACGGAATAAAGCATTGTCATCTAAAGTAATTTTCGCATCTACTGCGATCATTTTATCATCAGATGTTTTTAAGCAAGGGTTAATCTCGATTAAAGCACAATCTGCTTTAGTATAAGCATCGTATAAACCTTTTACTAATTTAACCATGCCTTTCAATGCAGCACCAGTTAAACCTAAGTTGTAAGCGATTTTGCTAGCTTGGAAAGGTTGTAAACCTAAAATTGGGTCTACAAATTCTTTGAAAATCAAGTGTGGAGTAACTTCTGCCACATGCTCGATATCCATACCACCTTCTGTAGAGTAGATGATAACATTGCTATTAGTCGCTCTATCTGTAAGAATAGAAATGTAGAACTCTTTTGTGTCCATCTCGCCTTCAGCATTAGGATAGTACACATCTTCGCCGATAAATACTTTACGCACGAGTTTACCTTCTCCATCCATACCACCAGGAGTTTGAGGAGTTTTAAGCATCATGCCGATGATGTTACCAGCTTTTTCCGCTACGTCGTCTGCGTTTTTAGCGAGTTTTACCCCACCACCTTTACCGCGACCACCAGCATGGATTTGTGCTTTTACAACACACCATTTAGTGCCTGTAGTTTCCTTAAGTTGTTCATAAGCTGTTAAGGCTTCCTCTACATTAGTAGCCACAATACCGCGTTGAACTGGAACGCCGTAGCTCTGCAAAAGTTCTTTTGCTTGATATTCGTGCAGATTCATGTTATTCTGTATTTTATAGAAATATTTTTAAGATGCGCACAAAGGTAAATAAAAAAAAATACTTTAGCGCAAAAAGGATAATACAAAATTAATAAAATGAAGGGAGAATATTTGGAAAAAGTGAAAAAAATCCAAGAATTATTTTCATTCCTTTTATTTCAAATATATAAATAATTCAACTTTAACATTTCCACTTTCAATTTTAATTGAATAAAAAGAAAAGGCTTAAAGATTTTAATCGTATTTTTACCACTTAAAATACATTATTATCAATGCGTAAATCTTTACTCTTTTTATTAGCTTTTGCTTTTTTAGGCGGCATTACTATTACTTATTATTTTTCTAATACTACGCCTTCCAATACAGTTTTAGCTAGTGTAGATATGCCTACACTTGCAACAACACTACCATCTAGTGATACTATTTTATCGCCATCTATAGATAGTATACATGAAGCATATTTAAAAAATCCTGAAACAGGAAAAGAAATTCATGTAAAACTTATTAATAAAACTTTCTTAGGCAATGATATGCGCAATATAGCAGCATATAGTGCTATTCCTGATTCTTTACAAATTCATTGGCAACATTATTTAGGCTCTGGTACTACTTATGTTGGCGGAGAAAAAGTTTGGAGTGGTGCTGGTTGGACAGGGCAACCCCTTATTGTAGAAGAAAATGGAGAAGCTTTTCTCATTCAAGGTGCTTATGACCATAGATTGAAAAAAATCCGTCTTAGTGATGGTCAATTAGTTTGGGAACATTTATATAGCGATGTAATCAAAGGAACAGGCACTATTTGGATTAATCATAAAGCCCGCAATTTTGAAGAATCTGTCATTATTATGCAAGGCTCTCGCGCTAGCGGACAAAGTAAAAATACTGTAGTAGATAGCTATAGAGGTATTTCTTATTTTACAGGCAAACAACTTTGGCAACTCAATAGCGTACGTACCGCCTCTTATAGTAGAGATGTAGATGCTTCTGCTTTAGTGTATAAAGATACTGCTTATATAGGTTTAGAAAACGGTATTTTTATGATTTTCAATCCTGACCCAGCTTATGCTCAAATACTAGACGGTGTTTTACAACCGCAAATTATTAAAAATACAGATACGCTTTTTGTAGAAAGCGATAGAAAATTGCATGGTGGCAATTTAGTTACAGAATCTTCGCCTACACGTATTAAAGATCATATTTTTATTGCCTCTGGTTCTGGTTGGATTTGGGGGTATAATACCAAAACTCAAACTATGGATTGGTCTTTTTTCATTGGCTCCGATATAGATGGTTCGCCTATAGTAACGCAGGATAATTGCTTACTTATTGCTGTTGAAAAACAATATATACAAGGACCTGGCGGCTTACTCAAACTCAATCCTTTTGCGGCTGATAAAAGTCAAGAAATTGTATGGTACTACCCTACTGAAGATAAAGTTTTTGCTTCTTGGCTTGGCGGCATTATTGGTTCAGCAGCTACCAACGAAATGAGTAAAAAAGAAAATGAAAAATCTTTAGCGGCATTTACAGCTATTGATGGCAATACTTATGTTGTAGACATTAATACTGTAAGCAATAAAAAGGCACTTATTTTCGATAATAAAACAGAAGCTTTTTTACCAGAATTAGTTTTTCAATATAAAACTGGTCCTGCTATTACTACCCCTATTTTACAAGAGAATAAAATGCTAACGCTTACTTACGATGGCATGTTTTTATTCGAATTTGATCAAGAATACAAATTCCGTCTCATCAAAAAAATAGATATTCGTGGCGAAGCAACTCCCGTTATTTATAAAAATAGGATTTATGTAGCTTCTAGAGATGGTTTTCTCTATAGTTTAGGGCAATTAGAAAAAGATGAAAAACCTTTTGTTATTCGTCCAAAACGTACTATAGAGCCTAAAACTGCTATAGCTGCCAAACCTGCTCCTGCTAAAAAAGATACTGCCATACAAACAGCTACTATAGAGTATACAGCAACAGAAGATAATACAGAAAAATCAAATTAATTTTTTATTTTTTTGGGAAAGGGAGTAAGGCATTTGTTTAAATGTTTTATTCCTTTCTTTATTTATAAGAAATATACTTATACTTAGAAAGCAGAACTTCAAAAAAAATGTTCTTACCTTTGTCCCTTCTTCAAAAAAAAAAGAAAGTCTCGAAAGTATAAACCTTATATGACTTTATTTTATTTAATAAAGGTACTCTATATACAGGCTTTCAACAATTCAAGATATATTATGAAAAAAGGTTTCACTTTTATTTTAGCATGCAGCCCTATATTGGCTTTTGCACAACAAATCAATACTAAAGAAGTCAATTTTAGCGAAATGATATGGACGGTTTTTCCTTTCTATATTTTAGTAATTGCAGCTTTAGCTTTATTTATTAATAAACTTATGCGTCCTACGGCAAAAATTTTGCCTTTGCTTTTAGTGTCTGCCGCTAGTATTGTTTATGCTTATTTTGTAACTAAAGGTTTTCAAAATATAGAACGCACACAATTAGATGGCAATGCTGTAAATGAAGCTTTAGCTGATGAAAGAATTTCTGAAGATGGTCGTAAAGAATTAGCATATAAAAAATATCAGCAAGATAGCTTCTGGACTGGTTCTTTCTTTACTACTTCTATGCCTGGTTTTTCTTTATTAATTTTAGGTGGTATAGTGCATCTTATACAAGAAAGACAAAGAAAAAATAGAAATACTCAAATTTAAAATATAGCATATTCTCTCTATAATATAATGGCAAAATTTAGCATTAATCTCAATAAAGGTACTTTACAAAAAAACGATAATCCACATGAAAAAGAAATTATTGTGGGTATTGATTTAGGTACTACCAATAGCCTTATTGCTTATATGCAAGATGGCAATCCTATTGCATTAAAAGGTAATACACATAGACATGTTTTAGTACCTTCTGTAGTTTACTTAGGCGATGAAAATAATCCTATTGTAGGCGATAATGCAAAAGCTATGCTTTTGCAAGACCCTGAAAATACTATTTTCTCTGTAAAACGTTTATTAGGTAAATCTTATACAGACTTAGCCCAACATAGTGATTTTTTCTCTTATAAAATTATTGATAATGGCACAGAACATAGCATAGTAAAAGTGCGCATTAAAGACAAATTCTATACGCCTATTGAGCTTTCTGGCATGATTTTGCAAAATCTTAAAGCCCGTGCAGAAGAGCTTTTAATGAAAACTATTACTAAAGCTGTTATTACTGTTCCTGCTTATTTCAATGATACGCAAAGACAAGCTACACGTGATGCTGCAAAATTAGCTGGTTTAGATGTTTTGCGCATTGTAAACGAACCTACAGCCGCTAGTTTGGCTTATGGCTTGGGTAGAACTAGAGAGGAAGCTAGCAAAACAATTGCTGTTTATGATTTAGGTGGTGGTACTTTCGACCTTTCTATTCTAAAATTAGAAACTGGCATTTTTGAAGTTTTGGCTACTGCTGGCGATACTTTTTTAGGAGGCGATGATATAGATAAAGCTATTTTAAATTATTGGATTGCACAAAAAGGTTTAAGCTTAGAGGCTATAAAAGCAGATACTGCCCTTTCTCAAGCTATGCGCCTTTTAGCTGAAAAAGCTAAGAAAACTTTATCTACTGAAGATACTTTCAAAGAAACTTTAGAAGATATTACTTATATGTTGGATAAAGTTACTTTACAAAATATTACACAAAATATAGTTCAAAAAACTTTAGATTGTTGTGCCCAAGCCCTCAAAGATGCTAAACTTACTAAAGAACAAATTGATGAAGTTATTTTAGTAGGTGGTTCTACACGCTCTCCTTTTATTAAAGATGCTGTAAGCGCATTTTTTGGCAAAAAAGCAAATGATAGTCTCAATCCTGACGAAGTAGTAGCTTTAGGTGCTGCTGTGCAAGCTGATATTTTGGCTGGCAATCAAAAAGGAATGATTCTCTTAGATGTTACGCCACTTTCTTTAGGTATAGAAACTGTAGGTGGTCTTATGGATACTATTATACCTAGAAATACTACTGTCCCTGTAGCTGTTGGTCGTCAATATACTACTTCTATTGATGGGCAAACTAATTTAAAGATTGCTGTTTATCAAGGCGAACGTGAATTGGTGCAAGATAATAGAAAGCTTGGAGAATTTATTTTACGTGGCATTCCGCCTATGTCTGCTGGCATTCCTAAAATAGAAATTCATTTTCTTATTGACCCAGATGGGATTTTAAAAGTGCGTGCTAAAGAATTGCGTTCTGGCATTGAGCAAACAGTAGAAATGCGTGCTATGTATGGTATTTCTGAAGCTGAAATGGGCAAAATGTTATTAGATTCTCGTCGTTTTGCCAAAAGCGATATTGAAGCTAGAGCTTTAATTGAAGCACAAACAGAGGCTAATATGGTGTTAAATGCTACTAAAAAATTCATAAATAATAATCAAGATATTCTTTCTAGTGAACAAATTGCTACATTGGAACGTTATTCTGAATTATTGGCAGCAGCTATAGCAGGTACAGATAAAGACCTTATTCAAAAAATAATGGACGAACTCAATACTTATGCTATGCCTTTAGCACAAATCGTTATGGATAAAGATATAGCTCAAGCTATGTCTGGTAAAAGTCTCGATAGTGCTATTGATGACAAACTCTAGTCTTTAAAAGTAAGTTCCTATTACTCTATATATAAAATACTAGTATAGCTTTCTAATAAGCAGTACTAGTATTTTTTTTTGTCTTTTTCTTTTTTTTGAGAAAGGGAGTATGGCATTTTGTTTAATATTGAAAATAATTTGCTTTATTAATTTTCTATTAAATATAAATGGAGCATATAGATTTTAAATACTAAATTCTTATTTTTATAAACTATAAAATGAGTTTCTACTTCTATTTATAATTTATATATTTTTTGTTTTTTCTCTAACGATAATTGAAGACCTATGCAAATTAATGCAACTTCTCTTTCTGTAGCAATTCGTCAAGAACTTGCCAACAGTATTTCTCATGGTGTTGGTATTTTATTCGCCATTATTGCTATTCCTATTCTTTTAGCTATTGCTGCTGCTACAGAAAATGTAGCTGGTATAATTGGTGCTAGTATTTATGGATTTTCATTTTTATTCATGTATACTTCTTCTACACTTTACCACAGTTTTCAACAGCCTAATATCAAAAAGATTTTTAAAACCTTTGACCATATTAGTATTTATTTCTTGATTGCAGGAAGTTATACTCCTTTCATCTTGATTGGAATGCTCAATAGCACAGGTATATTATTACTTTGTATATTATGGACTATAGTGCTTTTAGGTACTATATTTAAAATATTTTTTGTAGGTCGCTTTAAGTTAGTTTCTACACTTTTATATTTAGGCATGGGTTGGATGGCTGTATTTGTAGCAGGTCCTTTTATGGAAGCATTGAGCACAGCTACACTTACATTAATTGCTGCTGGTGGTATATTGTATACTATAGGTGTATTTTTCTATATGTCTAAAAAATTAGTATATAGTCATGCTATTTGGCATTTCTTTGTATTTGCAGCTAGTATTTGTCATTTTGTAGCTGTATTATTAGCATTACAACAATAAAATAATTTTGTGATTTATAGCAATCTTATAAGCGTGCAAGCGCAAGGGATAGCAGCGAAAGCCCTTAAAGGGCTGTAGCGAATAGCCCGACGACAAAAAATAAAACCTATTGTAAGTAATCAACTTGCAATAGGTTTTATTTTTTTGGCGATGCGCCCAAAATCTTAAAATAAAGTTAGCATATATAAATATTTGGAGATTTGCAGCTGAGTTTGTAAATTTGTGACCTCGTTATAAATTCACATTATTTAAATAACTATTTTTTAGTTTATCATAAATTTGCAATTATGGGACGCGCATTTGAATACCGTAAAGAAAGAAAAATGAAACGTTGGGGCATGATGTCCAAAATGTTTACGAAAATCGGTCGTGAAATTACTATAGCAGTAAAAGAAGGCGGTCCTGACCCGTCTACAAACTCACGTCTTCGTATGGCTATTCAGAACTCGAAAGCTTGTAATATGCCAAAAGCAAACGTGGAAACGGCTATCAAACGCGCTACTTCTAAAGACGAAAAAGATTTGGAAGAAATCGTTTATGAAGGCTATGGTCCTCATGGTATTGCAATTTTAGTAGAATGTTTGACAGATAACCCAACACGTACAGTAGCAAATATTCGTATGTATTTGTCTCGTTCTGGTGGTTCTTTAGGTACTTCTGGTTCTGTAAGCTATATGTTTGACCGTAAAGGCGAATTTAACTTTGCACTTGGGGAAAGAGATATGGATGAATTAGAAATGGCACTTATTGAAGGTGGCGCAGATGAAATTGAAGTAAACGAAGGCGAAGTAACAGTATATACGCAGTACGAAGATTTCGGTACTATGCAAAAAACTTTAGAAGATTTAGGCATTGAAGTAACAGAGGCAGGCTTGCAACGTTATGCAAATGTGACTAAAGAATTGACAGAAGAACAAATGGCTGATTTAGAAAAATTAATCGACAAAATGGAAGAAGATGATGATGTTCAGAAAGTCTTCACTACTATGGCTTAATTTTTTAGATTGCTAACAATTTAAAATAAAAGAGCGTTGTAAGTATATATGCATACCTACAACGCTTTTTTTATACTATTATATACCTCTTTTTTTATTTGCTCCAAAAACATTTCCTCTATGTTTACATTAAAAGATAATTGTCTTAGTGCAACTTTTACTTTTGCCAACTTCACGCAAGCATTTGCTTTTATGACAGAAGTGGCTTTTGCGGCAGAAGCTGCTAATCATCATCCGAATTGGTCTAATGTTTATAATACAGTAAAAATTGACCTCACTACACATGATGCAGACAATACAGTAACAGAAAAAGACTATGAATTAGCGAAAAAAATTAGCGAAATTGCCGCTAGATATTAAGCATAAAAATCTAAGGATTGCAAGCATCAATAGGAGCTTGTAATCCTTTTTTATTGACTAAGCTACATGCATAGTTGCGTCAATAATTTCAGAAAGTTTAGCCATAGATTTTACTAAAGTAATATCTATATCTCTATCAATCATTTCATCATACATTTTTCCAGTTGCTAAAACTTTTTTGTCATCAAAAGATACTTGTGTAAAATAATGCTGTCCATCAGGACTTTGATGTTTTACGAATGATTCGCTTAATAAACTTAATTTACTAGCAATAATAGAGGATTCACAATGCGATTTAGTAGCAAAGATTGGACTTTTCATCAAAAAGCCACCATAGACATCTTCCAATACCCAGTAATACTGAATATTGCTCAATTTTTTAATAATGTACTTGTTCATAAAGGTCAGAAATTAAACAGGAGTTAAAATTTAAGGGTGAATTGTATTGTAATATATTTTACCAAATTATATTACAAATATATATATATATAATATTGAAAAAACAAAACTAAAAGCAGATAGCTAGATGATTATTATCATTAACAGACTTTTTATAAATAAAAAGTCGTTATTGTTACCGCTAAAGCTATTAAATATACAATTCTTGTTAAAAAAAAGAGCGTATTATAAATTAAAACGTATTAGTCTAGCATTAATGCTAGTAACTTATTTATAAACAAAAACCATATCCCCTTTTTCAAAAAAAAGCCCACCACCTTTTTAATTTTGCCTAATATTTTATTTTATGATTGTGTCATAAGTTGAAAAGTAGCTTGATATTGCTTGAAGGCTTCTACAAATTCTAATAAAGCAGTACTATTATTGACTAGAAATTCTACTTTCCAATTATTATTCACTTGTACTTTTAGCTGACCATACTCGGCTACTACCATAGCTTTATATATTTCCTCTCTAAAGCCAGTTTCATAACTGTATAAAGCTGCCCAAGTCATATCAATTACTTTAGGAGCCACTAATTGTTCATTAGATTCTACAAAAGGAATAGTACTATACTCCATTTTTAAATCCTCTATATCACGAATTACAAAACTCCCCTCTTTATCCATAACAATAATAAAGCTTGGATAGCAATATAATTCCATGCCTAAAGTATCTACAAAATGCAAAGCTCTATATAAAGTACTAAATTCAGGAAAAGCCTTTAAAGAGAAGCGAACATAGTGGCGAGATACAGCAGTTTTAGCTTTATAAACCCTTAAATAGGAAGGATTATCATGATAATAATCAGTCTCAAAAATATGAGGTTTTTGAAAGAACTTCTGTAAAGCATCTATGCCGCTTTGTGCTATAATATATTGCAATTTATTATTAATAACAGGATGCATTATATAATTGAAACGATTAGTAATATGCCAAATGTGACTAGTATCAATCAATTTTCTAAAACTACTATCTATATTATAATAAGCTTCTATTAAATCTAAAGGTAAATGTATATTTAATTCTAAAGTAAGTTGTTTTAATTCTTCTTGAGCACCGATTTTATCGGCTTTCAATTCAGCTATATTTTCCTCTAAAGTTTGACCATGAGATTTTAAGAAAAAACCATATAAGAATACTTTACTGATGCTTCTTTTAAGTTGAGCATTTTTAATAGTTTTCTCTAAATCTTCAATTTCTTTGATTAAAGCATTTTTTTGTTCTCTTATCCCTATAATACCTCTTCTTAATTCTCTAAGTTTTTGAGTAAGTTTGATAGTATTAACATTGGATTTATCGGTAAGATTGAATTCTATTTTGGTAATTGGTTTGGTTCTTCTCATTGCTATAATCGGTTTAATATCTCTAATATAAAATATTTTTATATTTTATATAATATATTTATATAAAATGCCATATTCCCTTTTTCAAAAAAATAAAAAAAAACTCTATATGTCTAAGCTTATAGAGATGCTAAAACATTAAAGTATAAAAACAGTATAGCTTAAAGCGGTTTCTGAATTTGGAGTATATAATAATTGAAAAAGAATTCTTTTTTATAAGTAGTTACTGTAATTTTTTGCTCAGGTGCATAGGCTTGCAACATAGCCATATATTCTTTCACATTGTATTGATAAGGATGCAAAATATCGGCAGGAATCAACCTGAAAATATGTTTAAAAATTTCATAATTATGCGCATCTATAGACAATACTAAAGTGCCCCCCACTTTTAAACTAGCCCACAATTTATCTAAAGCCGCTTTTATATCTTTTACATGATTAATTACATTAAGGCAAAAAACATAATCAAATTGCGCTTGGGATTTTATATCTTCTAACATACCTTTTTCAAATAAAGTATGCGTATACCATTGCGGTTGAAAGAAATTTGGCAACTCTTTTTGATAAGCTTCCATAAGGGGGTCTATGGCTAAAACCTCTTGCTGCTTTAAAACCATAAAAATCCCAGCCAGACTAGAGCCAGCATCTAAGCATTTGGCGTTTGGGGCTATATGTTCTAAGCCTATATTTGCTAATAAATTTGTCCAATATTGCCCTTTCCAAGCTAAATAAGCTTTAGGGTCTTTATCTTTTAAGTATAATTGCCACCAACGAATCTCTGCTGCTTGAGCAATTTTCCAACGCCACATCATAATCAATTCTATACTTATTTATTTTTGAAAAAGGGAGTAAGGTGCAAGTAAACTTGCCTTAGTTTATTTTTTTAACTTCCAAGATTTTAATATCTTTCATTGGTCGGTCAAAATTATCAGTTTGTTCTTTTACTATAGCATCTAATACTTCTAAGCCTTCATAAATACGACCAAAAACAGTATACTCCATGTCTAATTGTGCAGCACCGCCCAATAAAGTATATAAAGTGCGATTCTTTTTCCCATAAACAATATTGTATTTTCTTTCAATTTGGTCGAGTTGATTTTCAGTAACAGGACGACCATCTACAATATAAAACTGATAAGCCGAAGATTTCTTTTCAGGATTATACTCATCTGGCATACGTGCAGCTGCCAAAGCGCCTTTCACATGAAAGTATTCACTATTAATTTCCTGTTCAATTTGTTCGCCAGCGCCTCCGCCTACTCTTTGCCCAGGTTTAGCATTTTTAGTAGTAGGTTCTCCGCCTTGTGCCATAAAGCCTTTTATGACACGATGAAATATAGTATTAATATAAGATTGGTTTTCTATATTTTTGAGAAAGTTTTCCGTATGAATAGGCGTATGAGAGAATAATTCTAGCTTCATAGTGCCTAAATTTGTTTTCATTTCTACTAAAGTAGAGAATTTATCGGGAGCTAACCATTGCTTTATAAGATTACTATCTAAGGTATTTTTATTAGTATCGACTTGAATAAGCTTATCTGCGCTTAGATTAGAATTATTTTTATTATTTTTGTGAATAGTTTGGCTGTTTTTACAAGAAAGCATAATGAATGCCATCAAAAATAGGGAACTTAATAATCTTAACATTACTAGATAGGTGTATTTAGCGAAATTATAGTTTCAATGAAAACGATGAATGATATACAATCGGTTATAGAAAAGGAAATTACCGAATTTCAAAGCCGATTTAAACAATCCGTAAAGAGTCAAGTGCCGCTTATGGATGTTATTACCAACTTTATTATAAAGCGTAAAGGTAAGCAAATCCGCCCAATGTTTATATTATTGGCTGCTAAATTGGTAGGGGAAATCAATGACCATACTTATCATGCTGCCAATCTAATAGAGCTTTTACATACAGCTACCTTAATCCATGATGATGTGGTAGATGACTCTATGCAAAGACGTGGCTATTTTTCATTAAACGCACTTTGGGGTAATAAAGTGGCAGTTTTAGTAGGTGATTATTTACTTTCTAAAGGTTTATTAATTTCTTTAGAAAATAATGCTACTTATTTGTTGCAGATTACTTCAACTGCCATTAAAGAGATGAGTGAAGGCGAATTGCTCCAAATAGAAAAAGCTCGTAGATTAGATATTAAAGAAGAAGTGTATTTTGAAATAATTCGCAAAAAAACAGCTTCTCTTATTGCCGCAGCTTGTGCCGCTGGTGTAGCATCTGTTACGAAAGATGAAGAATTAATTAGCAAAGCCAGACTATTTGGTGAATATATAGGCATAGCTTTTCAAATAAGAGATGATTTATTTGATTTTGGCGATGGCGATGCAGGGAAACCTCAAGGCAATGATTTGCAAGAAAAGAAAATGACTTTACCTTTGATTCATGCTTTAAATATGGCTAGTGCAGAGGAAAGAAAATACTATATTAATATAGTAAAAAATGAAAATACTAATCCTGAAAAAATCAAAGAAGTTTCTAATTTCGTCATTAATAGCCCTGGTATAGCTTATACTAGAGCAAAAATGTATGAATATAGACAAATGGCTTTTGATATATTACATACTTTCGCCGATACAACAGCACGCCAAGCATTAGAAGCCTTGGTAACTTTTGTAACAGAAAGAACAGCCTAAACTTACCTTTTTTAATATATTTTTTAAGTGCTCTCAACCCTCCTATTTATGAAGTTATCTCGCATGGCCGAAGGGCTTTCAGGTTCAGAAATTATAAGATTATCAAACAACATACACGCACGTGTAGCAAAAGGGCAGAAAATTTATAACTTTACAATAGGTGATTTCGACCCTAAGGTCTTCCCTATTCCAGAAGAATTGAACAAAGAGATTCGTTTAGCGTATGAAGGTCAGAATACTAATTATCCTCCGGGTCAAGGTGTTGCTGATTTACGCCAAGCGATTAGTGAATATGTATTGCGTTATCAAGGTTTAAATTATAATGCAGATGATATATTAGTATCAGGAGGTGCGCGTCCATTAATTTATGCAGTATTCAATACAGTAATTGATGCTGGTGATAAAGTTATTTTTGCTGGTCCATCTTGGAATAATGACCATTTCTGTCATATTACTAATGCAGTACAAGTGATTATTGATGCTAAAGCAGAAAATAATTTTATGCCAACAGCTGCTCAAATTGCAGCACATATAGAGGAAGCTAGCTTAGTAGCGCTTTGTTCTCCTTTGAATCCTACAGGTACTATGTTCTCTGAACAAGCTTTATTAGAGATTTGCCAAGTTATTTGGAAAGAGAATCAACGTAGAGCTGCTATAAGCCCAGATATGAAGCCAGTATATTTGATTTATGACCAAGTATACAACATGTTGAGCTTTGAAGGCGTACAACACTTTACACCTACTACTTTAGTACCAGAAATGCGTCCTTATACGATTTATGTAGATGCTATTTCTAAAGCTTTTGCAGCAACAGGTGTGCGTATTGGTTGGGCTTTAGGTGCGCCACATATTATTAAACGTATGCAGGCTATTTTAGCGCACTTGGGTGCTTGGCCTCCAAAAGCAGAACAAATCGCTACAGCAAAATTCTTAAAGAATTATGCAGCACTAGATACTTATTTGGCTAACTTTAAAAGCGAAATTTACTTCCGTTTGAAAGCTATTTATGATGGCTTTATGGATTTGAAACAAAAAGGTTATAAAGTTGATGCTATTGCTCCTCAAGGTGCTTTATACTTAACGATTCAGTTGGATTTGTTAGGTATGTCTAATGAAAAACATCAATTAAATACTATTGATGATTTGACTGAATTCTTATTGGATGAAGTTGGTTTAGGTCTTGTTCCTTTTTATGTATTTGGCGCAGCAAAAAATAGTACATGGCATAGACTTTCTATAGGTACTTGTGTAAAAGAAGAAATAGCACCTATGTTTGCTAAATTAGAAGCAGCTTTAGCTACTTTAAAATAAGATTCTAAGTCTATATAAGCATGTATCCCTATAATTGTCTTTTGGAATTATAGGGATTTTTTATTTTTTTTTGCTAATTATGAATATATTATATATATTTATATACATAGTATTTTGTTTGCAGTGAAGACTTATAATTTACTGCGAAGCACCATACTCCCTTATTCAAAAAAAACTAATAATGATGCGCTTTAAAATATAATATAAAACACAAATCTTTATTATTCTGAATTACTCATACCTAAAGTAAGTTATATTATATATTGCCTTTGAGATAATGCCAATATATAGCCTTTATAATTTTAAAGCAATATATAAAATTATTGGTTTTATTTATTTTGATATTGGGAGTATGGTCTTTATTTTTATTGGACCATTGTATAACATAATCCATATAGTATTGATATAAAGCCTATACTATTTATTTATAGTATAATAAGTCTTAATTTTTAAATAGCAACTGCTCATTATGAAGTAGTTGCTATTTGTTTTTATAAAGCGGATGCTTGTTTTTACAAAGCAGGTGCTTGTTTTTACAAAGCAGGTGTTTGTTTTTAC